>ENA-UOJC01003230-UOJC01003230.1-human-gut-metagenome-genome-assembly--contig:-C104-NODE-3230-length-15758-cov-6.217283_pt1 | contig 15758 bp, 17 predicted proteins | sample MGYA00242339_ERZ723886 | MGnify/ENA metagenome assembly ERZ723886 | reverse complement strand
AAACCTTTAAATATTTATTCCCAATATTATATATAAAAATACAGTAAAATTCAATATTTTTAACAAAAATTGTATGAAATACTATTATTTTTTTTATATAAATGGTATAATATTACCGAAAATAACAAAAGGTGGAAAAATATGAAAAAAACTATAGTTGATTATTTAGAAAAAACTACTCAAAAATTTGCTGATAAAATTTCCTTTGCAGATGATAAAAATCAAGCAACATATGTTGAACTAACACAACATGCACAAGCACTTGGAACAGCACTAATAAAACATACTGAAAAAATTAATAAGCCAATTGCAATATATTTAGATAAAACTGTATCTTGTATAGAAGCAATGTTGGGTGTAGTATATAGTGGAAATTTTTACACTATATTAGACACTAAGTCACCAGCAGAAAGAATAGAACTAATATTAAGCACACTTGAGCCTGAGATTATCATTACAAGTAAAAAGAATGAAGAAAAAGCAAAAAAATTGCTTAATAACAAAATAGAGTTAATAATATATGAAGATATTGTAAATACAGAAATTGATAAGCAACTAATAGATAATGTTAAAAGTGAAATTATAGATACAAATCCTATGTACATATTATTCACATCAGGATCTACAGGCGTGCCAAAGGGAACAGTGGTGTCACATAGAGCTGTAACCACTTACACAAAATGGGCAGTTGAGACATTTAACTTTACTGAAAAAACAACGTTTGGAAGTCAAACGCCTTTTTATTTTAGTATGTCAATAACAGATGTATTTTCAACTATTATGACAGGTGCAACTTTTTATATTATACCTAAAATGTATTTTTCATTTCCAGTTAAACTTGTAGAATTTTTAAATGAAAAAAAAGTAAATACAATTTACTGGGTGCCATCTGCACTATGTATAGTAGCCAATATGGGAACACTAGATATAACGGAATTACCATATTTAACAAAGGTGTTATTTGCAGGAGAAGTAATGCCAACTAAACAATTGAATATGTGGATTAAAAAATTACCACATGCTATGTTTGCAAATCTTTTTGGACCAACAGAAACGACAGATATATGTACATATTATGTTATAGATAGAAAAATTGAAAATACCGAATCTTTGCCAATAGGAAAACATTGTGATAATTGTGATGTTATGGTTATAAAAGAAGATGGAACAGAAGCAAGAGATGGAGAAGAAGGGGAACTTTGTGTTAGAGGTTCATTCTTAGCAGCAGGTTATTATAAAAATCCTGAAAAAACAAATCAAGTATTTGTTCAAAACCCATTAAATAAAGCATATCCAGAAGTTGTATATAGAACAGGCGATATAGTAAAATACAATGAAAAAGGTGAACTAATATATATATCAAGAAAAGATTTTCAAATAAAGCATATGGGCTATAGAATAGAACTTGGCGAAATTGAAAATAGAATAAATAACATTGATGGAATTATGAATTGTGCATGTATATATGACACAGAAAATTCTAAAATAGTGCTATTTTATCAAGGAAATATTGATGAAGTAGAAATATTAAATAAAGCAAAAGAAAAATTAACAAATTACATGGTACCAAACAAAGTGGTAAAATTAGATAAATTACCATATAATGCAAATGGTAAAATAGATAGAAAATTGTTACAAAATATGAATAAGGAGAATAATTAGAATGGAAGAATTACTAGAGGTTTTAAAAGGTATAAAACCTGAAATTGATTTTGAAAATGAGGAGAACTTAATAGAAGATGAATTACTAGATTCATTTGATATTATATCTATTGTAGCTGCAATAGATGATGAATTTGATGTAAAAATTACAGCAAAAGATATTGTTCCAGAAAATTTTAACTCAGCTGAAGCTTTGTATGAGTTGATCCAAAGATTAGAGGAAGAATAATTCTTTTCCAACTTGAATACTTAATAAAGGAAGGAACAAAATAAAAATGGCAATAAATACAATAGAATTTTTAATATTTGCTATGGCAGTTTGTGCTATTTATTTTGTTGTGCCTAAAAAAGTAAAATGGATTGTATTATTATTGGCAAGTTATATTTACTACTTTATAGCAAGTGGCAGATTAACAATATTTCTAATAATAACTACAATCTCTATATATTTACTGGCATTAGCGCTAAACAAAGTAGATGACAAAACAAAGGAAATATGTAAAGATTTAGAAAAAGATGAAAAGAAAAAATTAAAAGCGAAAGCAAATAAAAAGAAAAAGTGGTTAGTAGTAATAGCAATACTTATCAACTTTGGAGTTTTGCTAACTTTAAAATATGCAAATTTCTTTGGCGGAAATATTAACTCACTACTATCAAAAGTAGGAATAAATCTAACAATACCAAAGTTTAACTTTATACTACCACTTGGTATATCTTATTATACTTTGCAGGCTATAAGCTATGTAATTGATGTATATAGAGGTAAATATAGAGCAGACAAAAACTTAGGCAGAGTGGCATTATTTACATCATTCTTCCCACAAATGACAGAAGGACCAATTGGAAGATATGATGACTTAGCAATGCAATTATATGAGCCACATAAATTCAACTACAACAATGTGAAGTTTGGCATACAACTTATGGTATGGGGATTTTTTAAAAAGATGGTTATTGCAGATAGAGCTGGAATATTTGTTAATACTGTTTTTGCAGATTTTGCACAATACCATGGAATTGAAATATTTATGGCAGTGGCATTATACACAATTCAAATTTATGCTGAGTTCTCAGGATGTATTGACATAGTAAGAGGATTAGCACAAGTACTTGGAATAAATATGGCAGAAAACTTTAAAAGACCATTTTTCTCAAAATCTGTTCAAGAATTTTGGAGAAGGTGGCATATTACTTTAGGAACATGGTTAAAAGATTATGTATTTTATCCTGTTTCATTTTCTGGTGCGTGTATAAAACTTACAGAAAAAGCTAAAAAATTAGGAAAGTTTGTAGCAAAATTTGTGCCTGCAGCATTTGCACTATTTTTCGTATGGTTTGGAAATGGACTATGGCATGGCGCTAGCTGGAAGTATGTATTTTATGGATTATATTATTACATTATAATGATGCTAGGATTATTATTTGAACCATTGTTTAATAAAATAATAACAAAATTAAAAATAAACAAAGAAGCATGGTGGTATAAATTAATACAAATGACAAGAACCACATTATTTGTATTAATAGGCATGCTTATTTTCCGTGCACATAGATTAAAAGATGCATTTACAATGTTTATGTCTATGCTTAATATGGACAACATAGGAATGATTACAAACAAAGCATTATATAGTATAGGAATAAAACCTGTAGACTTTATAGTTATAGCTGTAGGTGTATTAATTATGCTAATTATATCAATAATACAAGAAAAAGGTGTAAACATAAGAGAGAGTATAGCAAAGAAAAATATATTCTTTAGATGGATACTATATTATGGAATATTATTATCTATATTAATATTTGGAATATATGGACCTGGTTATGTTGCATCAAACTTTATATATGGACAATTTTAGGAGGTAAGGAAATGGATAATAACAAAGAAACTAAAAGTAGCATAAAAGACATTGTAAAGTTCCTTACTAAAGGTACTATATTTTGTGTCATATTAGCAATTATTATGTATATAATAAGCCCAATATTTACACCAAAATGGTACAATAATATGCATGGTGGAGCAACAAGACGTGTAAAAGGAATTTATACAGAACCAAAAGATGCAATTGATATAGTTGGAATAGGTAGTAGTGACCTATATGCTAGTGGGGTATCTACTATGAAATTATGGAATGATATGGGAACAACTACATATCATATAGGAATATCTAAACAAACTACATGGACAGCATATTATATGTTAAAAGACTTCTATAAAAGGCAATCTCCTAAATTAGCAATTATAAATATGGACTTTTGTTTTGAAACAGGAGATGGATATAAAAAATATATAAGAGAAGGCACAGACAATATGCCAATGAGCATAAATAAATTGGAAATGATAAATGATCCTGTGTTTAATAATTCTTTAAAAGATAAAATTAGTTTTGTCTTTCCAGTTATTAGATTTCATTCAAGATGGAGTGAATTAACTAAGGAAGAATTGAAGCAAGCATACACAAATGATAATGTTCCATTTAAAGGATATGAATTAAATAAGAAAATTGACCCATATAAAAAACCGAAAAAAGGACAAGGACTAAAAGATAAAAACAAACAACAATTTGAGAGCATTCCAGATAATGCAAGTGAATATTTAGATAAAATACTTGAATTATGCAAACAAAATAATACAGAAGTATTATTAATTTATGTTCCAACAATAAGAGCATGGAATCAATCTAAACATGATGCTTGTACTAAATATGCAGAAGAAAGAAATTTAACATTTATTGATTATAATTCATCTGATTTTGATTGGAAGAAAAACACCAGAGATAATGGATATCATTTAAATATATATGGTGCAGATATAGTTACTCAAAAGTTGGAAGAAACAATAAAACAATACAATCTTCCTAATCACAAAGAAGATAGTAATTATCAACATTGGAATGAAAGCTACCAAATATATGAAGAGTTAATAAAAAGCAAAAAATAAAGAGGAGTAAAAATGTTTAAATTACACTCAGAGTATAAGCCAACAGGTGACCAACCACAAGCAATTGAATATTTAAGCAACGGAATAAAAGAAGGTAAGAAGTTTCAGACCTTGTTAGGAGTAACTGGGTCTGGAAAAACTTTTACTATGGCCAATATAATTGAAAAAGTACAGAGACCAACTTTGGTTTTAGCACATAATAAAACTTTAGCAGGGCAACTTTATTCCGAATTTAAAGAGTTTTTCCCTGAAAATAATGTTGAGTACTTTGTATCATATTACGACTATTACCAACCAGAAGCGTATATACCACAATCAGATACGTATATCGAAAAAGATGCTTCTATAAACGATGAAATAGATAAGTTACGTCATTCAGCAACAGCTTCTTTATTTGAAACTAGAGATACAATAATAGTTGCATCAGTTTCATGCATTTATGGTCTAGGAGACCCAATTGACTATGAGAACTTAACAATATCTTTAAGGCCAGGTATGAAAATTGAAAGAAATACAGTGTTAAAAAAACTCATAAATATGCAATATACCAGAAGTGAACTTGAATTTAAAAGAGGTACATTTAGAGCAAAGGGGGATATTGTTGAGATATACCCATCAGACCAAAGTGAAACTGCAATTAGAGTGGAATTTTGGGGAGATGAAGTTGAAAAGATTTCTGAAATAAATCCTTTAACAGGTAAAGCAATAAGTACAAGGCAACATATTATGATATTCCCAAATTCTCATTATGCAACAACTGCAGACAAAATGGAAAAGGCAATTGTAACAATACAAGAAGAACTAAAAGAAAGAGTAAAATATTTTAAAGATAATAATAAACTAATAGAAGCTCAAAGAATAGAAGAAAGAACAAACTTTGACATTGAAATGATGAGAGAAACTGGCTTTTGTCAAGGCATAGAAAATTATTCAAGACATATAAGTGGTAGAGAGCCTGGAAGTGCACCATACACTTTATTTGACTATTTTCCAAAAGATTTTCTATTACTAATAGATGAATCACATGCTACAATCCCGCAAGTAAGAGCAATGTACAATGGAGATAGGGCAAGAAAAGAGTCTTTAGTGAATTATGGTTTTAGGCTTCCATCAGCCTTTGATAATAGACCTTTAAAATTTGAAGAGTTTGAACAAAGAATAAATCAAGTTGTATTTGTTAGTGCAACACCAGCCGAATATGAAAAAGAGCATTCAAAAGAAAATGTTGTTGAGCAAATTATAAGACCAACAGGCTTGCTAGACCCTAAAATAGATGTTAAGCCTGTATCAAATCAAATAGATGATTTAATAGAACAAATTCATGAAAGAGTAGAAAAACATGAGAGAGTGTTAGTAACAACATTAACTAAAAAAATGGCAGAAGATTTAACTGCTTATTTGGCAAGTTTGGATATAAAAGTAAAATATATGCACTCGGATATTAAAGCACTAGAAAGAATGGAAATTATACGTGACCTAAGATTGGGAGAGTTTGATGTTTTAGTTGGAATTAACCTTTTAAGAGAGGGATTAGATATTCCTGAGGTTTCATTAGTAACTATATTAGATGCAGATAAAGAAGGATTTCTACGTTCAGAGCGTTCATTAATTCAAACAATAGGACGTGCTGCTAGAAATACAGATGGGAAAGTTATAATGTATGCAGACGAATTAACTGACAGTATGGAAAAAGCAATTAGTGAAACAAACAGAAGAAGAAAAATTCAAATGCAGTATAACGAAGAACATGGAATTACTCCACAAACAATACAAAAATCTATCAGAGATACAATAAAAGCAAGTTATGTTGCTGATATACAAGAAGAATATAAGCTGGACAAAGAAGCAAATGTACAAGACATAATCAATAAGCTTACTGACGAGATGCTTAAATATGCAGCAGAAATGGAATTTGAAAAAGCAGCTGAAATTAGAGATAAGATAAAAGAACTTGAAAAAATGATATAAAAAGAATTCCCCTCTGGAAATATCCAGAGGGGAAAGTCTTTTTGGATAAAACCTTACGAATAATTGTAAGGCGGTTTGATAGGGGCAACTGTTTCAGAAGCAATTTCTTCTCGTAGTTGCTCATTGTTTTCTACCGCCACCATAAGAAGATTGTAGGCGGTGGTGTTAACAACTGCTTCTCGCCAAGAAATGTGATAACGGTGCTGGCCATATCTGCCATAAACGGGAGATATTTTTTTAAGAGAAAAACCTTCATCGTTAAGTTTCTTTGCCTGACGAGGGTACAGGTTGAGCTCAGCAGTGGTACTGCCGGTCTGAGAGCGATACTCTAACCGCTCCAACAAGGTAAGCCTTCCTGCTTGCATGTGGTAAACCTCCAAAAATATAAAATTTAATGCTTCTAGCATCATAAAATTTATTATACTACGTTTTTCGACAAAAGTAAATAAAATTTTAAATAAATTTAGGTATTGTAATTTTTGCCATAACTGGTTATAATATAGTCTATCATAACATTAAGGAGATAAAACAATGCAATATAGTATAAGCATATACTTTTTATATTTCATAATTTTAGCAATAATAGGCTGGATAATGGAAGTAACACTTCAATTGGTACAAAAACATAAATTTTCAAATAGAGGATTTTTAATCGGACCATATTGTCCGATATATGGCTGTGGAGGAGTTTTAATAACTTTAACATTATCTAACTTGGCTAATCATCCTGTTGCGTTATTTAGCACTGCAATACTTATCTGTGGTGTACTAGAATACTTAACAAGTTATTTAATGGAAAAAATATTTAATGCACGTTGGTGGGACTATAGCAATAATAAATTTAATATAAATGGAAGAGTTTGCTTAGAAACGATAGTTCCTTTTGGAATTCTGGGGCTAGTTTTAATATATGTAATAAATCCATTTATATTTGATAATTTATCTAAGGTTCCAACAAATGTAATAAATATCATAGCTGTAGTTGTAGCTGTACTATTTACATTAGACCTAATAATTTCACTTACAGTAATATCTAATGTAAGAAAAGCAACTACGAAATTTGATAAAGAAAATCCAAAAGACAGTACAGACGAAATATCTAGAAAAGTAAGAGAATTTTTAAAGAGCAAATCACCATTAAATAGAAGATTAGTAGAAGCCTTTCCGGAATTGACAGCAATAATAAAAGAAAGAAAAGAACAAATAAAACAAAAGACAAAAGAAATAAAAGGAGATATAGTTAATAAAGCAAATGAAGTAAGAAGTGATATAACAGATAAAGCAGGAGAGCTAAAAGGAGAGATAGCGAAACAAGCTGATAAAGTCAAGGAAAAGTTAAAAAAAGAAAAAAATAAATAATAAAATCAAAAGCCAGTTGGGTATCACTAACTGGCTTTTAGCTTTAAGCGTTATAAATTTTTAATTGCATTACGTGCAAGCTCATCACAACGATTATTATATTCGTTATCAGCATGACCTTTTACTTTATGAAAAGTGACATCGTGAATTTTAGATAAGGAAAATAACTCTTGCCAAAGCTCTTTATTTTTAACCTCTTCTTTACTAGAATTTTTCCAACCATTCTTAATCCAGCCTAAAATCCAATTTTGTAAAAATGCATTTACTACATAAGCACTATCACTATATAAATCCACTTTGCAAGGTCTCTTCAAAAGTTTTAAAGCTTCAATTACAGCAGTCAATTCCATAACATTATTAGTAGTATCCTTTTTACCACCAGAAATCTCTTTTCTATTTTCGCCCATCATCAAAATGGATCCCCATCCACCTGGACCGGGATTTCCACTACAAGCTCCATCAGTATAGATTATAACTTTATCCATTAATAAATTCTCCTTTAAACATTGTAAATTATTACTTTTTATGATATTATAACATAAACTAAGACAAGTCAATAATAAAATAAAAAAAGGGGTGTAAAAATGAGCAAGGTACTTGGAATTATTGCAGAATATAATCCATTTCATAATGGACATTTGTATCACATAAGAGAATCTGTTGAACAAACTGAAGCTGATTATGTAGTGTGCGTGATTTCAGGAAATTTTGTTCAAAGAGGAAACACTTCTATAATAGATAAATGGACTAAAGCTAAGATGGCTATTGCACAAGGCGCAGACTTAGTAATTGAATTGCCTACAATATATGCTACTTCAAGTGCAGAAAATTTTGCCGAAGGTGCTATAAAAATATTAGATTCCTTAGGAATTGTTGATACACTTTCTTTTGGAATAGAAGCAAAAGATTTGGCAACACTAAATAATATTGCCAATGTTTTATATCAAGAACCGAAAGAATATGTTACTATGTTAAGCCATGAGCTAAGCAAAGGGGTATCTTTCCCAAGAGCAAGAGAAAATGCATTAATGATGTATTTAAATGATATTAAAAGATATGCAAATGTTTTAAGTGGCTCAAACAACATATTAGGGATAGAGTATTTAAAAGCACTAAAAAAATTGAAAAGTCCATTAAAACCAATTGGAATAAAAAGAGAAAAAGTACTATATCATGACGAAATCATAGTAGATGATTTTGCTAGTGCCACTGCAATACGCAAAATGATTGCAACAAGGCAATTCGACGATATTATTAAAGTTATTCCAAGAAGCTCATATATTTTATTAGCTCAAGAACTAAGAAAAGGACATTATGTATTAGATTTGTCTAAATTTCAAAAGGAAATCATATATATATTAAGAAAAATGTCTATAAAAGAAATAGAACAATTGCCAGATGTTTCAGAAGGCTTAGAAAATGCTATAAAAAATGCTGCTAATTCTTGTAACAATATAATAGACTTAGTTAATATGGTAAAATCTAAGAGGTATACACAAACTAGAATACAGAGAGTATTAATATATGCATTACTTGGCATAGATAAAAAAATGATGGAAACAGCAAGAAAAACAGTGCCATATACAAGAATTCTCGGATATAGTGAGAAAGGCAAAAAACTAATTTCAGCAATAAAAGCCAAAAATCCTAAGATAAATTTAGTAACGTCTGTTAAAGAATTTATGGATAATAGCAAAAATAAGGTGCTAAAAGAAATGTTAGCAATAGACATTTATGCAACAAATGTATATACCTTAGGATATGAAAAAGACTCATGGTCTAACTTAGATTATACTAGTAAAATAGTAACCAGTACAGATTTGAAAGAGGTAAAAAAATAAAATGATTTTAGGTATTACAGGTAGTTCGGGTGCAGGGAAAAGTACTGTATGTGAAATATTGGAGAGAAAATATAGTTCTCAAACTATAAATGCAGATAAAATTGCAAAACAATTATCAAAGCAGGGAACAAACTATCTACAAGAAATTATACAAAACTTTGGAGACGATATTTTGCTAGAAGATGGAGAACTAAACAGAAGAAAACTGGCTAATATTATTTATTCGAACCCAGAAAAAAGAGATGAATTGAACAATATAACATTTAAGTATATAAAAAATGAAATAAAAGAACAAATTGCAAAAAGTAATAATAATATAATTGCAATAGATGCACCACTTCTTTTAGAGGCGAATTTACAAGAGATATGTGACAAAACAATTGCTGTAATTTCAGAAGATAGAAATTTACAAATCAAAAGAATTATTAAACGTGATAATATTGATAAAGAACATGCAATTGCAAGGCTTAATGCACAACATCCAAATGAATTTTATATACAAAATTGTGATAATACTCTTATTAATGATGAGACATTAGAACAGCAAATCGAAAAACTTCTATTTAGTGAAAACTAATAGAAGTTTTTTACAATTACTTTACATTTATATTACATTTGTGTAACAATATTGAATTAAACAAATAACTAACATATAATGTAAATAAGTAGAAAGTTTTTAAATTACGCAAGAAAATTCCATAAAAAAGGAGTAATTCACATGGAAACTTTTGCAGATTATATTTTATCTGAAAAAGACTGGATAAAAAAAATGGAAATAATGCATTATTTACAGCTAAAAACAGGAATATTTTTTGATAAATCTGTTATTTTCAAAACATATCTTGCTAAATTATTTTTAGAAAATACAGATATCGATTTAGATGAAAACCTTGTTTTAACAGCTTGTTTGCTGTGCAATTGTAAAAAAGGAAAAGGCCCACAAGACTTAGAAAAGATAAAAACATATGCTAAAGAAGGAGCAGAATACCTATCAAAATTAGGGTTTTCAAATAGATTTTGTAAAATATGTGAAGAAGTTAATAGATATAGTGGAAATGCTATAAGAGAAAAAGAAAGTGATGTACTAGAATTAGTTGATAATTTTGGTGGTATGCTTTTAGATAGGCCAGAGAGAATTGCATTTAAAGTGGACGAAGCTTTAGTTTTATTGGAATATAGGAATTTAAAAGATAAAAACAATAGATATTTACAAAAATTCAAACAATTTGTAAATGAAATGCAGGAGGTGTTGGTATGAGTCAAATAAAACAACCAGCTATACAAGTGGTGGCCAATGAAATTAATAGTATTGATACAGAAAGTAATATTCCTGCAATAAAAGCAATGGTAGACTTAGATAGAAGAATTAGAGAATCTATATTGGAAAAGAAATATGATAAAATAAAAGAGCAGACAATAAAACAAGAAGAAGCAGAGAATATAAATGCTGATAGCATAAGAAAAGATATGAACAGAGAATTTATAGATTAAAAGTTTACTTAAGAAAAGAGCTAAAAGATTGGCTATATACCAATCTTTTTTTGAGGTAAATTAGGTAAGGAGGGAATATATAATGCAAGAAATGTTTGCAGATTTACATGTACATATAGGAAGAAGTGAAAAAGGAAAGCCAATAAAAATAACAGCAGCAAGAAGTCTAAACTTTGCTAATATTGCAAAAGAATGTGCTGAGAGAAAAGGAATACAAATAGTTGGAATTATAGACTGTGCATCACCTTATGTTATAGAAGACATAGAAGAATTTTTAAAAACTGGTGAAGCTTATGAAATAAAAGATGGTGGAATTATATATAAAGACAAAGTATGTATAATTTTAGGCAGTGAGATAGAAACAGCAGAAATAAACGATAATGGAAAAACTGGTAGTGCACACAACCTATGCTATTTCCCAAGCTTAGCAGATATAAAAGCATTTTCAAAAGAGATGAGTAAATACATTAAAAACATAACTTTAAGTTCTCAAAGAGCTTGTATATCAGCATATGAATTAGTTGATATAGTAGAAAAGTTTAATGGAGTACTAATACCAGCACATGCTTTTACACCACATAAAAGTTTTTATGGAAATTGTACAAGTCGTTTAGAAAGAATTTTCAAAGAAAAATTTAATAAGATATTTGCAATAGAATTAGGGTTGAGTGCAGATACTGAACTTGCTGATCAAATATCTGAATTAGAAACTAGAACATTTATAACAAATTCTGATGCACATTCTTTACCTAAAATAGCAAGAGAATACAATAAAATATTAGTAGAAGATATTTCATTTAAAGAGCTATTAAAAGCTTTGAAAAATGAAGATGGTAGAAAAATATTATGTAATTATGGGTTGGATCCAAAACTTGGTAAATATCACAGAACATATTGTGAAACTTGTGATAAACCAATTGAGGGGGAACCACCAATATTTGAATGTCCAGAATGCCATGGAACAAATATTACAATGGGAGTGCTAGATAGAATTGTAAGCATCAGAGACAAAGAAAAGAGCGTAAGTCCTGTTAATAGACCACCATATGTTTATCAAGTACCATTAACATTTATTCCTGGATTAGGAAGTAAAACAATAGATAAACTATTAAACACATTTGAGACAGAAATGAACATTCTACATAAGTTATCAGAAGACGATATAGAAGCAGTTGTAGGAGAAAAAGTTGCAAAAACAATAGTAGCAGCAAGAAAAGGAAAAGCCACAATTCAAGCAGGTGGTGGCGGAGTATATGGCAAGTTGACAGTAGGTTAATATAATTAGTTCTAAATTTCATTTTATTGAATAGACATTATGTATAAAATACTTACAATGAAATGAGGTTTAAAATGAGAGTAATACCTAAGAAAACATCCAGAGTTACTGAGACTATAAAAAATCACATAGAAGAAAATTTAAAAGCATACATAATGGTTTCAATTATATTATTAATAGGAATTACTCTAGGAGTAATTTTTGTAAATAATATGAGTGAAGCACAAACACAAGATATACAAACATATATACAAAGCTTTATAGGAGCTTTAAAAGATGGAAAATCTGTAAACAGTGGAGAACTGCTTAAAAAATCGCTAGGTAATAATCTTTTGTTAGTTTTTCTTATGTGGTTTGTAGGCTCTACAGTTATAGGAATACCAGTAGTACTTGGCATAGTTACATTTAGGGGTTTTTGTTTAGGATATACAATTTCAGCAGTTATTAAAATATGGGGAACTGGCAAAGGAATGTTATTCTTTGCAACTAGTATGTTACTACAAAATTTGATAGCAATTCCATGCATTATTGCACTAGCAGTGAGTGGAATAAAATTATATAAATCAATAATGAAAGATAAGAGACGAGAAAATATAAAAATAGAAATTATTAGACACACAATATTTTCGTTAGCTATGTTAGCAATACTTGCAATCTCGTCAATAATAGAAACATATTTGTCAGCTAATTTACTAGTGCTATGCAAATCATATTTATAATATTAAAAAGTTAAAGAATTTTTGACAAATCTATTTACAATTGTTAATTATTTTGATATAACTTATGTAAATCGACATAATATGTTTTGAAAATTAAATATACAAGATAGGGGAGCTAAAAATGGAAAAACAAGTTAAACTTTTTTTGGAATTTTTACAAAATGAAAAGAAATTATCAGACAACACATTACAATCATACAAAAGAGACATAATACAATACCAAAACTACCTTGAAGAAAATGGTATAAATTATGCAAAAGTATCAAAAGAAGATATAAAAGCCTATCTTAATTACTTAAAGCAAATTGGAAAGAAACCATCTACAATATCTAGAAATTTAGCATCAATTAGATCTTTTTACCAATTTTCAATAAGAAATAAAAAAATAAAAAATGATCCAACTGAAGATGTTCAGTCTCCAAAAATAGAAAAAAGAGTTCCAAGCGTTCTTACAGCACAAGAAGTAGAACTACTACTAGAACAACCAAAAGACGTTGATTTAAAGGGAACTAGAGATAAAGCAATGTTAGAATTTGCTTATGCAACAGGAATGAGAGTAACAGAAATAATAAACTTAAATATAGAAGATGTTAATCTTGAGGGTGAATATGTAATATGTAGAGTTGGTTCAAAACAAAGAAATATTCCTTTAGGTTCATTATCATTAAAAGCATTAAAAGAATATATAGATGAAGCAAGACCAATATTAATAAGAAATGAAAAAGAAAAAGCATTATTTGTTAATGTAAATGGTCAAAGATTAACAAGACAAGGTTTCTGGAAAATAGTTAAATATTATAAAGAACAAGCACATATTACAAAAGATATTACACCACATGTATTAAGACATTCATTTGCAACACATTTATTACAAAATGGTGCAGACTTAAAAGCAATACAAACAATGCTTGGACATTCAGATATATCTTCAACACAAGTATATATGCAATTCCAAGATGAGGGACTAAAAAATGTATATCGCAAAGCACATCCAAGAGCTTAAATAGAATATAATTTTATAAATTAATATAGAAAAAGGCAAATTTAAAATTGAATTTAAAATTGCCTTTCATTTTTTGCTTGTCATGTTCTTAATTGATAATAAAAAGTGCTAAAGTAATTTCAATATCTGAAGTTTGTTCTTCACATTCAGGAATGTTACATGATTTTATTTTGAAACTTTCATTTTGTTTAAAAATCTTTAATACTTCTTTTAAAGCTGTACGAAAATCTTTATATGAAGTTACATAATCTGAATAGTATTCTGAACTATATTCAAAACCATGTTCATATTGTAAACTGAAGACTTCATAGCACACAGTTCCCCGTAAGGTTATACAATAATTGCTTTTTACAGGAAATATATTATTTATTTCATAATAAAATTGAGATAAAATCCAACAAAAAATTGAATTAGTTTCATTTTCAATTTTGCTGTTTTCTTTCTCATGTAGTTTGTTTTCTAGTAATTTGCAGACAAGCTCCAATGAGTTTAAGTAAAATTCATTTTTTTTCATAATGTTTCCTCCTATAATTATAAATGGAAAATTAATAAGTTACACTTGGTAATTAAATAATATATTAACATAAAATTCAAAGAATGTCAAAAAAGAAAATGATAAAAAAATCAACACAAATACAAAAAAATATGATATAATTTATGCTGTAATATAAAGAAAAGGGTGCTGTAAAATGAAGAAAAAAGTAATGTTTATATCAAGTACTGGTGGACATCTTAGTGAAATGTTACAATTAGAACCACTGTTTAAAAAATATGATTATCATATAATAACAGAAAAAGATAAAGCAAATGAAAAATTAAAAGAAAAATATGGAGAAAAATTAGATTTTTTACCATATGGTACAAGGGCAAAGATGATTTCATACATATTTAAATATTTACTATTATGCTTTAAAACAGTATATTTATATTTTAAAATTAGACCAAAAGTCATAATTACAACTGGAACACATACAGCAGGTCCAATGTGCATATTAGGAAAAATGTTTGGAAGTAAAATAATATATATAGAAACATTCGAAAATCATCATAAAAAAACAGCAACAGGAAGATTAATATATCCAATAGCAGATTTATTTATAGTTCAATGGGAAGAAATGCTAGAAATTTATCCAAAAGCAGTATATGGAGGTTCAATTTATTCATGATATTAGTAATGTTAGGAACTCAGAATAATAGCTTTCATAGGCTATTAGAGGAAATTGATAATTTAATTGAAAAAGGAATAATTACTGATGAAGTAGTAGTACAAGCTGGTCATACCAAATATGAATCTAAAAACATGAAAATATTTAGTTTAATTTCATCAGAAGAATTAGAAGAGTTAATAGATAAGTCAGATTTAATTATAACACATGGTGGAGTGGGTTCTATAATTTCATCTTTAAAGAAAGGAAAAAAAGTAATTGCAGTACCAAGACTTCATGAGTATCAAGAACATGTAAATAATCATCAAAAAGAAATAGTAGAAACATTTAAT
>ENA-UOJC01003218-UOJC01003218.1-human-gut-metagenome-genome-assembly--contig:-C104-NODE-3218-length-15795-cov-7.588691_pt1 | contig 15795 bp, 16 predicted proteins | sample MGYA00242339_ERZ723886 | MGnify/ENA metagenome assembly ERZ723886 | reverse complement strand
AAGGTATAACACACTAGACCTTGCGAGCAAGGTCAGTGTGCCAAGGGGCTGCGGCCCCTTGGGAAACCCCGGAGAAGAGGGTCGACGGAGGCCGGGGCGACGGAATGGCAACTTCCCGTTCGGGGCTGCGACAGTGGTGCGTTCTGGTGATGAAGATGTGGTGTAACACACAGGAAACATGGAGTCGAGGTGCGCACGGATGCCAAAGAGCATCAGCGGGCGAAGATATTCAGAGACCTTCAGAGAAACATCCTGTATATTTCGAAGTTCGCTATTGACAATCCGATCCCAAGCGAGTATAATCTGATTATGCAAACGGTTGCACAGAAAGAGAGGCGAACGGCGTGGCGGTGACCATCCATGATGTGGCGAAGCTGGCAGGGGTCAATTCCTCAACCGTTTCCCGCGTGATCAATGGCAAGGCAACCATCACGCCGGACACCAAGGAGCGCGTCTACGCGGCGATGAAGACGCTGGATTACCATCCCAACTCCCTGGCGCGCAGTCTGGCCAGCGGGCTGAGCGGGGCAATTGGTGTTGTGGTGGATGCGCGGGACGCCGATGCATTCAGCAACGTGTTTTTCAGCCGCAGCCTGTTTGCCATTGAGAAGGTGGCGCAGGCCAGGGGTTATCAGGTCATGATTGCCAACGGCGCGCAGAGCCATGGCAGCACGATTGAAAACCTGATGAAGGAGCATAAGGTGGACGGATTGATTCTTCCGCCTACGACGGTGCGCCCCTCCATGATGGAGACGATCGGCGATTTTCCGTATGTCGTGCTGGGCACACCGGACACGCTGCGCAGCGATACCTGCTGGGTGGACAACAACAACGAGCAGGGTGCGGAAATCGCCGTGCGCCACCTGCAGGAAAAGGGATACCGCTCGATCGCCTACCTGGGCGGCTATCAGAAACGGGGCTTTACCAAGCGCCGTGTCCGCGGCTATATGAAGGTGATCGACAAGGGGCAGGAGCGCGTGCTTGCCACGGACGGCACGGTGGAAAATGCCTATGCTGTGGCGCTGTCCGAGCTGGAGCAGTCAACGCACGCGGATGCGTTCGTCTGCAATGACAATCTGGCGGCTTTTGGGCTGCTGAAGGCCTGCAAGGAAAGGAAAATCGCCGTGCCGGAGGAGATCGGCATTGTGGCGTTTGACAATTATCCGCTGGCGGAGTATACGGAGCCACAGCTGACTATCGTGGATATTGATACGTCTTTGCTTGGGGAACAGGCAGCTCAGCTGCTGTTTCAGCGGATTGACAGCCGTACCGGCAACCAGCAGATCATGCTCTCGACGGTGCTTGTACCCAGGGCCTCGTCGGAAAGGAAGGGAAGAAAATGATCATCTCTGCCATTCGGCACCTTTCTTTTTATCCGTTGGTGCACGCGCTGGCACGAAACCGCATACAATGGAGATTGGAGGCCGCGCCGGACGACCTGACCGCCTGCGAGCTGGTGTGCTGGAAGCGCAGCGAACCGGAAGTCCTTTTCCGAACCAGTCTCCTGCCCAGCCTGGAGGACGGTCAGCGGCAGCAGTGGACGGGCGAAACCGTCTTTACCGGGGAGACGCACTACATTAAATACGGCTTCTGGCTGGAGGATCAGGCGGGAAACCGGCGATGGCTCAATGACCGAGGGCTTTTCACGGACATGCAGGAGTCGGGCAGCTTCGAGCTGCTGCAGGTCAATGAGACGGATATTTCCGCCGTGCCTGCATGGGCGCAGGGCTGCATATACTATCAAATTTTTCCGGAGCGCTTTGCCCGGCGCGGCCCGGCCGGTGCAGGCATGGATGACTGGAACGCCGCGCCGACACGGGATAACGTTCTGGGCGGCAATCTGGGCGGTATCATCGACCGAATCCCGTATCTTTCGGAGCTAGGCGTGGAATGCCTGTATCTGAATCCCATCTTTACGGGAGATTTCAACCATAAATACGCGACGACAGATTACTTTTCGGTCGATCCGATGTTCGGCACAAAGGACACGCTGCGCGAGCTGGTCGCCCGGTGCCACGAGGCGGGCATCCGCGTGATTCTGGACGGCGTATTCAACCATTCGGGCATTCACTTTCCCCCGTTTGAGGATCTGCTGAAAAACGGAGAGGAAAGCCGCTACCGGGGCTGGTTTTATCCCAAGCGGTTTCCCATCGAAATCGACCCGACCTGCTATGAGTGCGTGGGGGATTATCCCTACATGCCGCGGCTCAACGGCGCCAACGGCGAGGTGCGAGCCTATGTGCGCGACGTGCTGCTCTACTGGCTGCGGGAGGCGGGCATCGACGGCTGGCGCTTTGACGTGGCGGACGAGCTGGATCGCCATGCCGTTATCTGGTGGCGAGAGGAAATCAAGCGCGAGTTCCCGCAGGCCGTGCTGCTGGGTGAGACGTGGGGCGACGCCTCGCGGCTGCTCGGCGCGGACGGCTTTGACACGGCGATGAACTATCTGTTCCGCGACGCGGTGACCGACTGCCTTGCCCGCGGGCACATTGGCGTGAGCGAGCTTTCCCGACGCCTGAACAGTGCGCTGATGAAGGTTACCGGCCCGAACGGACATGCCATGTACAACTGTCTGGGCAGCCACGACACGGCGCGCTTTCTGACCGAGGCGAAGGGCGAGGCGTGGCGGCTCAGGCTGGCGATGGCGCTGCAGATGCTCTTTCCCGGCGCACCTGCCATTTACTACGGCGACGAACTGGGCATGACCGGCGAAAACGACCCGGGCTGCCGTGGCGGCATGGCCTGGGCCCATCCGGACAAGGATCTGCTGGCCTGGCAAAAGGAGTTAATCGCCCTGCGTCAGGCGCACCCCGCGCTACGCACGGGCAGCTATACGCCGCTGCTGGCGGACGACGAGAAAAGCCTATTTGCCTTTGCCCGGGGCAATCGGGAGGAGGAGCTGCTCGCGGTGTTCAACCTCGGGGAGCGGGCGCAAACCTGGGATTGTGCGGGAGAATCTGTGCACGTTCTGCCGCATTCTGTCCATATTCTATTTCGACCTGTTCAGAAGGAGGAAAAACCATGCGTACAAAAACCCTCGTGGCGATCATCGCCTGCCTGATGCTGCTGTGCTCCTGCGCGCTTGCGGAGGACGTCACCCTCCAGTTCTGGCACCATTACAGCGCTCAGTCTGCGGAGAACGCGACGCTGATGAACGTGCTGATCCCCGCCTTTGAGGCGGAAAATCCGGGCATCAAAGTCAACGCCGTCTCCCATGAGTGGGCGGAGCTGCACGACAAGGTGCTTGTCAGTGCGAAATCGGGCGCGCTGCCCGATGTGGCGCGCTGCGACATCGCGTGGCTGCCAGAATTCCAGAAGATGGGCATCCTGACCGCGCTCGACGAGGAAATGGAGGACTTTGACACAGTCAGCGCTGCGCTGCTTCCCAGTGCGATGTCCACCGCGGTCATCGACGGTCATGATTATGCGCTGGCGCTGAACACCAACAGCAAGATCGTGTTCTACAACAAGGCGATGCTGGAAGCGGCCGGCGTAGCCGTACCCGAGACGATGGAGCAATGGTGCGAAGCTCTGCGCAAGCTCAGCGGCGAGAATGCAAACGGCCAGCAGATTTGGGGCTGGAACGAGCCCGCGCTGGCCGGCTGGAACCTGTGCCCGTTCATCTGGAGCTTTGGCGGCAGCCTAACCAACCCGGAGCAGACCGTCGCCACCGGTTACATCAATAGTCCCGCGTCGGTGAAGGCCATCGAGACGTTCGCCAAGCTGGTGCAGGAGGGCTGCATCACGGGCTTCAATGCCGGCGATATCCCGATGACCGACGGCTTTGGCACCGGGCGCTATGCCATGATGCTGGAGGGCCCGTGGAAGTCCGCGGAGCTCGCCGGTGCGTATCCTGACGTGGCCTACGGCACCGCGCCCATCCCTGCCGGTGAGGGCGGCAGCATCTCCGTGCTGGGCGGCGAGGATATTGCGATGTTCGTCTCCGCCAACAAGGAGGCTGCGTGGCAGTTCATGCAGTTCATGACTGGCGAGTTTGCCCAGACCGAGATGGCCAAGTGCGGCCAGATCCCGGTGAACAAGGCGGCGCTTACGAGCGAGACGGTGAAGAATGCGTCCTACGCGCCCTTCATCGAAGCCATTCAGACGGCGAAGGCCCGTCCGACCGTGGCAGCCTGGAGTGAGATGGATAACGAGCTGACCATGGCTGTGACGGCGGTCGTCGCAGGCGAAAAGACGGCGCAGGAGGCGCTCGATGAGCTGGCGGCCCAGTGGGATGAGCTGCTCAAGTAAGAGGATTTCCGCGGCGGCGGGGCGGATGGCTCCGCCGCCCCTTCTGAGGTGAGAACATGAAATTCCGTGCCCAACGAGCGCAGATCGCGCTTCTGCTGACACCGGGGCTGGCGATCTTCGCACTGTTCACTGTCTATCCGATCATCCGCCTGTTCTGGATGAGCCTGTGCGACATGAGCTTTGCCTCGATGCTGGAGCAGCCCTTTGCCGGTCTGGCCAACTACCGCGAGGTCTTCCGGGATCCGACATTCTGGACGGTCTTTGTCAACAGCCTGGTGTACACGGCGGTAACCGTGCCGGGACAGATGGCGCTTGGGCTCTTCATCGCCATTCTGCTTTCGGGCATCAAGCGCTTCAGCGTCACCTTCCGGGTCATCAACTACCTGCCTGTTGTGACCTCGTGGGTGATTGCCTCCCTGGTCTTCCGCTATATCTTCAACACGGAGGGCCTGCTGAACTACTTCCTGTGGAAGGTGCTGGGCGTGACCTCCGGCAACATCCGTTGGCTGGATACGAGGTGGAGCGGTCTTACGGTTGCGATGATTCTGGGCATCTGGAAGGGCATCGGCTGGAATATGGTCATCTTTCTGGCGGCGCTGCAGCAGGTGCCGCAGGACCTGTACGAGGCCGCGGAGATCGACGGCTGCGGCGCATGGAAGAAGTTCCTGAATGTGACGCTGCCCGGCATCCGCGGAACGGTGCTCTTCGTGCTCATCGAGCTGACCATCGGCGGCTTCAACGTGTTCACCTCCATCAAGATGATCACGGGCGGCAAGCCGGCGCATCAGACGGACACGCTGCTGACATGGATGTATTACAAGGCGTTCAGCACGGGCAAATTCGGCTATGCCGCCGCGCTGAGCTTCGTGATGGCGCTGACGCTGGGTCTGCTGGCCATCGTGCAGTTCCGCGCGATGAAGAGCCGAGACGAGTGAGGGGAGGGACGACCATGAAGCGCAGAAATCCCGCGAAAATTGCGGACGCCACCGTGCGTTACCTCCTGCTGGCCGCGGGGACGGTCGTGTTCACGCTGCCGATGATCTACATGATCTCCACCTCGCTGCGCCCGAACGGTGCGCTGTACGAGTATCCGCCGCGCTTTTTCCCCAAATGGGAGGCACTGACGCTGGAAAACTACGATTACATCCTGCATCAGAGCAAGTTCTATCTGAACTTTCTGAACTCGGTGGTGGTGTCGCTGTCCACGGTGGCTCTTGCGGCGGCGGTATCCTCGGCGATGGCGTTTGTGCTGGGCAAGTTCAAGTCCAGGGCGACGCAACTGCTGTTCGGCTTCATCATCGTGACGATGATCATCCCCGGAACGACGATGATCGTTCCGCAGTTCGAGCTGGCAACGGGCTTGGGGCTGGTCAACCGGCTGTGGGGACTGATTCCGTTCTATGTGGCATGGGTAATCCCCTTCTCGACCTTCATGATCAAGGGATTTATGGAGAACATCCCCGGTGAGATCATGGACGCCGCATGGATCGACGGCGCCAACGTACTCCAGACGTATGGCAGGATTGCGCTGCCGCTGGCCTCGCCCGCGATTGCCTCCGTCAGCATCTTCAACTTTCTGACCGCGTGGGAGGAATATCCTTGGGCCAACACCGTCATCAACGACAACAGCCTGCGCACGCTGCCCATCGCCATCGCCGGCTTCTTCGGCCAGCATCAGTTCACGCAGTGGGGATATGTGTTTGCCATGTCCGTGCTGACGCTGATTCCGGTGATTGTGATCTTCATCTTCTGCCAGCGGTTCTTTGTGCAGGGTCTGACCGCCGGCAGCGTGAAGGGATGAGTGCTGCCGCAGCTGCATCAAGCAAGCGTAGAATACTCTTTGATGAACGCAAAAGAGTACGCCAAAGGGAAGCATACAAGAGGCTCTACTTCTGGTTTTCACAGGAGTAGGCCGCTTTTTCATGAATTCTGTTCAATGGGCATATGTCAGCGCCAAGCTGGAGAAGCTGCTCTCCAAACACATTTCTTTCCCACTTCACGCGCATCCCAAACAGGCATATCTGTTCTCATTTATAAAGGTCAAAGAAAGTCTACGATTCAAAAGGCCACAGGTTCGAATCCTGTTGGGTGCACCACAAAAACCCTTGACGAGCTTCGCGCCGTTGAGGGTTTTTCTTTGTTTATATCAAAAACTGAAGTTCTACACTTCGGTGCAGCTTGTTGACATAAGCAAACTTGACTTGAATAGCAAAATCAAGAAATTCAGCTATTCTTTCATTTGCGGAAAGGGCTATTCTCCCTCCTTCGGGGGAGAATAGCCTTTTGTCGACAGTCTGAACCGAGGTTCTACGCTTCGGTGCTTTCTTTATGCTCTTTTTGTTTTCCAAAGCATTCCCAGCAGCGTGATCGACACAACCGCAAGAAAAATCGCTGTTTTTATCGGAATCTGGTCTCCCGTCAGTGGCATTTCCGGCATAGCCTCAAACGAGGCCGATATCGTAACGTCGCCGCCGCGTTCCACCGTTACCGTGTATGTACCATCCTCATTTTCCGTAACAAGCGCTTTTGAACCCGCATCAATTCCAGTCAGGCGATATCCTTTCTTCGGCGCTCCCGTAACCGTCAGCTTATCTCCTTCATGCGCAACAAGCAAACCTTCCTTCGTACTTATTCCATCCACTTCGATTTCGCCGTTCGTCGGCTGGCTGATATCGACAATGTACCAAGTCGCTTTTGCCGCTGCTTCTGCAAGGGCTTTCGATTCGATTTCTTCGCCGTTTTCATCGTGAGTCAGCGCTTTGAAATAGTCGCCGCTTTCAACATTCAGCGTTTTGACAGTGATTGCCGGTATTTCTCGCAACGAGTCCATTTCCCCGCTTAGTCCGTATATTTCTATCGCACTTTGACAGTCTCTTGCTGTAATATTCCCTTCTACAATTAGCTTTGCGTTCGGTTCGCTCCACATAAAGACCGCACTGTCTTTTTCATTTCCAAAAATATCTCCCTCAACCTTCACCGAAGTCAATTCTTCTGTTAAGAGTGTCAACGCATTGTTTCCAATTAAGCTCTCTATATTGCCTTTTATAAAAACGTTTCCAGAATTTACTCTAACCCCCGTTCCTGTCGCACGTATATTTCCCTTTACATTCACTTCATTTTTGCTTGAGGAACTCCCATCACTTACGACGGCTAATCCTTCTCCGTAGTATGTTCTCCACTCTCCATATTCACGATAATAATCCAAATCAGTATAATCTATGCTAATCTCATCCGCTTCAATGTTCCCGTATATATCAGCTTCCACGCCCTGATACAGATGCACGCCCGAAGACCCACCTTTTATATTTCCATAAACAGTAATTGCAGAAGACTCTGCCCTAATCCCGCAATCTTTCGCCTTGATATTTCCACTAATTACAGCTTTTCCACCACTTTTCACAAGCACGCCGTTTCCATCTGCCTGTATATTTTTCCCAATGTTTCTCACTTCATTTTTTTCTACGACGACTTCGGCTTTACTCAAATTGCTCGCACTGGCTACGCTGTCCATACTTCCACAAAATCCAAACATAATCAACATACCCGCCAATACAATCTTCTTTTGAATCATCGTTGCGCCCCCTGTACGCATTTTCTTATTATGTCATTATACTATTTTGTCCGCAATTACGCAAGCGCGTATACGCGACTGCGCATCATTCGATACTATCTTTCACAGGTGATGAACGTGATGATGGTTAAAGACGCAGTTGCACAGCGCTTTCGTGAACTCTGTTTCCAGCGCGATATCCGAATCAACGAACTGGCGGTTCTTTCCGGAGTAACGCCGTCTACGGTGTACAGTATGCTCGTCCCAAAGCGCCGTGAAATCTCCATTACCACTATCAAAAAACTCTGTGACGGTCTGGATATCACGCTCAGCGAATTTTTCACCGCCCCAGTCTTTGACAAACTTGAGCAGGAAATAAAGTGACTTATCAAAAAGTGTAAGCCTTGCTTTTTCAAGATTTTCATAAAACCCTTGACGAGCTTCGCGCCGTTGAGGGTTTTTCTTTATTTTCTTTTCCGATGTGCCACAGGTAAACGGGAACGCGCCATCCCTGTTTTTTCGTGCATCCCGCGGCCATCCATGCTATAATAAGGAAAATTCTTTCTACATTCTCCAAGGAGGCCGATTATGTTCTGCTCCGTCGCCATGAGCACCTATAACGGCGAGCGTTTTCTCGCCGAGCAGCTTTCCTCCATCTGCGCCCAAACCCGCCCCGTCGATGAAATTGTCGTCAGCGACGACGGCTCTTCCGACGGCACGCTGCGCATCCTCGACGATTTTCGTTTGGCGCATCCCCAGATTCACTGGAAAATTCTGCCCTCCGCGGAGAATCACGGCTTTCGCGAGAGCTTTCTGCGCGCCTTCAAGGCCTGCGGCGGCGATTTGATTTTCCTCTGCGATCAGGATGACCGCTGGGCGCCCGGCAAGGTCGAAACCATGCTGCGCCACTTCGAGACCAACCCCGCCATGCTCTCCCTCATCTCCGATTTCAAGACCATCGACGCGGACGGAAACCTTCTGAACCCGAACGCGCCGACGGAAAACCTCTGGGTTTCCGACCGCGTTCTGCGCGCGCCCGCCTCGCCGACGCAAATCACCCTATCCGAAATGCTCGGCCGCAATCAGGGGCAGGGCTGCGCCATGGCCGTTCGCCGCGAACTGGCGCAGGAATACATCCGCCTGAACCAGCTCTGGACGCACGATTGGATTCTCAACCTGCTGGCCGCGCTGCACGGCGGGCTGTATTACTGCCGCGAGCCGCTCCTGTTCTACCGCCTGCATGGCTCCAACGTCATCGGCATGGCGCAGGGCGAGCACGCTCAGCGCCATATTCCCTGCATCCGCAAGCCCTACGCGCTGGCGCTGGCGTTCAAGTATTCCTTTTTGGAGGGCGACCCGGCGGCCAGCCGCAGGGAGCTCATCAGTATTCCACTGGCGACCTACGAATCCGTCTTCGAAAGGACCGCCTGCAAAGAGACCGAGCGGATCCAGCGCGACACGTGGAAGGCGCTGCAAACCAAGCGCCTGTGCCTCATCGAACAGCGAAAGCCGTTTTCCTATCTCGCGTTCTTCCTGACGCATCGCGCGTTCTTCAAGGACATCGCCTACTTCTCCACCTTTGAGCAGTTCGCCATCCGCCTGATGATCGACCTGTGCGCCATGCGCAAATGAATATAGAACCGTAAAAGAGCAAATCCGAAATTTTGCGCAAATTCCAATGCGTAACAAAAAAGCGAGGGTCGATCAAACCCCCGCTTTTCTTTTTCGGTTGATGCTCTGCGCCATTCTCCATAAGAAAAGACCCAGACGCTTGGTCTGAGTCTTCATCTGGAGGCGCCATCCAGAATCGAACTGGAGAATGAAGCTTTTGCAGAGCTTTGCCTTACCGCTTGGCCATGGCGCCACAGTGGAGCGGTAGACGAGATTCGGACTCGCGACATCCACCTTGGCAAGGTGGCACTCTACCACTGAGCTACTACCGCATAAATGGTGCCTTGGGGCGGAATCGAACCACCGACACGGAGATTTTCAGTCTCCTGCTCTACCGACTGAGCTACCAAGGCAAATGGCGACGCGGAAGGGGCTCGAACCCTCGACCTCCAGCGTGACAGGCTGGCATTCTAACCGACTGAACTACCGCGCCATTTTATGAAATTGGTGGGAACAACAGGGCTCGAACCTGTGACCCTCTGCTTGTAAGGCAGATGCTCTCCCAGCTGAGCTATGCTCCCGAGCTGGACCGCCGCATCGCTTGATCGTGTCGAGCGCGGCGACGAAATATATAATACACGATTACACGATTTTTGTCAACCTTTTTTTGAAATTTCTTCAAAACGTTTTTGCTTCGCCCCCGTTTCGTTCTTTTTCTTTTGCAGGCAGGGGATAGTCGCTTGGCGTTATTCGAGCGGCGAAAACAGCGCCCCGGTCATATCCAGAATATCGTCCATCGGGATTTTCGTCCCGTCCTGCAAGGTCATCAGGCGTTCATATTCGTCCACCTTCCTGACCCTGCCCGTCACGGTCAGGTATGCACCCCCGGCCTTTCGCGCGTCCGGCCGGAAGACGAGCAGGGTGATCTCCGGCGCATCGCCCAGCGCGTCCATCAGCAGCCGGAGCTTCATGTTCAGCGCGGTCAGCGCTTCCTCGTCAGGCTCGATCCGCGCGTCGGTCAATCTTCCGGTTTCCCGAATGACCGCGTCATAGCCGGTGAGGGCGGCGTAGGGCGCGAACTGCGCCGCGCGGTCGGCCATCGGCATCTGCGGCCGCGTTTTGGAGACATGGTGCGCAAGCCCCATGATCTCGTCGTATTTGCCGTTCGGGTTCATCCCGCGCCCCCCCTTTCTCCGTCAAACCGAATTTTTGCTTTTGAGTGCCGTTTGTTTTATGCCTTGTGCCCGCCGATCTGCGCGTTGCGCTCTTTGGCCGTCGCGCCTTCTTCGAGGTTCATCCCCTTGAAAAGCGCGTTTTTTCCGTATTTCTTTTTGATGGCAAGCGTGGCGTTTTGAATCCGCCGCTCCCGCGCCAAGGCCTCGTCCTCGGCCTTCTGCTTCTCCGCCTCGGCGGCGTAATCCGTAAAGAAATCGAGCTGAACGGCGTCGTCGCGCTTCTTCGGCGCGTCCGCCTCCCGCAAAACGCGGTTGGCCACGACGTACATGCGGCGGATCAGCAGATTTTTGTCCACAATCCGGTCAAACAGCTCCGTCACCGCGCGCATAATCCGGCGCGTGGATGAGGTGTAGCCGTCAAGGTTGATCGAGCCGTGCGCCTGCTTGGGCACCTGCCGCCCATAGGGGTCGGTTTCAACCCGGCCGCGATACTTCGCCCGCCGCGCCGGATCGGTCAGGTTTTCAATGTCATAGCCGACGGTCAGCGCCATCTGATCGGTGACAAGCCCCTTGTCCACCAAATCCAGCACGAGCAAATCCGTCATCTCGCGGATGACGAGCCGCGCCTTCTCCGCCTCGTAAGGGCAATGCAGCACCTGCCCGGAGCTGATGCTGTTCGTGCTCGGCCGATACGCCTTGATCGCCTCGATGGTCGTCGGCTCCCAGCCCCATGCGTGGTCGATGAGCAGCTCCGCGTTTTTTCCGAACAGCCGGTAGAGCAGATCCTCACTGCGCTCCGAGCAGAGGGCGACGTCGCCCATCGTCACCATCCCGTTCTGCTCCAGCTTTTTGGCGATGCCCCGCCCCACGCGCCAAAAATCCGTGATGGGCTGATGCGCCCAGAGCTCGCGGCGGAATTTCATTTCGTCCAGCTCCGCGATGCGGACGCCGTTTTGATCGGCGGGCATGTGCTTGGCCACAATGTCCATCGCCACCTTGCACAGAAACAGGTTTGTGCCGATTCCCGCGGTGGCCGTGATGCCGGTCGTCTCCAGCACGTCGAGGATGATCTTCATGGCGAGATCGTGCGCCGAAAGCCCGTATGTGCTCAGGTAATCCGTCGCATCCATGAACACCTCGTCGATGGAATAGACCACGATATCCTCCGGCGCGACGTATTTGAGGTAAATCTGATAGATGCGGCTGCTGTACGCCATATAATACGCCATTCGCGGCGGCGCGATGATGAAATCCATCGCCAGAGACGGATTGACTTGCAGCTCCGAGAAAAAATGCGACGTGCCTTCCAGCTTTCGCCCCGGCGCGCTGCGCCGGCGGAGCGCGTTCGCCTCCCGGACGCGCTGCCTGACCTCAAACAGCCGCCCCCGGCCGGAAAGCCCGCAGCGCTTGAGCGTGGGCGTGATGGCCAGGCAGATGGTCTTGTCCGTCCGGCTCTCGTCCGCCACGACGAGGTTGGTGTCCAGCGGATCGAGGCCGCGCTCCCGGCACTCCACGGAGGCGAAGAAGGATTTCAGGTCGATTGCGATATAGGCTCTCTCTTTCATGCCCGTCCCCTCCTTCCCGCGCCTGCGCCGCGCACGTCAAAACGGCCGGGCAGCGCCCCTTTCCGACGCTCTCCCGGCCGCTATCCTTTGATTTTCCTTTGGCTCCACGCGCGCACCCGCGCACGTCCGAATGGGTTTTATATGCGGAGGATGAAGCCTGTTCCGTCAGTCAACGGAATCCTCCGCCCCGATATCGCTTTGCCTTTCGCTGGATTCCTCTTCGGCGAGCGCCATCTTGGCGATCTCTTCTTCGGTCAGCCCAGCCAACGCGCCCTCATACATCGTATCTTGCGCGGCGTCATCGCCCTGCGCCAATTCGGCGGTGGCTTCCGGCTCCTGTTCCAGCGCTGCGGTGGTTTCCGGCGTCGCGGTCACCGTGGGTGCAGGCTTCTGCGCGCTGTTCCCCTGCGAGATAACAATCAAACCGATCACAGCGATCAGCGCGACCACCAGCACGGCGACCACGGCTTTCATACCCGGCTGCATCGGACTCACCCTTTCTTTTCCCGCCCTTCAGGCGGCCTCGTTGTTGCCTGCCAGCGAGTTTTCGCTGTCGTTTACAGGTTTTCCAGTTCGATCAGGCCGCAGCCGCCATCCTTGCGGCGATACACCGTCGCGGCTCTGCCCGTTTCGACATTGTTGAACATGTAGAAGGAATGACCGAGCATGTCCATTTCCAGAATCGCGTCTTCAACGCTCATCGGCTTGGAAGCGTACCGCTTCACGCGGACCACCGCGATCTCTTCCTCGTCCGCGTCCGCCGCAGCGTCCGCGACCGGCGGCTTCTTCCTCAGGTCGCGCGCCAAGCGCGTCCTGAGCTTCTTCATCTGCCGCTCCAGAACATCTATACCTTTATCCAGCGCGGGGAGGGAAATCTCCCGCTCCTGGTTTTCCGTGCGAAGTGTGTGACCCATGTAGGGCATGGTCATTTCGACCTTGTAGGTGTTCTTCTGTTCCGTAATGCGAACGCTGATTACCGTATCGCCCTCGGCCTCATCCTTGAAATAGGCGTCCATACGCTGATGGATTCTGCGCTCCATCGTTTCAACGATCCCAGCGGGAACATGCGCATCCTTAATCACAAAACGTGTAACCATGAAATCGGCCTCCTTTGCCTTGGGATTGCCTTAAAATGTTCGCTTGGCCTTTTCGGCTCTTTCTCCTTTCTTCGCTTATAGTATACGGAATTTGTCAGCTTTCTTCAAGCCAAATCGCATATTGATTATAAGGAATTAACAAACGTTCGTCCTGTTCAGCAGCTTTTCATAAGTCGGCAGCATGTCCTTCTCCCGAACGGATTCGGCCAGCCGGTCAATCGCAATCCAGCCGACGGCGCTGTTCTCGTCCTCCGCCACGCGCAGGGACAGCGAATCGTCCGCCTCAAACAAATACGACACGTTCAGGTGCAGGTGGCTGCCGACCGCCTTCCCGCGCTTCACGTGCGCCCAGACCGGCAGAATCTCCAGCGAAGCCGCGCCGTTTCCAATCTGTCTGAGCCGCTCGATGCCCGTCTCCTCCCGCGCCTCGCGCATCGCGACGTGCAGCAGGTCGGTTTCACCGTCCGCGTGACCGCCTGTCCATGCCCAGCTCTGATAGATCTTGTGGAACGCCATCAGCGTTTTCGTGCGCGCCCGATTGACGATGACGGAGGAAGCCGTCACGTGTGCGTAGGCGCAGTCCCGCGTCAGAAGCCGCTCGCCTTCCCGGTCAATCAGGGTCAGTATTTCCGCCTTCTCCGCCGCCTCGCGTTCGTCCTTCGGGACATAGCCCCTGATCGTCTGCTTCCAGTCCTCGGGAATGTTCGGGTTTTGCATCGTCAAGCCGCCTTTCCTTTGTTGCGTGCTCTCAGCTTACCACAATTTCGCCCGCGATGCAAGTCAGCCGAATCCCTCGTCCGCCGCGATCAGCTCGCCCTGCGGGGTCATCTCCACGGCAATTCCGTCCTCCTCGTTTCCCGCCTGATAAAACCAGACGCGATAGTCCGCCTGCCTCGTCTGCTCGACATACATCAACTGCATTTCGCATGCCGCGCCATCCACGGCTTTTTTGGAGCGCTTCCAGCCTTTTCCATGCTTCTTTCCGTATTGCCAGGCGTATTCCCGCGCCTTTTCCTCCGCTTCTTCGAAGCTCAATTCGTCGTCCAGCGGATTGACATGATACACCTCCGCACGCATCGGCTTGCCCAATTCCGCATCTTCTCCAAGCCGCGTAAAACCCGTTACAGGCTCGTTGTCGTACCAGCTCAGCTGCACCCAGTCGTCCGTGCCGATTCCGTTCACTTCCACAATTCCGCTCGGCAGCGTTTGGCGCAGCACCTTCGCGTTTTCGTCCGGCGCAGCGTAAACCGCCTGTTCGCCCGCCTCGGCGGTATACCACCGAACGACGTGCGCCACGTCGCGCTCCCGCCATACGCTGTAGGTCAAGTCGCGCGCAGGCATCCAGCCCTCCAGCGCCGCCTCGCCTTGACCGATGCGCACCCGAATCCACGCGCGCTGAACCTCCAATACCTCCGCCACCGTGCCGCTGTAATAATGGAACAGCATGTCGCTGCTCTCGTCCGGCTCGGCGTAGAGCGTCACCGTGTCGCTCTCCTCCACCGGCGCGCAGACGGCAACGCCCGTTTGCGGCAGGGTGTTGTAAACGTTCATCACCTCGCCCTTCGCGGACATCTCCACTATCAGTATATCCATCGACCATTTCCGCCCGTCCATGAGGATCGGATCATTCATATAGACGTGATAAAACGTTTCTCCCGTCAACGGCTCGTAAAACAAACCGCTGCAATCCCAGCGCATTTCCTCATCCAGCACCCGCGCATCCGTGTAGACCTCGGAAATGTTCCATTCTTCCCGCTTTTGGGGCACCCATTCGCGCAGTTTCCGCATGGCATCGTCCCGCGTAATTTCGCCCGCCAGCGGCAGAACCATCCATGACGAAGTCCATCGTTGCGGCCGGATCGTCCACGTCATGGGGATAAATCCGTTTTCGCCCCAGACCGCCACCCATTGGCCGTTATAGCCCATGATCTTCACGGCGCCCGGCGCCGCGAGGGTATCAATCACCCCGGATTGCTCGTCGCAGGCTTCATAAACCGGCGTATCCTCGTCAAATGCGGGCATTTCGGCGTATTGCTGCACCCCGCGCATCGCCTCCGCGCCGTATTTCAGCCGTTCCTGCCGAATATAGCCCTCCAGCGATTCGCCCGTCATCCCCATGCGCACATGCGCCCAGCCGTCCGCAAGGTCGAGCACTTGCAGCGGCGCGCCCTGAAAATAGCGCATCAGCGTTTCGCTCCGCCCGTCCGGCGCTTCATGCAGCACGACCGAGCCGTTTTCCTCCTCCGGCGCGCAGACCGCCGCGCCGACCCTCGGCGTATCGAGGTCGGCAGCCAGCGCCGCCGTCGCAAGCATCATCATCGCAAGCAGAACCGCGCCCCATATTGTTTTCATCGTGAAATTCCTCCCTTCTACTGATATAGACGAAGCAAACGGGCGAAAATTTCATTTTTTATGAAAAAAACCGGGGCGCACCATGAACGGTTCGTCCCGATTCGTGTTTATATGTGTGTATTCAGGTTCAAAGTCCTCCCTCTTCGAGGGCGGTCAGCTTGTTGACATAAGCAAACCTGGCTTGAATAGCAAAA
>ENA-UOJC01003211-UOJC01003211.1-human-gut-metagenome-genome-assembly--contig:-C104-NODE-3211-length-15816-cov-15.342554_pt1 | contig 15816 bp, 13 predicted proteins | sample MGYA00242339_ERZ723886 | MGnify/ENA metagenome assembly ERZ723886 | reverse complement strand
TCTGCATGGCCTTCCTGGCCAACAAGCCCTTTGCCCTGGCCCCCGGCATGGGCCTGAACAGCTTCTTTGCCGTGGTGGTGGCCAACATCGCCGGACTCACCGGCATGACCTATGTGGCCAGCTTCCAGGCAGCGCTGGTCATCATTCTCATCGAGGGCATCGTGTTCCTGATCCTCTCCATCCTGAACATCCGGGAGAAGATCGTGGAGGCCATCCCCCTGGGCGTCCGGCTGGGCATCTCCCCGGCCATCGGGTTGATGCTGCTGAATATCGGCGTGGGGTCCAACGCGGGTATCTACTCCGAGACCGGCGGTCCCTTCTATGCGATGCGGGATTTCTTCGGCGCCCTGACGCCCAGCGTGGCCCAGACCTCCATGGGCTCCGGCTACAGCGCCATGGTGCTGACGGTGGTGACCATGTTCATCGGCCTGTTCGTCATCGTGATCCTGGCCAAGAAGGGCATCAAGGCCGCCGTGCTGCTGGGGATGCTGGTGGCGTCCATCGTCTATTGGGCCGGAGAGGCCCTCTTCCTGGGCGTGAATCCCTTCGCGTCGCTGTCCACCGCCTCCTTCGCGCCGCCCTTCGGCGACATGATGGAGACCACCTTCTTCAAGTTCAACCTCTCCGGCTTCCTGGAGATCGGCTGGTTCACCGCCGTCACCCTGGTCATCACCTTCTGCATGATCGACATGTTCGACACCATCGGCACCCTGGTGGGCACCGCCTCCCGGGCCGGCATGGTGGACAAAGAGGGCAACATGCCCAACATGAAGGAGGCCCTGCTGTCCGACGCCATCGGCACCGTGGCCGGCGCATGCACCGGCACCTCCACCGTCACCACCTTTGTGGAGTCCGCCTCCGGCGTGGAGGCCGGCGGCCGCACCGGCCTGACGGCCCTGACCACCGGCGTTTTGTTCCTGGCCTGCATGTTCATCGCTCCCGTGGCCGCCATCATTCCCGCCGCGGCCACCTCCTCCGCCCTGATCTACGTGGGCGTGCTGATGCTGATGGGCCTGAAGAACGTGGACTTCGACGACCTGGATCAGATGGTTCCCGTGGCGCTGATGCTGATTGCCATGCCCGTCTCTGGCTCCATCGGCCATGCCATCGGCCTGGGGCTGATTGCCTACACCGTCATCAAGGTCTTCAGCGGCAAGGCCAAGGACGTCTCCGCCCTGACCTATGTGATCTCCGTCCTGTTCCTGGTAAAGTTCTTCCTGATCGTCTGACCGTTTTATTATAAACAGGCAAATAAGCAGAGCCCGGCAGCAACTGCTGCCGGGCTTCTTGCTATGCTCAGAAGAACATCCCCATAAAGCCGTCAGGCCGTTCCTGGGCCTGGTTCCAGATCTCCAGAAAGTGGGCGCGGGAGATGGACTTGGCCTCCCGCTCGCCGCTGAGATTCAAGGCCCGCAGGTCGGCGGGAAAGGGCTCCTGGGCCAGGGCGTCAAAATTCCCTCGGTCACCGCCGTAGGAAAAACAGATGCCGCCGGGGAAAAACTCCACTTTTCGCACCTCCCGCCGGTTTTCATCCAGCTCGGAGTAGACTTCGGCGGGCTCGTCCTCCTCGCCGTGGGCATAGGTGATCCAAACGTATGTCATACGATTCCTCCTCTTCTTCCGGGAAGCCGTCACAGATTGCTGTTGAAAAGCCGGCTGATCTCCGCCTTCCCGGCCTCCACGCTGCCCTGGGCAAAGCCGTTCCGGCCGCCGCCCCGGCCATGCAGGGCGCGGTTCAGCTCCTTGACCAGCGGCGCGATGTCCTGCCCATCCGCCCGGACCAGGGCATAGGCGTAATGCCCGTCTTCTCCGGCGAATACGGCAACCAGCCCCCCGCAGCGGTGGGCCACGGTGTCCGCCAGCCGCCGCACGCTGTCGGGCTTCATGGCGGGCTGGAACAGTACCACGTCGCCCTTGCCCGTGTTCTCCTCGGCGATGGCGGCGAAAACCTGCTCCTCCAGGGACGCCATCCGCGCCTTGGCGGCGGACAGCTCCGCCTCCAGCCGCTCCACGGCGGCAAAGGTGTCCTGGGGCTTCACACTGAGCCGCTGGCCTACCGCCCTGGCCTGGTCATAGACCGCCCCCAGATACCGCAGCGCCCGCCCGCCGCAGAGGATCTCCATGCGGACGCCTTCCCGGAATTTCTGGCAGGACAGCACTTTCACCAGCCCCACCTGGCCCGCCCGGGCCACATGGGTGCCGCAGCAGGCGCAGCAGTCAGCCTCCGGGAAGGTGACGATGCGCACCTTTCCAGTCAGTTCCTTTTTGCTGCGGTAGTCCAGAGCTGCCAGCTCCTTGGGGGAGGGATAGGCGATCTCCACCGCCCGGTCCGCCCAGATGATCCCGTTGGCCTTGCGCTCGGCGTCCAGGGCCTGCTCCCAGGAGATGTCGGCGTTGTAGTCGATGGTCACCGTGTCGGTTCCCAGGTGGAAGCCCACGTTGTCGCAGTGATAGTCGGCGCACAGGATGCCGGAGATGATGTGCTCACCGGAGTGCTGCTGCATGTGGTCGAACCGCCGGGCCCAGTCGATGCGCCCTGTCACCGTCTGCCCAATTTCCACGGCTTTGTCACAGGTGTGGAAAACCACGCCGTCTTTTTCGTGGACGTCCGTGATGGCGGCGTCCCCCAGCGTCCCGTGGTCGGCGGGCTGACCGCCGCCCTCGGGGTAAAAGGCGGTGCGGTCCAGCACCACTTTGTAGGCGCCTTTCGCCTCCTCACAGGACAGCACAACAGCGGTGAATTCCCGCATAAAGGCGTCGGCATAATAGAGCTTTTCGGTTTCCATGTGGAAAACTTCCTTTCAGATCATGAGATGGAGACGATGAACCGCCACACCGGCTCCGCCAGATACAGCCCCAGCACGGCGGAGCAGATGTTAGCCGCCAGACCATAGGCGGCGGCCCATCCTTCAGATTGTCCTTTTAGGAGACGGGCGTACAGCAGCGCCTCCCCCAGGGTGATGACAACCTCCAGCATCACAAAGGGCAGGAGCGACCAGCCGGTGACGCCGTGGGTCATGGCGTTGAACGCCATCACCAGCGCCAGAGCGCCCTGGGTGATGAAATTGACGGCGAGAAAGCACAGCCAGTTCCGCTTTTGCCGCCCGAAGCCAAACAGCGCCAGCAAAAGCCCCTCAATCAGGAGCGTGGGGACAAAGGTGGCCAGAAATTGCAGGACATATCCGATCCGGGCGGGGGGAATGGTCACGGTCTTGTCCGCCCAGTCCACCGTGGCGGAGGACTGGAGGACCTCCCGGGTATAGGCGTCGGAAATCCAAACCTCCCCGGACTGGGTGGCAACGAGGAGACGGTAGGTCTCCGGCACGCCGTAGTAGCTGAATGTGTGGAGCATGGAACCGCCATCCGGCACTCCTGTCAGCTGGCCGAAGATCAGGTCGCCGTCCAGGATGCAGGCATGCCAGCCGTCCGGGACGGCGGCCCGCATGATCCGCAGAAGATCCTGGTCCAGACCGGCAAAATCCTTCTCTGTGCGGTAGTGCTCGCCAAAATCGGGGCCCTCCGCCAGCAGGTCCATGTAGTAGAGTCCTTCCGGGGCGTTTTCCACCTTGACGGTCAGCTGTGCCTTCGGCCCCGTGTCCGCAAAAGCGGTGACGGTCACCAGGGCGGCCGTCAGGCAGGACAAGACCAGAATACGCAGAGTGTGTTTCATAAGCGCCTCCTTTCCATCTGTGTTCAGCGGGCAGTGACGAAAAACGCGGGGTAGGGGTGGGACAGCGCATAGCCCAGCCGCTCCGCCAGGGCCAGGGAGGCGGGCGTGTGGGCATCCCAACTGGGATACAGCCCCCGGTCCAGGCACTCCAAAATCAGCCGTGCCCCGCAGGCCAGGGCCAGCCCCCGGCGGCGGAAGTCCGGGTGGGTGTCGATCTCGATCTCAATGCCCTCCCGGTATCGGGCATAGGAGGCCGCGCCGGAGACAAGGCGCCCATCCTGTAAGACGACAAATCCAAGGCCCAGGTTTCGGAAGGCGTCCCAGCTGGGAAACTGGGCCGCCAGATCCCGGCTCCAGGTCTCTTCCTTACACAAATCGTATAAATCTTCATCTATTATACGAATTGTATATGATTTATCCAGCCCAGAGGCCAGTTTTTGCAGATATGGGCGGTCAAATCCCGCCGGGTCCTTCCGGGTGGCGTAGCGGGTGATGGGAGCGGCCCGGCTCCCGAACGTCCGGGCGATCGGCGCCTCCCAGCGGCTGTCCCTGGGGATCAGGATGCAGCTGTCCCGGCCCCGCAGGGCCTGCTCCGCCAATTCCGGCAGAGGCTCGCCGGCCAGGAAGCAGAAGTCCCCCAATATGGCGGCGGCGGAGCGGGGGGCGGCGGGATCGTCGCCATACACTGCGCCCATGACCCCTTGCAGACAGGACCAGAGGATGGCCTCCGGCCAGTCGCCGAACAGGGCCGCCGCCTGTCCGGGCGCGTTCATCCGGCAGATCATGGCGTCACCTTGTCCAGCAGCCCCAGGGCGGACTTCCACCGCAGCACCCGGATACAGGCGCTGTCAATGACGGACTGCGCCAAAACGCCGCTCTCCACGGCCTCCAGGACCTTGGGGATCTGGGTGCGGTAGTCCGTGGTGAGGACGAGGTCGTTTCCGGCCTTCAGGGCCATCACCGCCGCCGCGCCGTCCTGGGCGTAGGCCGCCACGGCGTCCATGGCCAGGTCGTCGGTCATCACCACGCCGTCAAATCCCAGCGCATCCCGCAAAAGCCCGTGGACGGCAGGGGACAGGGACGCGGGCAGGGTATCGTCCACACAGGCCATGATATTGTGGCTCACCAGCACGGCGGTCATGCCGCCTCCCGCCTGGATGCCCGCTTCAAAGGGCAGGAAATCAGAGGTCTCAAAGGTCTCCACCGGCCGCCGGTCCTCGGCGATGCCGGTGTGGGTGTCCGTGTTGTTCCCGTAGCCGGGGAAGTGCTTGAGCACGCTGCCCATGCCGTCGGCGGCCATCTGAGCGGTGACAGCGGAGACATAGTCCGCCGTGGCGGCGGCGTCCCGCCCAAGGGCGCGGGCATAGATGAAGTCCGCCGGATCGGTGGACACATCCGCCACCGGGGCCAGGTTCACGTTGAAGCCCAGGGCCCGCAGCAGCACGTCCTTCTCCCGGGTGTCCGCCAGGATGGCGTCCAGCCCCCCGGCGGCAAACAGCTTTTGGGGAGACTTGAATTTGGAACCGCGCAGATGGGGATTGGAGCTGACCCGCACCACGGTGCCGCCCTCCTCGTCCACGCCGATGAGCAGGGGGATGGCGGCGGCGTCCTGATAGCTTTGGATCGTTTGAATCAGGTCATTGGCGGTCTTGTCCTGGGTGTCCTGGCCGAAGAGGATGTAGCCGCCCAGGTGATAGGCGCTGACATCCCCCACGGCATGCTCCGCCGGGACGCGGACGAAGAACAGCTGGCCCACCTTTTCCTCCAGGGTCATGGAGGCCAGCAGGGCTTCAGTCGGGTCCGCCGGCGTTTCCGGCTCCGCGGCGGGCGGCGCCTCCGGTTCCACGGCCGGCTCCTCCGGAGCGGGGAGATCCGCCGCGCCGTCCTGCGTCTCCTGGGCGGGCGCGCCGCAGGCGGCGAGGGCAAGCAGGGTCAAAGCGGCCAGCGCCGCCGCCAGCAGTCGTTTCATAGAGACGCCTCCGGGAAGTGGATGGGAACAGTGTAGCATAAGGAGGGGAAAAAGGAAAGACGGAGAGGAAGCAAATTTCCTCTCCGCCTGGTGCCCGTTTATTTCATGCAGCGCAGCGGCAGTGTTTCCAAAACCTCTTCGTGCTCCAATGGGCAGAACCGCAGGTCGGCCTCTTTCAGATGTGGCATCTCCAGCAGCAACCGGCAGTCGGAGAAGTTCGTGCCGTACAGGGACAGCTTCTGCACATGTTTGCACTGGGTCAAAAAGGAGAAGTCGTCCACGTAGATTTTCTCGATGACCAGCGTCCGGAGCGCCGGCATGTGCCCGATGGCGGACCAGTCGTGGAGATCGAAATAGTACGGCTCCGGCGGGAAGTGGTCTCCCGGCGGCAGCAGATAGGCGGAGCGGGAGACCTTTTGGGACTGGATGGTATTTCCGGTGAGCTGCAGCTTCAGCGTTTTCATCCGCGACAGGTCCTTGCTCCAGTCATAGGCCGTGGCGGGCACTCGGCCAAAGGTCTGCCGCACGGCCAGGGCGATCATGGGATGCAGGGCGATGCCACCGGGCTTTTTGGGCAGGTGCATCCCCAGGTCCCGTTCCTGCTCCGGCGTCAGAAGCAGGCGGCAGGGCTCCGGCTTTGAACGGAGGGGGCTCCCGGAGGACTGGCTGGCGGCCTGGAAAATTGTGCATGGACTGGTTGGCTTTTTCCGGTTGGCGGCGGTCAGTTCCCGGTAGTTGTCTGCCTCGTAATAAAAATACAGCGTTTCCCCAGCCGCGTCCAGGCAGGTGCCGGAGAAATAGGGGCTGCCGCTGGACGTCCGACGCGGCATCCGCAGCCGGGCAAGGTCAATACCGGCGGCGGACGGCGCCGCTTCGATCTCCTGGGGGTTGGTGAGGCGGGCGCCTCTGTTGTAGCCGTTCGCGGCCTGCCGGAGCATTTCCCGGAGGAAGTCCTCGGTGCAGTCGGCGCATTTCTGGAAGGTGACGTAATCGTCGTCTGTGCTGATGTAGACCGGCGGATCCGGCTGGCCGGACAGCAGGTCCCGTAGCAGATACCCGGCGTGCCACACCCCCTGGTTTTCCTCCCAGATCAGCACATAGTTCTCTGTCACCTCGCCCCAGCCCGCCATGGGGAGCTGCCAAAGCTGAAAATATTTGTTGCCGCGGCTCTGGTATTTTGGGTAGCTGCCGTCTTGCAGGGCCTCCCGGAATTCCGGCTCCCAGTCCCGGATGGTCTCCTTGATTAGTTCATAAGAGGTGAAGATCCTGTCAGGCGGACAGATGCGGTTGTGCCTTGTGTTGATGGGGTCTTCTCCGTACGCGGCCAAAAACTCCCGGTAGGCCGGCGGCAGCCGGACGCTAAGCCGCGCCTCGGCTGTTTGGATGGCCTCCTGGGAAAAACCCTGGTGCTCTCCCCCGCAGAAAAAGTCCATCAAATCCCGAAGGCTCAGATCGTATTGCAGGGCCATGATAAAAGCCGCCTCCTTTTTGTGTCTCTGAGAAAAAGTATAGCATAAAGGCCGGGACGTCCACAAGGCGGTGTTGTGGGATGCGAAAAAGACCCCGGCGGGCATTGCCCGCCGGGGTCAACTGCTGCAAAATCATTCCTCGGGTTTCACCAGGGCGATGTGCAGCTCGTCCAGCTGCTTCTGCGTGACCTCCCCAAATGGCTCCAGCCATTTGGGGGGCCCTGACAGGATTTGAAATGCTCGGCGGAAGTGAATTCCGCCTGCGCCATAGCCCAGGCTACCTTCTCTTGCCGCTGCGCGGCAATTCACCTTGAGGGCTTGCTGGCGCAAGCCGCTTGTACGCGCCTGACGGCGCGGCTCGCCGCTGGCTCGCGCGAGGTCACCGACTGATGTGGTCGGAAACCTTATTCCTCCGGCTTCACCAGGGCGATATGCAGCTCATCCAGCTGCTTCTGCGTGACCTCCCCAAATGGCCCCAGCCATTTGGGGAGCCCTGACAGGATTTGAAATGCTCGGCGGAAGTGAATTCCGCCTGCGCCATAGCCCAGGCTACCTTCTCTTGCCGCTGCGCGGCAATTCACCTTGAGGGCTTGCTGGCGCAAGCCGCTTGTACGCGCCTGACGGCGCGGCTCGCCGCTGGCTCGCGCGAGGTCACCGACTGATGTGGTCGGAAACCTTATTCCTCCGGCTTCACCAACGCGATGTGCAGTTCATCCAGCTGCTTCTGGGTGACCTCGCTGGGGGCGCCCATCATCACATCCTGGGCGTTTTTGTTCATGGGGAAGGGGATGATCTCCCGGATGGAGTCCTCTCCTGCCAGCAGCATGACCATGCGGTCCACGCCGGGGGCAATGCCCGCGTGGGGAGGCGCGCCGTAGGTGAAGGCGTTGTACATGGCGGGGAACTTGGCCTTCACGTCCTCCTCGCCCAGGCGGACCATCTCAAAGGCCTTGATCATGATTTCCGGGTCGTGGTTCCGCACCGCGCCGGAGGAGAGCTCCACGCCGTTACACACCAGGTCGTACTGATCGGCGGTGATGCTCAGGGGGTCGATCTCGCCCCGCTCCGCCTTCAGCAGCACCTCCAGCCCGCCGGCGGGCATGGAGAACGGGTTGTGGCAGAACTCCAGCTCGCCGGACTCCTCGCCGATCTCGTACATGGGGAAGTCCACGATCCAGCAGAAGGCGTACTGCTCCTTGTCCATGTGGCCGGGGACGGCGGCGCCCAGGGTCTTCACCAGCACGCCGGCGGTCTTCTGGGCCTGGGCCAGTTTGCCGGCGGACAGGGCCACGAAGTCGCCCGCCTTCAGGCCCAGGGCGGAGACGACGGATTCCTTGATGGGCTGGACGAATTTGGCGATGCCGCCCACGATCTCGCCGTTTTCGTCCAGGCGGAACCAGTAGGGCTTGCCGCCGGAGACCACCTCCACGTCCGCCAGGGTCTTGTCGATGAACTTCCGGGTCTCATGGAAATCGGAGACCACCACGGCCTTGACCACATTCCCCTCAAAGGGCCCGAAGCCGCAGCCGCCAAGGACATCGGTCACGTCCTGCACGGTCAGGTCGATGCGCAGGTCGGGCTTGTCGGAGCCGTACTTCTCCATGGCCTCGGTGAAGGGGATGCGCATAAAGGGCGCGCCACTGGCGCGGTCGTACTTGCCGTACTTGGCGAAGATGGGGGGCAGCACGTCCTCCAGCACGGCGAACACGTCCTCCTGGCTGGCGAAGGCCATCTCCATATCCAGCTGATAGAACTCGCCGGGGGAGCGGTCCGCCCGGGCGTCCTCGTCCCGGAAACAGGGGGCGATCTGGAAGTAGCGGTCAAAGCCGGAGGTCATCAGCAGCTGCTTGAACTGCTGGGGGGCCTGGGGCAGGGCGTAGAACTTGCCGGGGTGGTTCCGGGCGGGCACCAGATAGTCCCGGGCACCCTCGGGGGAAGAGGCGGTCAGGATGGGGGTGGTGATCTCCAGAAAGCCGTGCTCCGTCATGGCCTGCCGCAGGGCGGAGACCACGTTGCACCGCAGGATGATGTTGTTTTTGACGGCGGGGTTCCGCAGGTCCAGATAGCGGTATTTCAGCCGCTGGGCCTCATCGGCCTCCCGGCTGCGGTTGATCTGGAAGGGCAGCTCGTTGTGCTGGCAGCGGCCCAGGACTTCTACTTTGGCGGGGACGACCTCGATGTCGCCGGTGGGGATCTTGGCGTTTTTGCTGTCCCGCTCCCGGACGGTGCCCTCCACGGAGATGGTGGATTCCTTGGTAATGGCCTTGAATCGGGCCACCATGTCCTCGGTCTCCGCCACCACCTGGGTGGTGCCGTAGAAGTCCCGGACAACAATAAAGGCCAGGCTGGCGGAGACCACGCGGACGTTTTCCATCCAGCCTACGATTTTCACCTGCTTCCCGGCGTCGGTCAGCCGGAGTTCCCCGCAGGTATGGGTGCGATTCTGCATCATAGTGATTGATCCTTTCTGTATATGAAATATAAGGTTAGAGATCATAGGCGAAGGACAGCGATATCAGCCGATCCTGTACGGCGGCCAGGTCCAGATTTTCAAAATCCGGAGACAAATCAGTTTTCATGGACTCCTCCAGTTGGAGCAGGTCATGATCCAGCGCCTCCCGCCCCGGTGTGTCACGCATGGCGTGGGGGGAACTTCCCAGGGAATTCGCGCCGTATCGATCCTCGTAAAACGTCAGCAGACGTTCATACATGGCCGCATGGGTTTGTTTCCAAAGGCGGCCTTCCGTGGGGATGCCGTAATCGGGATAAAGGGCGTCCGGGTCGATGGGGTCTATGGTCAGCGCTTTTTGCGCCAGCAGTGCTTCCGAAGCGAGATCCTGCTTGATCGTTTGCACGGCGTCTTCTCTCGCGCGGGCCAGGTCATTGGCGGCGGGGCCATTGCAGATCATGTGGTTGTATTGATTCAAAACGGCGCTGCACAGGGACCGGGCCATCTGCGCCGCCGTGACGGCGGTGCCGTCCACAGTCAAGAGCACGGTATCCGCCTCCACCCCCAGCACGTCCTGGCACAGGTCAAAGGGCTTCGGAGTGAAGGTCAGCCGCAATTCGGGATCAATGACCCGGGCCAGGATCGCGGCGGCCTGCCCCCGATTCAGGGATGCATCTCCCTGGAACGTGCCGTACTGGTCGGAGCCGGTGAGGATGCCGGCATTGTAGAAGGAGAGCACCATGGGATCCCCGCAGTCCGGCACCGTGGTGATCCGGTTGATGGCGGGCAGATCTGCTTCCGCCGCCGCCAGCGTCCGGCTCAACAGATCCAGAAAGCTCCGGCGGCCGGCCGGGTATTTGCCGGGATTAAAATTGCTCCGCAGGGCGTTCAGCTGTTCTTCCGGGGTCCGGGCACCGTCCCCGCCCAGATATCTCCCGGACGATGGGGCGTAGGTGCCCTGATAGCCGATGGACTCCGCCAAATATGCATAGGCCGGGTCATACCAGTCCTGCCCCTCTGCCGGCTCCGGCAGAACGCCGTCCCCGCCGGTGAGCAGGTCATAGAGCCGGGCGCAGATGGTGACGAAGTGTTCCGGCATCAGCTCGCCGGAGGGGTTGAAGCTGCCGTCGGAGCGGCCCTCCATCAGCCCGGCCTCACAGACCGTCTCCACATAGCTTTCGCACCAACTGCCTTTCACATCCGTGAAATCCGGGCAGTCCTTCACTTTCGGCGCCAGCCAATCGGAGGTCTCCGCAGCGGAGACGGACAGGGAACAAAGGAGCGTTGCGAGAACCAGAGACAGGGCGGTAAAACGCCATCTTTTCACAAAAACCAGCTCCTATTTGTATATTTAAAGCAATATATTACAAAGTGTATTTAATTATCCCAAAATCACAGCGCCCTTTTCCATCTCCGCCAGCCCCGCCTTGATGCGGTACACGGTGGCGGCGGGCTCCAGCTTGGTCTGCTCGCCGCTTCGCATGTCCTTGCAGGCCACCACCCCGGCGCTGATCTCGTCCTCTCCCAGGAAGATGACATAGGGGATGCCCAGCTTGTCCGCGTAGCTGACCTTCTGCTTGAACTTCTTCTCCTCACAGTGGAGCTGGGTGCGGATGCCGTTCTCCCGCAGCAATGTCGCCAGGCCGATGGCGGCGGACAAATCCTCCGTCATGGGCAGGATCAGCACGTCCGCCGGGGCGGTGGGCAGGTCGGGATTCAGCATCCCCTGCTCCCCCAGGACGTAGAACAGCCGGGTCAGGCCGATGGAGATGCCCGCGCCGGGAAGCTGGCGGTCGGTGTAGTACTCCGCCAGGTTGTCGTACCGGCCGCCGGAGCAGACGGAGCCGATCTCCGGATGGTCCAGCAGGGTGGTCTCGTAAACCGTCCCGGTGTAGTAGTCCAGCCCCCGGGCGATGGTCAGATCCACGGCGAAGTTCTCGGCGGGCACGCCGAAGTCCCCCAGATACCGCACCACGGTCTTCAGCTCGTCAAGGCCCTGGTCAAAGGTCTCGTTCCGGCCCTGATAGCCCTCCAGGGCCTCCAGCACCGCGTCGTTGCCGCCGCCGATAGCGATGAACTTCAGGATCTCCTCCGCGTCGGCCTCGCTGACGGCAAAGTCCTCCACTAGGATGGCCTTGACCTTTTCCGGGCCGATCTTGTCCAGCTTGTCCACGGTGCGCATGATGTCGCCGGACTTCTCGGTCAGCCCCAGCATAGCGTAAAAGCCGTTCAAAATCTTCCGGTTGTTCACCCGGATCTGGAACCGCTTCAGCCCCAGGGTGGAGAAGGTCTTGTAGATGATGGCGGGGATCTCCGCCTCGTTGATGATGGACAGCTTGCCGTCGCCGATGATGTCGATGTCCGCCTGATAGAACTCCCGGAAGCGGCCCCGCTGGGCCCGCTCGCCCCGGTAGACCTTGCCGATCTGATAGCGGCGGAAGGGGAAGGTCAGGTCGTTGTAGTGCAGGGCCACGTACTTGGCCAGGGGCACCGTCAGGTCAAACCGCAGGCTCAGGTCCGCGTCGCCCTTCTGGAAGCGGTAGATCTGCTTTTCCGTCTCGCCGCCGCCCTTGGCCAGCAGCACGTCGCTGGACTCGATGACGGGGGTGTCCAGGGGAGTGAAGCCGTACAGGGAATAGGTGCGGCGCAGCGCCTCCATGATGCGCTCCATCTGCTGCTGGGGCGCGGGGAGGAGCTCCATAAAGCCGGACAGCGTCCGGGGGGTCATTTTCGCCATATTTCATACAACTCCTTTTCAGCAATCGGTTTCAAAGCACCGGGAAAAAACAACGCTCCCGTCCCACAGTTTTGGGACGAGAGCGAAAAACGCTTCGTGGTGCCACCCAAATTCAGGGCGCAATGCCCCCTTTGGCCTCCTGGTACGGGGAGGGCGCCGTGGGCGTTTCCGCCCCCGCTCCGCCGCTGTCCTTCGTCCGGGCCGAACGGGGCGCTTTCAGCGCTGCGCCCCTCTCTGGGGATCGGCTTGCGGAGTACTGCTGCGGCATCTTCGCGGTATTTGCCATCAATATATGCGCTTTTTTGAAAAAAGTCAAGCGATGGGCCGGGTGGAGGGGTTGACGATATACCGCCAGTCCAGATCGCCCCGGGCCAGGCCCAGCACCAGCATTTCCGCCGTGGCGATGTTGCTGGCAAAGGGGATGTTGCTCTGGTCGCACAGGCGGGAGATGTAGGAGACGTCGCCGGCCATGCTCTCGTTGTTGGGATCGTTGAAAAACAGGACCAGGTCGAATTCGTTGTAGGCGATGCGGGCGCCGATTTGCTGGCTGCCGCCGTGGGCGTAGGACAAAAAGCAGTGGACATTCAGCCCGGTGGCCTCCGCCACCATGTGGCCGGTGGCGTTGGTGGCGTAGATATGGTGCTGGGACAGGATGCCGGCGTAGGCGGTGCAGAACTGGACCATCAATTCCTTCTTGTTGTCGTGGGACATCAGTGCAATGTTCATGGGAGGAGGCTCCTTTCTCTTTTATTTGATGCGCAGCAGGGGGACTTTGCCGCCCTGGAGGCGTTTTGCGATGTTGCGGTAGGCGGCGGCCGCGGGACTCTGGCTTCCCGTCAAAAGCAGGGGGGTGCCCTGATTCAGGCAGAGGGGAAGGGCGTCGTCCTCCGGCACCACGCCGATGAGGGGCAGGCCGGCCTTGTCGATGGCGTCGTCTATGGTGGCGTGCATGCTGCGCAGCATCTTCCTCCGCACCCGGTTCACCACCAGGTGCAGCGATCCGCTGCCGAAGCGCTCCAGCTCCATCACGGTGTGCTGGGCGTCCCGCAGGGAGGAGGCGTCCGCCGTGGTGACCACCACGGCCCGGTCCGCGGCGCAGGTGGCCAGCAGAAAGCCGCTGCCCAGGCCCGCCGGCGCGTCCAGCAGGCAGTAGTCGTATTTCTTTCGGACCTCGGCCAAAAGGGAGGCCATCTGCGCCTCTGTCACCGGGCGGCCCCGGGTGCGGACAGGCGCGGTCAGCAGATACAGCCCCGGCAAGCGGGCATGCTCCACCACGGCGCTGTCCAGTGCGCAGCGGCCCTGGGCCACGTCGGAGAAATCCATCAGCGCCCGGTCAGAAAGGCCCAGCGCCAGATCCAGATTCCGCAGGCCCACGTCGCAGTCCAGACACAGCACCCGCTTTCCCGCCAGCGCCAGGGCGGCGCCCACGCCGGCGGTGAATGAGGTCTTTCCCGTGCCCCCCTTGCCGGAGACGACGGCAATGCATTGTCCGAGAGCGCCCATAGGCAGGGCCTCCTTTCTGCTTGGATCCTGTATGGTCTGCGCATTCCATTATACCACAAAATTTTGGCCTGTATAGCACCCAAAGTCCCGGCGGTTTCCCACCTGTCCCGGATACGGAAGGCGTTCCTGTACATTATAGCGGATTCTTCTTGATTTTTGCAAATGCCCGGGGGTATTTTTGGGGCGTTTCCCGCACTTTTTTAATGAAAATCAGCCGGTGGCGCACATCTGTCCCCGGTATGACGTAATCCACGGTCTTTTCCACCACACCGCCCAGGACTTCCAGGGCGTGGGAAGCGGCGCGCAGCTCCTGGTCGGAATCCACGGATTTCATGGGAAGGAACCATCCGCCCTGCCGGACCAGGGGGAGACACAGCTCTGCCAGCAGCGGCAGGCTGGCCACAGCCCGGGAGGTGACGATGTCAAATCCCTCCCGGTGGCCGGCGGCAAACTCCTCGGCCCGGCCGTGGACGCAGTCCACATCCTCCAGCCCCAGGTCGGCGCAGACCTCCTTCAAAAAGTCGATGCGCTTGTTCAGCGAATCCAGCAGGGTCAGATGGATGGAGGGCTCCAGGATCCGCAGCACCAGGCCGGGAAAGCCCGCGCCGGTGCCCACATCCGCCACGGTCCTGCCGGAGAAGTCCGCCAGGGAGAGGAGGACGGCGCTGTCCAGAAAGTGGAGGGCGGCGATATCCGCCGGCTCCGTGATGGCCGTCAGGTTCATGACCTTGTTCTTCTCCACCAGCAGTTCGGCGTAGCGCAGCAGGGCGGGCACCCCCGCCTGGGGCAGATCCAGCGCCGTCAGGCCGCCGCGAAGCAGTTCTTCCATTACTTGTTCTTCAGCAGATCCCGGATCTCCGTCAGCAGCACTTCCTCGTTGGAGGGCGCGGGGGGAGCGGGAGGCTCCGCGGGGGCCTCCTCCTTTTTGCGGTGGAAGGCGTTGATGGCCTTGATCATGCAGAACACGGCGAAGGCGATGATGAGGAAATCCAGAATGGTGGCCAGGAAGGTGCCGTAGTTGACGGAGACGGCGGCGGTGTCCCCGACGGCCTCTTTCAGGACGATCTTCCAGTCGTCAAAGGAGATGCCGCCGGTGAGCATGGAGATCAGGGGCATGATGATGTCGTTGACCAGGGAGGTGGAGATCTTGCCGAAGGCGCCGCCGATGATGACGCCGACGGCCATGTCCATCACATTGCCCCGGGCAATGAAGGTTTTGAATTCGGCGATAAAGCCGCTGCTTTTTTTCATGATGGGTCCCTCCTGATTTTGAAATAGGGCCGCTTTTCCCGCCGCGCCCGGAGCCTGAGCCGGCAATGCCTTGCGCCGCAAGGGTTTCCGCGGCCAGACCGGAATGGAGCCGATAGAACGGCGCTCAATGACCCGGAGACGGGGCCGAAGCGGCGCTGTTGGCTGGAAACGGGAAATTGCTAAATGTATAAAATGCGTTAAATATTACAAATCGTTTTAAAACGCGTGGCTTTGCACCGGGTCACGGGACCGAGAGGCTCCAGACGGCGGCCGCCGCATCGGCGCCTGCCGCCTGCCCTCCGGACCTGAAACCTTACTTCTTGGGTACCAGCACCTTGGTGCCGCCCATATAGGGCTGCAGCACCTCGGGGATCAGCACGGTGCCGTCGGCCTGGAGGTTGTTCTCCAAAAAGGCGATCAGCATGCGGGGAGGGGCTACGCAGGTGTTGTTCAGAGTGTGGCACAGCTGGGTCTTGCCGGTCTCGTCCTTGTAGCGGATGTGGAGCCGGCGGGCCTGGGCGTCGCCCAGGTTGGAGCAGGAGCAGACCTCGAAATACTTCTGCTGGCGGGGGGACCAGGCCTCGATGTCGCAGCTCTTCACCTTCAGGTCGGCCAGGTCGCCGGAGCAGCACTCCAGCTGGCGGACGGGGATGTCCAGGGAGCGGAACAGCTCCACGGAGTAGCGCCACAGCTTCTCATACCAGTCCTTGGATTCCTCGGGCTTGCAGACCACGATCATCTCCTGCTTTTCGAACTGGTGGATGCGGT
>ENA-UOJC01003210-UOJC01003210.1-human-gut-metagenome-genome-assembly--contig:-C104-NODE-3210-length-15819-cov-10.509008_pt1 | contig 15819 bp, 17 predicted proteins | sample MGYA00242339_ERZ723886 | MGnify/ENA metagenome assembly ERZ723886 | reverse complement strand
TTATCCGCAAGAATAAAATCCATGGCCTACCTCCATTTCGGTTCGGACCGCTCAACAAACAGGGTCAGGTCGAAGCCAAAGGTATTGCTGCCGATGACTTCATTCATTCCCGGTGCTATCGGCTCAAAAATAGTTTTCGTTCCCCGACATCGGTTATTAAACTCATCCAGGACGGCACCATCATTTAATACCCGTTTCACCGTCTTGTCACGGCTGTCAATCAAAAGGTATTGACCAGCCTCAAGCGTCGTGTACACTTGTCTGACGAGGCCCCCGATAGTCACCGCCGGGTCAATGGCCGGACCATAAATCTTTAAAAGGTACTTGCACGGCGCATAATGGCCCAGGTTGATATAACCGACAGGAATAATATCTGGCATATAGTCATAATCATAATCGTATGGATAATCCAGATATGGATAGTCCGTATTTTTGCTGAGCGGAAAGAACGACTTGGTGAATTCAGTGATCCACTGGGGACTGCCGCTTACGATAGAAATAGTATTGTCTAAGAAATTGCATCCGTATTCCCACTCGGTTTTCTCACTTCCAAAAATATAACACCGCATATATTGTCCATTAACATAAAGACGGCCCGGCGTCAAATTAACCACATCTGAATCCACGACATCATAAAACCGATTAAGAGCATTATAATACTCATCCATTGTCCGCGCTGAAACAGTGAGAACGACGTTTCTTTCAGATACCTCTGAATTAAATCCTTGGATCATTCCACCGTAAGATGCATTGAAGAATGTATAAGACCTTTTATAATTAAGGAAATCTCCTGTCTGAATTCGATACGGCCACTCTACAAGATTTAGTTTTTCGCCTTTCGCATTCAAATAATATATATCCATCATGTTCCAACTATCTCTCCTACAATCCTCCCAAAAGGACGTTTATCCACTTCAATCGTTACTCCAGCGCGAATAAACGCTGAAACTATGTAAGCTGCCATCTTCTCATAATTAATGCCCTCTTGCTTATTTTCAAGCTCCACATTTTTATAAATTTTATTAACAAATTCAGAAGATAAATTTGTCCCGAATATATGATTCTCATTAGCTACAGCCTGTTTCATTTTTTCCGCCATACCGGATATATCAATTCCAGAGAAATCTAAAGCTCCTAAGGCGGTTTCGGAAATATCTTCCGCTGCTGCTTCAACTTCGTCTTCTTTGTCTAAAATTCCATAGGCATAACCGTCACCGAAATCATGTGCCAGCTTTCGAGTCTTTTTTGACGGTGAAGCCGAATCCTGAGTCGCTTTAACTGCTGCAATGGCCTGTGCGGCCATCGAAGCTGCTGCACTTACCGCTGCACTGATTCCACCCCATATACCATTTGCATATCCCGATGCAAAGTCGGCGCCAAGGCTGTAAGAACCTGAGCTACTCGCCCGAAGCCCCTCTGTCGAATTATCACCGATTTCCTGACCGGCTGCTCGTGCTGTGCCAACCATAGCGTCGATAGCTTTGATAAATCCACTCACCGCACGGTTTGCTGTATCTTTGAAATGTCCTTCCATATCTGAAGAATCGACACCGCTATTCGCAGCCTCACCAACACTTGCTCCAGCAGCTTCATTTGCACCAGACGTGCTTTCCAAAGCGTCTGCTTTTGCCATACCAGCATCACTGCCGCTCTCAGAGAAATATCCTGTAACATCTGCCGAATCATATCCTGATTTTTCTGATGAGGCCACCCGTCTACCAGCCTCGTGATTTAAGCTGGCTGTAGAAGCCAAATCTGCCGCTGCATTATTGCCGCCTTCCCTTGCCCTCATACCAAGATATCCGGGCATATCCGCCGCATCAAAACCTTGTTTGCCACTTTCGGAAATTTTATTAGTTGCGTTATAAAATGGTTTGCTGTAACTCTCCGATGTAGAAACAACTGTTCTTCCAGCATTATCCACAGAACTTTTTAAATTCGGAGACAATTTGTCCAACTCAGCCTTGGCATTAAAAACCATTTGATTGCATTGGTCAACCATTTCCTGAGTAACCCCAGGCATCCCTTCCTGTAATGCGGCTTTCATCATTTCCGCATTGGCTTCCAAATCAGTAACCTGCTGTTCAAGCTGCTCTTTATTTGCATTTGTGGCTGTGACAAATCCTTCGGAAACTGTATTCAGAGCTTGCTGAATCTCATCGGAACTTTCAGAATGGACTGCTGCCAACAGCTGTTCACTGGCTCCCATTTCATCAACAGAAACTTTGGCTGAATTCACAGCAGCTGAATATTCAGCCACTTTTCCTTCCATAAACTCATACTTGGCATTGGCATCATCTAAAGTCTGGCTGCATTCGTCAACCTTAGTGGACCATTCATCATAAACAGATTTCGTATCAGAAACTTCCTGATTTAACTCTTCAATTTTTCGTTTGGCCTCGACATTAGATATTTGGCCATTTTCAGCCATTTCAATATATCGCTGACCTTCAATTGTTGCTTTTTCCTGAGCAGATTTATAAGCTTCATAGGCCTCCGCGGACTTCTCTGTAGCTTCCGCCAAGTTCATCTCAGCTTCATAAATACTCTGGGATATAGGAATCAGACTTTCTTGGGCGGCTTTTGCCATGATCATATCCTTGTTCGCCTGAGTTACTGCAAGGATAGCCTCTTCATTCATGTTAAGATAACCGGTTTCTTCATCAATAACTAAACCAAGCGTCGGAATCTTCTCATTCAGCTCATCAACAATAGCTGCCATGGCAGCTTTATCCTCTGTACTCTTATTCTCCTTATCGCTTAATTCAGACAGCCTTTGAGTAAGGATGTCTATAGCGCCGGCTTCTGTAACAGAACAATCATAAGCTTTTTGCCTTTGGTCAATATTTGACTGGATAGATTCATTCGTATCACTGATACTTTCCATTAACTCTTCATTTTTATCTATCCATGTTTCGGTTTCACTTACAGTCTCTTCCTGCGTCGCTTTGTATGCCAGTACCCCGACAGTTAATGCAGCAATAGCCGTCACAGCCACTCCTAATGGCCCACCTAATGTTGATAAAACGGCATTCCAGGCTGTTGTAGCTGCCGTGGCCAGTTGCATTTTCACAGTAGCTAAACTTACTTCCCCATGAAAAAATCCAATAATGGCTCGTCCAAGCGTCATTTGAGCGCCCATATCGTATCCAAGTGTTGTTACCCAAGCTTCGACAGCACCATATCCTTCCATAGCGGTACTTGCCGCTTTAAAGGCCGTTGTCATTCCATTAATCATTGGAGAAATTGTATTGATGACTTTATATGCCCCAAAGGCCGCAGCCCCTGTTGCAAGAATAGGTATCAATATATCCATATGGTCCGCAAGTACATCTATAAGTTCTGCGGCTATTTTAAGAGATGGGCCTAAAACATCACCGGCTGCCGTCGCAAGATTCTTAAATATAGTCACTGTCGTGGAGACAGCATTTTTCAATCCTCCTGACGTCAGTGATTTTGAAATCGTGTCGATTGCCTCTTTTACCGGCTTTTTAACAGACTTAGGCAACAAGTCAGCCAGTCCATCTGCCAAAGCCTTTGCTATCTCAACCGCAGAGTCCCATATTTCTTTTTTATTTGCCGAAATACCTTTAGTAAAGGCTTTAATAAATTGAATGGCCGATTTGGCCATCTTCGGTGCCTGTTTTGTGGCTTCTGTCGCCATATCGGCAAATATGGTTCCCGCCTCTTTGACAGCCCCTTTTAAGCCGCCATCTGTAAATGCTCCCGATAACTGGTCCACATATCCAATTCCTGCTTGGACCGCTTCACGAAGTTCGACATCTACACTTTCGTAAACCTGAATACCTAATCCTTCAACAGCGGACTGTAATAACGTGATATCGCCCTTCAAGTTGTCATTCATGACTCCGGCCATCTCTTCGGCGGCACCACTGGCATTATTGATGGATTCTGTCAGCTTTTCGAAATCCTCATCGGAAGCATTTACAATTGCCAAAAGCCCCGACATAGCTTCCTGTCCAGCCAGAGAGGACGCCATCTGAACTTTCTGTTCTTCCGATAATCCGGCAAACTTGGTCCGAAGGTCAGCCATGACATCACTGAGTGGTCGCATCGTCCCATCCGCGTTTGTCATGCTCAATCTCAATTCATCTATTGCCGCTGCCGCATCTGCCGGCGGGTCCGATAACCGAGTAAACATCGAACGTAACGCCGTACCGGCTTTCTCGCCTTTGATGCCGGCATTTGCCATTAATCCAATGGCGACAGCTGTATCTTCAATACTATAGCCAAGAGCTCCAGCAAGCGGTGCGACATACTGAAATGTAGCCCCCATCAGACCAACATTTGTATTTGAACTAGACGCTGCTTTTGCTAAAACATCTGCAAAATGGCCGGAATCCGATGCCTGAAGTCCAAAAGCGGTCAAAGCATCCGTTACAATATCAGATACACTGGCTAAATCTTCTCCCGAAGCCGCTGCCAGGTTCATAATACCCTCAAGGCCGCCTAACATATCCTCAGTAGACCATCCGGCCATAGCCATATACTTTAAAGCTGCCGCTGATTCTGTCGCCGAAAACTTTGTCGTGGCACCCATTTCCTTTGCTTTCGCTGCCAGTTCTTCAATCTGCTCTCCTGTGGCACCGGATATAGCTTCCACTTCTGACATACCTGCCTCAAAGCTGCTTCCAGCTTTTACTGAATAGCCTGCAAAAGCTGTCAATGCGCCACTTGCCGCCGTTATGGCTGCTGTGGTTGCTTTTAAACCTGTTGATGCCAGGCTTCCAAGCTTCGATATATCTTTTTCAATCCCTGAACTGTCTAACCCAGTTTCAATAACGACCTTGCCGTCTGCCAATATCCTCACCTACCTCGAGTAAAGACACCGGCACATCGGCACACATCTTTAAATCTTTAATTCAAATTCTTTTCTGCAATCCTTATTTTTGCACTTCAAAAAAATGCCCTGGCATTTAGCATCCTGTGTTTTAAATACATTCACCGGATAGCCGCAATGCGGGCATTTCACTTTTATTTTTTCAATTTTTATCACCTACAATATCTGACTTAAATCTCCGCCGGACAAAAGGGCTTCCTCAACATCATTGACTAATTTACTCTTCTTTTCGGACATTGGAATTTTATATTGCTCTTTCATTTTTTTATAAAATCGTTTCTGTTCACCGGACATCTTTCCGCTGATCTCAATCGCACGGTATCCGATAATCTTCGTGAATTCATTATCTTCACCCAACCCCTGAAACAGCGAACGAAACTTCCACCAGTGCATATAGGGTAATTCCGCAATATCTATTTTATATTGAGACAAAAACGCAGCATAAATATAATCCGCATCCGCATCAAAACGATAAAGAGTTTTTGAAGCTCTTTTCTTCTTATCAGGTTTACCACAAGAATAAAACCACAGACATTTTTCCAGAGCTTCAACAACGTTCCCCGGTATTTCGTCATAATAAAGCTGTAATGCCCGGACCAGCTTTTCTTCATCAGTCGCCATATCATCCTGCATCAGTAACTCAAATTCAATGGATACGCGGAAATCCGTATTTATTTTAACTTCCGCCCCATCAATCTGAACTGTCTGTGGCAGCCTCTCAGTTAAAAGAAAACTCATTTACATCACTTCTTTTTTGGATGATACTGATACTTTTTAACGGCTGCATCTGAAAGTTTTTTCATTTCAGCAACCTGTTTATCCTCTGAATCACGGATTTTAGAAAACACATTCAATGCCGTCATCATATTCGGGCGGTTGCCGCAAATCCTTTCGCCCATTCCTGCGCCAAAAAGTATATCGCACCCCTCAGAAACCACCGAAAACATCTTTCTCATAGCATCCCCTGGCTTCGTTTTTGCCAGTTGAGCCACTTCTTCCGATGCTGCAATGATATTACTTTTTATATCTTCATAATAATCAGCTGTTTCTGCATCATAGATGTCAAAATCAGCTTCAACACCATTATCGAATTTAATCAACATAGAATCCCTCCTTATGCAGATGCTGTAAATGTTTTCGAACTTGTATCAAAGGTTCCTTCGACCAAGTCTCCAATCTGAAGCAGGTTTCCAGAAGCCGCCATTTCACCGTCATTATTTTCAAAACTTGAAATTTCAACAGCTACGTGGAATTTTCTCGCATGATAGGAACTTCCTGTATCTCCAACCTTCTGATCCAGATCTACAATCACATAATCTGTCTCAGCATCACCGCCAACTTTTTGAAGTTCACCAATCTTACAAATAAAATCAACTGCTTCTTCACTGCGAATCTGGTCCGTATTAAATGGAGACGACCAATCATATCCTGTAATTCGTTTGGTCTGAGCTTTGTCATTGATGTACCGTTTAGAGCTTGTCTGCGCCGAAGGGGATTCATTCAGCTCTGAAAAACCGGCGCCCATAAAGGCATATGTAGAATCGGCACTCCCTACATCAATATAGTTTGCCTGCATATATCTCTGTCTTACTTCACCTGACATTTAAATCATCCTTTCCTGAAAATATATCAATTTACATTGTATCTGATACTGAGCCAAGGTCTCATCCGCATTATAAACATACCCCGTTGTCTCAGCAAAAATCTTTCGTGGTGTCTTCTTATCGTCCATCTCTGGCAACTTTCCCTGCAACGTACTCTGTTCCAGCCAATCAGCAAAACGTTCATAGAAGCCGCTGTTGGAAATATTTTCAATGGTATCCGGACCATAATATTCCCGGCTGGCAAATACAAAGGCAAACTGTCTGACAGAGCTGCCGCCCATGTAATTTTTTACAATTGGATTCACCGGTGTCGGCTCAACCATATAGTTGACTGCATCATCATCCATATAATTAACATTCACGGCCTTAGAAAACTCATCCAAAAACGGACAATCCTGAATAAAATCCCGAACACTTTCTATAATTGTCATCCTGGTTTACCTCCTGCAAATCTTGCTACTGATTGAATAATTTCATTGCCGCGGTCAGCCCACATTCGCCTGTCCCACAATTTCCCGCGAAGTCCGCTGCCGCGGTTCTGCTCATACTGCTTCTTAGAATATACCTGTGGATATACAATATTATCCACATTTTCGATCGCCGAGTTTTTCAGCATACCCGATTTCATGGGAACGTATGGGTCCGACAGCCTGCGGACTTCATGCGTAAAATGCCGCTGTGCATCCCCATTTTTATTCAGACCTCTCCTAAGCAATATCTGCTGCGTAGAGTTCATCGTTAATTTTACTCTTGCCATTAGGATACACCGCCTATTCGAAAATGGGGATTACCGCCACGGCGATTATCTGAAAACGAATTTACCCGTGCAACATATGGATATTTTTTTGATAAATCTGAGGCCTGTTTTATATCATCATCTACAAGCCCCTTAACGACCAAATCATCATTCTGAATCGTCCAATAACCGGTTGTGTCTTCCGTCCGTATCCATTCTGAGTGGTCAATAAACTGCTCATTTATAACTGATTCTTCTGGAATCCGAATCTTATAGATATCCGCACTGTGGACGCCGGCCTGGTCAACAGATGTTTTCTGGTCCGTATACCAGTGAACATTTCTTATTTGTGTTCGGACATATTCGGTCAGTTTTGTAGCTGGATTGATTTTTTGATTATAAATGGTTATATCTGCATTAGTAATCATAAGATGCCATCCTGTTCCGAAGCGTAGTATCCGCCAAATATATATCCGCTGCTTCCGTCATCCGTAAGCGCCGCGAACTTTCACTGTTATCTGCATAAGTCACACTATATCCATCATTATTCTCAGATTTCACATCCTGGTGTTTATCCCAATTGTAAACCACTTCTGCCGCTGCACATATGGAAAACTTCACAGCCTTTAAATCATCCGGACGCAAATCATACTTATGAATTCGACCAAAAGTAATTTTGTTAATGAATGCCTCAGACTCCATGCTTTTTTTGTCAAAGGCACTTTCGGGTATGGCAGTGCCTTTGAATGTATTTGTATAAAAAGCATAGTCAACATTTATCCATGCCATCCTCTTTGCCCCCTTTTATTCCTTTGGAATCAGTGTTACTGCCTTTGTCACTGCGGAAGTTGCAACGATAACAGTTTCCGTAATCTGCCCAAATCCTGCTTTGCGGATCTTCACCGGATATGTACCAGCACGAAGATTAAATACGGCCTGCCCAGAAGCATCTGTCTTCAGTCTGGAACCATTAACATCGATAATAGCTCCTTCAATCACTTTCGCTTCCTCCTGGTTATCTTTCACCGTAAAGGTTACTGTCTGAGTCGTTACCGCTGTAGTTGGTTCCAGGTAGGCAAATGGACAACCTACGCGGTCTTCATCCATACGTGTTGCCGGATTCGGAAGCGCCCAACCCATACGAAATACAACACGGAGTGCAACCATATCCTGCTGTGCCAGGTTATACACAATTTCTTTGGTCACAGGGTCCTGGATAACCCCCTGATCAAGAATCTTAACGGTAACATCCTGACGGATGGCATATACAGCCTGTTTAAAATCTCCAACAACCATCTGAGCTACTGTGTTATCAAAAGCCCCATTCTGAGGAAAATACATTGGCGCGCCATCAAGAGCATACTGTGTAGAGCCCTGCATATCAGACTTAAAAATAAGACTGCCATCCGTTGCCCGGATGCCTCTGAGTTTTGCTCTCATGCCCATGGCTGCCAAACATCCCGACGCCATATAACCGCCTTCCTCAACCTTAGAAATAACACCGCCCTCACCCATGATCAGCTTATAATAATCTGGGTTGGAACCAACAGCGACATTGTTTCCTGCCTGTCTTGCAGTCGTAATGATATCATTGCGCCATGCTGCCGGGCGGTTAATGCCAAATACAATGGCACTGTCAACTCTCTGACCAATAGCTTCATTAACTCTTGGCGTAATCTCACCAAATATATCAAACTCTGCGTCATCAAGAACAGCTTCCGGAATAGGTACGATAACAGCCAACTCTGCTGCATCAAGATATACATTATCCCATGCTTGCTTTGTTGTCTGCTTCATTCCTGTGTCACCATCTACCCAATAGGCTGTTGGAAGAAAATCTAATACACGGATTCTCGTCTGGTTACTTGTCATATTTGGTAGTTTTCGTGCCATGCTCATGAACACGGACTGTTTCGGTGCATCCTGAAAAATGGTAGAAACAACCTGCTGGCGAATAATCGCCTCAGCATTTTCTCTATTTGTAATATTTACTGGCATCTAAATTCCTCCTTTTATTCCCGACCCAATAAGCTTCTAAGTGCATTATTGGCCTGTGTTTTTAAATCATCAGATTCTTTGTTCGGCCCAGGCGTCACCGATACAACCCTTGGGATATTCACATCCTGGAACAGATAAGCATTATTCTTCTTTACTACATCTAATGCCGCCTTGATATCTGTTTCCTGATTTTTACTTGCTTTGAGTTTTTCCACATCGAGAAATGGCATAATTGCTTTAATATCACGAGGATTATAGGCCGATGCCGTTGTTCTTAACAGGTCATTAAAATCCCTGTCTGCAATCTGCTTATTGTACTCCACTTCTTTTGCGGCCAGCTCAGCTGTTAAACGCGTGACTTCGCCCTGAAGCTGCGCTGGATTTACACCTTCAAAGCTTTTTAAAGTTGCCTGTGCTGTATTAAGCTGTGTCTGCAATGTATCGCGCTCACTCTTAATTCTCTCAATATCGCGACCATTTTCAGCAAGAATCTGTGTAATAACGCTCTGGTCCGTAATTCCAAGACCACTTAAAAATTCTGTTTTCATTGTATCCATCCTTTCGCATTAGGTTATTTTTAGGTGCGTAACCGCCCACCGGCGAACTGACTGTTTTAGGTCTTATCCGCTGACCAATTTCGAGTATAAAAATAACACCCGGATTTCTCCGCGTGTTTTCTGCTGTTTAACGGACAGCTCCGAGATAAAAGGACCACCTTATCCTTTCCCATATTCTTTTTTAAATCGATACTTCTTACAAACACATACATTTCCTGTATTATCCAGAATAATGGTAATCGCCAAGTTTTGCTTTATATACACAGGCCGGCGCCCGAATTGTACAGCCGTAAACTTTAGACTGGCCATCAATGATTGCCCGGTCAATGTAAGCCTTTTCACTATTCAAAAGATTTCCAAACCACTTAGGTCCCGTAATTTCCGAATCTCTCGTAAAAACAAAAGCCTCTACCGGCATTGCTCTCCGGATAAAGTTCATAAGACTTCACCTCCAAAAAAGTATAAAAATACCACCAGTTTTATGACTAGTGGTATTCAATACGTTTTAAATTCGACAGAAATGACTCCATCATTCATGGTCCATTCAGCCCAGCAAATACAATCAATCCATTGATCAGACTCATTGTATTTTTCCCATTCGCGCTGAAATTCTTCGGCTTTAGCTGAGGGAATCAGCCATCCGCGAATGTCTTCACCTTCCATATCGGCTAAGAAAAATTCCCGGCCTTCGCCGCAATCGGCAAAGAATATTTTCCCCAAAGAAGCCGCCTTTGATTGAACAATTTCCCAAAATCTATTGAATTTCTCGTTTTCGTGCGTTCTTAACCCTCTCATTTTCTACACCGCCCTTCAAAATGGTTACAAATTCTTTTCCTCGTGTCACTACGACATCAGGGCCTTTAATATAAAACTGACATAAACCTTCCTGAGACCGCCAATCCCCTTCTCTTATCTCATCTGCATTTTCGACAATATCAAAAATAATATGTCGTATTTTCTGCCTGTCTGCGGAACTTTGTGGGTTCAAACCATATTCTTTTGTGTGTTTACCGACCTTCTTGCCAAATTGTTTATCAGATATATTGATTATATCACTATTTTCAATTTTTCGATACCGCATATTCGCTTGCACTGCTTTTTGGCTTACCGATCTGTCAAACCCAACAATACGCCCCTTATCGTCTTTCACAGCATGAATTTGCAATCTGGATGAATCAACGGACCGCTTTGTCTTTTTACAGAAATCCTTTAATTCTATCTCCTGATTTTTAAGCAGAGCAGATTTATTTTCAAATTCCATCTGTAGATTACTCTTCAAGCCTGCGTCATCTGTAGCATCGATAGCGGCATTACACGCTGCAAGTTGACGTTTGGTCTTGCGGATTTTTCTTTCCTGTGTTCTCTGTAGTTGACTGCACTCGTAATCTGTCAATTTTTCGCCCTGATACTCATATTTCTTGGCGTTATAATCATCCAGCATTTTTTGAGTGTAAGCTGGAATAGATACTCCCGGAAAAAAAGCATGAAAAGAATGTCTACAGTTCCATCCACACAAACCAGCACCAGTTCCATAGCCTGTTTCAGAAAACGCTGGGTATTGGTTGCTCTTACCACTCCGACAAAACACCCTGCCTTGCCATACAGCGTGCGATGGACGTGCTCCACTATGTGCTGTAGTCTCTACAAAATCACAGCCAGCTTCATCACAATATTCCAAGGACATCTTCGATGCCGTCTGATTTACTCCGGTCAGCACAGCTCTTCGTATGGCCACATCTATCTTATCCGTATGCCCTGACGGATACAGCACCGTTACACCTTCTTTAGCCGTATTAAGAACAGCTCTCTTTACAGCTTCCTGATAAGACAGGACGCCACTGGATACCTGTAAATATGCAAGATTCGTAGCATCATAATAAGCATTTTGAGCCCTTATTGCCGTCGTGAGTGTCAGATTCGTTAAATCTCGGCTTGTCTTTTCCAGACCTGCTTTGAGTAATTTCATCATCGTTTCAGACTGTCTCAATTCAATCGGCATTAATCCCATTTGAGACATAAGGTCATTTTCATATCGTATATTCTCTACGCCAGCATCCTCAAACAATTTCTTAAGCTCATCCGCTGTATATCCAGACACCTCAGAAATCCGCTCAATGACATCCTCATACAGAGCACCCATTTCCTGCGCCTGTTTCATCTGCCATGCTGCCGTTTCTGTCACCATTTCAGTTTTTACAATCCGCCGGGACATGTCCTCGATGATGGATTCATTCAAAGCATCATACATAGCCAAAATATCATCTGTTAATCCATCTAAATATTCCGGTGTAAGCAATGTATCACCACCTATTCATCATCTGGAAAGCCTTTTGGCTGTGCCGGTATCATTTTAAGCGCTTCTTCTTCTGTGACACCATACTTTTTTGCAATGTACAATTCCTTACGAATCATTCCAGATACGGCATCTTGCTGCATGGACAAAAGTTCTTTTTCTTTATCTACGACAACTGAATCATCCCACCGGAAGTTCATCCCATATGTACCGATGGGCGCTAAATTATAAATCGTCGTATAAAAATCCATCGCTCTAACAAGATCCTTTAACGCTGTCTGTGTTGCTTTCTGTATTTCACTTACAGCGGTATAAGAGCGCTGCTTACTTGCTTTTATTTCCTCTGCTGTCTTATCGACATTTTGAGGGTCGGAAATAGTACCATAGGCAAGATTGCACTGAAACTCAATTAATTTTAATTGCTTATCTAACCCCCTGTAATAACTTTCATCCCGAATATCCGGGGAATATGTATCCAGAAGTGGCTTATCCTTTGCACCGGAGCTATATTCAACAGACCGGTACAACCTCTCTTTACCACCAGGATACTCATAAGCATCCCTGGTTTTATCATACTTCAATAGACTATCGGCAATATGCACCGCAGCTTCCTTGGCATCATACTCCCAATCAACCTGGCTATAACGTTTATCCGCAACTCGAATTGAATCAACCGCCTGAGCATATACAGAAGTACCAAGCGGGCTGTCTGTGTCCTCCGCATTTACGGAAGGAATTCTCAAATACCCCAACGGTAGCCCATCTGCACCTTCGTATACTACACCAGGCGACAACTTTGACCATCGGTCTACAGATCCTAAGGATATCGGCACACCAAAGCTGTAATCATTCGTACTCACAAATGCCTTATTTGTAATATGCAAACGCTCTCCTTTCATCTCGTGCATTTCCAATCGAGTATATATATTCTTTCCGCGCCGTACCTGTTCAGCAAACACACATTGCGTCATATGCCCAGAGTCATCGAAACTAATGGGGAAAAAACAATCCGCCTGAACATACTGCACAGAAATTCCCTTTTGGGTTACATAGGGTTTAAAAACCATACCACCTTTTGCACAGGCAAGCTGCACATTTCGTCTCAGATCATTGAGAACCCCCTTATATTGCTCATTCAAATAATCTGCCCTTGGACTTCCAACGACTTCAGATTCATGTTCAAGCGTAACCAATCGGGAAAATTCTGATGAAATGGAGGCTGGGAGATTCATTCCAAATACTTTTTTGTTGTCGACCCACCACGGACGATTCTTAAACATTGTTGTCCACAGCTCAATCTGATTTGCCATTTTTGAAGTCATACACACATCTACCTGTGTGTCCGAATTCTTATTTAATGTTTTTACTATCAAATCAAGCATCGTTGTAAATTTCAAATTTCTCACCTCTATTCATACTTAATCAGTTTTGTAATATACCGCTCAATGGTATATTCAAAAGCATCCAAGCTATCAATATCACTCGTTCCATCATCCAAACGGATATTTTTAGTAATCTCGTCCGGATCCCACACAGCACTGCAGAACGCTGCAACCAAACTGTCACACATCAAGTCCATGTAACTATATCGTCCCTGTGCCATTAACCGAGTCGTCAGTCGAATTCGGTCATTAATCTGTTCTTTCAGGGCATTTTCAACACGTATCCACCCAAGACCGGCTTTTCGGAGCGATGACTTAATTCCAAGAATCAACGTCTGTTCAGCACTATCGCAATAAACTACTGTAATATAACCATATAAATTAATTACCTTTAAACAAAAATCTACAAACATCTGCCCAAGCTGTTCCGGATCAATCTCAATCTGATTTCCATTCTCATCCTGACAACCATGCCGTTCGGAAGCTAATGAAACCACTTCATTAAATCCTCTTGTAATAGCTGTTGCTGAAAATGCATGTCCGGATCCGGAGCCCCCAAAGTCAATTGACAGAATAATTTCTATGATATCTTTCGGTTTTTCTGTTCTTCGAAAACGAAACACTTTGCTATTCGTGTCTTCAGCAAACTGCCTATAAATAAGTCCCTGCGCCGTCACGCGCATACCTTTAATGTCCTGCAGATACCAAATACTCCCTGGTGTATACTGACTTTCTATCTCTCGGATACGTTCCGGCGTCAAATTGATATTGTCATACAACGTACAGTGCATATAATTATAGCCGCCTACGAGTTCCCCCGCAGCGGCCTGTTTTGCATACTTATCAATATATTCTTTGTATATCGGTGCATTTGGATTATCTGGGTTCAAATCCCAGAACACCTTACGCCGATGAGCAGCAATCGTACGGTTAAAAGCTTCGCGGATAGTGTTTTTATGGTGCAGATTGATTTCCGTTGCGATCCACATCCCGTAAGAATTACCTCGGATTTTTTTATAACTATCCTCTTTGCCGCCGCCAGCAAAAATAATAATCCTCTGCCGATACTTCGTTGCAGGACCTTTAACAAACAATGCCTCGTTATCTTTGTACTTTCCCCAGTGACATTGCCCACGAAATATCCATTCAAGGCCGAACCCATTAGCATCGCCAATATTAAGCTTAGCATTGCCGACGGTTGAACCGGTAGCTAAATGTATACGGTCTTTTGTCGTTTTAAGCTCATGGGCAAAGGCAAATACATTATCTACCGTCTTTCCGGCTCTGACAGCTCCCTCGGCCACATTATACATACAGCTTTCACATTTACGGATATACGCTTTATGCTTTTCTCCAAAATTGAAGGCTATCGTTTTTCTTCTCTTAACAGCCTGAGCCATAGATATCACCTTCGATTTCATCCATATCTTCGATTTCCTGATTATTTCCGGTAAGCTTATCTGTCTGAGCCTTCATATGATCAATCCGGCGACGTTGTTCCTCAGAAGCCAATTCCCAGTTTTTATGCAGCAGCTCGTCGTATTGCTTAATCAGACTCCGAAGCTCTGACTGAGCTCTTGCCTGAGCTTTCAAAAAATTCGCCTGTTTATCCCAGGCTTGCTGGACCTCCCACTTCTCACCCATGATCTTACCGACTTTAACTTCTACTTTTTCCGTCGTTTTATCGTTACGATCACGCACATACATGATTTGTTGTGCCCTTACAATAGCCGCATAGGCAATCTGAATATTGTCCCATAAAATATCCAGAGGGTCCAAAGTCATCTGATTGATGATGTCCTTCGTCTCCTCTGGAAGGTATTTCGAAAAAAGCCCATGCTTCTCCGCATTTTTATTTCCCGGTGGACCCGTGGCATTATGATTCCCTGGCTGGCCACCTTTTTTTCTTTCCGAACGTTCGCTTTTTTTATCCGAGCGTTCGTTTTCCCATTTATGTGTACTTTTCCATCGCCGAACTGTCCCCTCCGGAAGATTTAGCTGACTTGCAATCTCAACTAATTTCATTCCTTTTAAATATAGCTCTTTTGCCTGAGTTATTCGCTCATCCGGTTTCCGCGGCATCACCACCACCTCTCATTCGTCGTTTTGGGTATAAGAAAAGCACCCCGGAGGATGCTTATACTTGTCTGTTCTTTGGCTCCACCGCTTCTGACCGGACATTATGCGTCTGATTCTGATTTTCTGGTTTTGCCTTTTGCGTTATACTGTTAAATTTCTCGTTAGATTTCTTTTGGCCTTTGTCCATGATATCACCTCATGGATAGTATCAATCAAGAAAGACAAAGTTATTCATTTCCATTGCAAAGTACAGAAAAAGAGACACCGAAGTGCCTCTCTATAACATATTTTGCAATAAAGATATGGTTG
>ENA-UOJC01003208-UOJC01003208.1-human-gut-metagenome-genome-assembly--contig:-C104-NODE-3208-length-15820-cov-16.854361_pt1 | contig 15820 bp, 10 predicted proteins | sample MGYA00242339_ERZ723886 | MGnify/ENA metagenome assembly ERZ723886 | reverse complement strand
GCACGGGAGATAGGGTAGAGAAGCGTCGGGTCACGGAGAGAAATATCAAAAAGGCCGATGCTCTCAATAATGAACGACTTGCCGTCCTCCAGATATACCGTATCGCCCACAGAATACGGGAACGGGTCTTTCTGAGGGGTGGGAGCTGGTTTTTCCGGCTCATGCTGGCGGTACTGTGCGATATCTTCATCTGAAACGTGAATGAGGTCGCTGAAATCAAGGCTTTCCAGCTCATTGGAAACAAGCTCCTGCAAAGAGCTGTACTGTCGTGTCTCCAAATGCTCATCATTCAGATAGCGCTCCAGCCGGAAATTCACAAGGTCGATATTTGCCTGGATGGGAATCTCATCGTCGGTGACGGTGGTGTAAGCGATACCGATCTTCGCCGGGTCGCTGAAATCCGCCTCTGAGCCGTATTCACTCCGGCAGAAGTCGGAGATCAGTCCCTTTGCACGTTCCATGAGCACTGCCGGTTCTGCGGTCAACTCACGTCCCGCTACTTCCGCGTGCGCCCGTTCATCCGGGTAATTGCCATAGATGCGCAGATACTTCCGTGCCTGCTGGTCGTAGATGGCTGCACCATCATATGCAAAGCCGTCGCTTTCCATTGTGCCGTCCACATAACCCTGTGCGGCTTTTTCCGCTTCTTCCAGCGTCTGATAGTCCAGTTTCTCATCAAAGCCGTTTTCAAAGTGATGATATGCCACAACCTGATACCGTGGGGCCATCCGCTCGGCATAATCATCAATCATTTCTTTGGTCAGCCATTCCGGTTTTTGAGGAAGCGCGTCATAAAGCTCCCGCATTTTGACGATCTGCGCATAGACGCTGCCCGCCCACAGGTGCTTTTCTGCGCGGTTGCCTGCTCCAAGGAAGTATTCGCAGTCTGCCCGCAAACGACCCAAAAGGCGATAGTCCGGGTTGTTTTCCAGCAGAGACTTTTCCTGTTCTGTGAAGAATTTATCTTCTCGGATGAGCTGCGCAATCCGCCGCTGCACTTTCGGCCATGTCAGCTCAACAGTTTCCGGACTTCCTGCACGGACGATAAAGAGATTGTTGCCCTCCTTGCCGTCGTACTCGTGAGCAAGCCATGCAGCAGTTTCTTTTTCACGTCCGTGCTGCTCCATATACCGCACTACGGCGTGCTTGCTCTCGATATTTCCGTTCCATGCACGGAGTGCATCGTCTATATCGTCCTGCGAGAGCGGTCGCAGCAGATCGTGAAGCCGCTCATAGGTTCCCTCAAAAACCTCCTGATGCAAGTGGTTGCGGAATTCTGGAACATCCGAAAATAGCCGGATAAGCTCCATATCTTTTGAATTGAGAACGGCACGGCGCACAGCGGCATTACACTCGATCTCCGCATTTTCCCGGTCAGAGTGACCGCAGGCGTTGCGATAGGCCGTATCCTCCGAAACCGCTGCCATCACCACCGGCCTGTAATGCTCCAAACGTTCCTGCACCGTGGGCTGAACTTGCTCTGCGGCGGGGTCGCGGAACACCCTCGTGCCGTCCGCGCCGAACTCTGCTTCATAAGCATTGATGGCCTGTTCTGCCTCGTGGTCGATGGACGGAAGCGTATATGCCGTGTGTTCATGGCCGGAATCGCCAATGCGCGAAATTGTTACATCATGCTTTTCCCGCAGCTTTTCAACGTATTTCTCCAAATCCTTTGCAGGGAAGCCGCACATGGTAACACGGCCTACTCCCTCCAAATTGCGGCGCGTCAGCTCAAGGCTGAGATCATCTGCAACTGCCCGCGCATCCTCGCCATACAGCTCGAAGAAGTCCCCAACCTGATACAGCACAATTTCATCAGGGTGCGCCGCCTTTACGTCGTTATAGTCGTTATAAACCGCGTTCCGCATGGCGTCCTGCGCCATTTCCTTGTCATAGGCTGCCTGCTCATCCGGCGTAAGGTAGCGATTCAACCGAACCAGCTCCGAGATGCGCGAAGCGACCTTGTTCCAATTCATCTGAATGTCTGCACAGCCGTTCTTTTTCAGCACAATGCCTTTGCTGCCGTGATCTTCATAGCTGCCGCTTTCTCTGGATACGGCATGGGTATGCCCGCCGATGCCGTACTCCTTTTTCAGAAAATCGGCATTCTCCTTGGGAGTGTGAGAAGTCTGGAAAAACGCATAGATGCGGGTCTTTCCACCCTCAAAGCTGCTCCCGTTTGCAAGAGAAGCCGCAATTTCATCTTCGGTGATAAACCTGCCGGTTGCTGGAACAGCCGCCATATCGGAACGGAATTCCTTTCGTGGAAGGGACAGATCTTCCAAACGTGTGAGAAGTGCCTGCGGCTTGTGGTAATGGAAGCGCAGCAGCGCACGGTTTTCGCGGTAGGCGTCCATGAATACCTTGTATTCCGACAGAAGCCTTTCCCGAAACTCCGGATTCAGCAGATCATCCGTCAGGCGCTCCGTTTCCTCTGGAAAGCTGGTGCTATGGATATTGCCCAAGCAGGACAGATACCCCAGCGATTTTGCTTCATCCGAGAAATCGTGATAAAGATTCCAGACATCCACAGCAATACCCAGCCGCTCATAGCGTGGGGCTTCCGTGACTTCCAGATCGGTGGCAAATTTACCGTCATCCAGAAGCGCCTCAATGCGCTCTGCTGCGTCCGCCCAGCTTATCACCTGGGCAGAACGGAGATGCCGTGCCGCATCGCCGTTTGCAATGTGGATGCCGTCGTCGCCATACCATGCAGAAAATCTGCCGTTTTCCGTAATCAGGCCATTGCCGCCGTAGTAGAGATTTTTGAGAAATGCCGCGCGATCCTCTATGGGCTTTTGCTTGGAGAACTCTGCGACAATTTTCATCCGTGCATCATCCGCATTGCCGCCTGTGCGCAGGATGTAGTCGATATCGTCCTGCGAAATGAACATGGAAAAAGCGGAGGGCGTAGAATTAACGCTCTCCGCTGTGTCGATATACGCAATTTGTTCCTCTTCCGTAGGAAACAGGCTCATCTGATATGCCGCCGTGGGCTGCGCCGGTTCAACTTCCGGCGCGTCATTGGTCAGTTGTACACCAGCTCGTTCAGAATGGTTTCTTCTGCCTGTGCTTTCAGGCTGTTCATCAGCCCCACCCACGTCAATGGGTCGCTGGCTTTCAGCGCTTCCGTCACGCCTGCCGACTTCATCAGCTCCGGCATCATCCGCTCCAATCTCTGCCTTGCCGTCTCGTCGATCTCCCGCAGATGCGGGAACAGCGTCTCGGACAGGATCATCTGGTTCCAAAGGATGGGGCGATGCTCCTGAAGGTAAGTCTTCCGCAGCATCCCGTACTTGCCCAGTGGCTTGCTCTCCGGTTCCTCGCTCAGCTTCAGGTCGGGAATCCGGTAATCTCCGTTCTTCGTGTAAGTCAATTCGGTCATTTTTCTGGCTCCTTTCGCGCTCATAATTTCGGATGGCAACTTCTATCTGTCTGAGTACCTGCTGGCTGATCTCGCTGACCGCTGTGCCCAGCGCCGCAACCGCAGCCGGTGTGTTGAAGTCGAACACGGGCATAAAATCTTCCGGTTCCATGTAGGCTTCCGGCTCCAATCCGCATCGGCTCATGAGCATATAGGTGATGCTGGCTTTTGCAGCGTTTCGGAACTGTACCTCGGTGTTGAACTCATCATACCCATCAAGATAGGAATCGTCAATGTTGTAGAGGATGTCCCGCTTGTTATCCACCCAGTATTCCTTTACAAGCTGGGCAGCCGCTGACTCCATCTGCTCGACAATGCCATTGCTGCCGGACACATCGTAGCTTCGCTCCAGCGTGGCAGCGATGGCATCCTCATGCTCTGCGCGGAACTGCCAGAGATGCACGGGGCGCGAGTGTTCCCGTTCGCCGGTGTCGGCCACGTCAAAGACGTATCGCAGCTGCGGCTTCTGGCCGCTTGTGTCTATAAGGGCAATGCCGGTGGAGCCGCGCCGGACAAAGCGCCCCATCTTTTTGTTCCAGAAATCGTACTCGGCGCAGGCGGTTGCATCCGGCCTCTGGGCGTGGATCATGACCTGTTCGTTATAAGGATACTTGTAGAGCCGCGCGGCTGTGCGCAGGAACTGCGTCCAGCTTTTGTAGCTGCTTGTGAGCTGCCGCTCCGCTGTGTCTGCCATCTGCCTGTATTCCTGATATTTACTCGGCATAGGGCTACCTCCTTCGGGTAAAAAATTAGAGCACCCGGAATTGGGCACTCTATGTATGAGAGATGACAGGCTCTTAATATGTTTCCGCGTGAAGCTTGCTGCTATAAGCACAAAATTTCAAGTGCAGCGACTGCCACTCGTCAATCAAGCTGACAGAAGAACGCCCGCCTGTTGTGACAAGCGGGCATTGTGCCATAGGTGTTACATTTTTCCGTTTTGTCCGTCGGCCTCCGCTTTCCCCAGCAGATACAGAAACGCAATGGCGGGCACACGCAGAATCGGCACCTGGGTTTCGTGCTTTGCAATGCCGAAGTCGTCCAGTTGCTTCGTGATGAGAAATGCGCTTGTGACCTTTGCACTTTCATCCTTGCAGAGTTCGACGATGGCGTCCGTAGCAGGTATATGGGAGTTGTTGCGGTATTTTACCTCACAGAGAATCTTTTCACGGGGCAGCTCAATGACCACATCGACCTCTTTCTGATTATCCTTTGCCTTTCTGAAGTAGCCGAGCTGCGCCGTGCTGCCCTGATAGAAGGATACGATATGCTTATATACCGTCGTTTCCACCATCGCCCCAAGCTCTCGCTCATCCGAAAGAACGTCGTCTATCATCAGAACGGCGTTGCGTATGGCGGCGTCGGCAATGTATATCTTCGGTTTGCCCTTCAAAGCACCCTTGCTGCCCACATCCATCGGCTTCGACAGATAAATCAGGTTAGACATTTCAAGCGCCTCAATATAGCTGTCTATTGTAGAGGCGGAGGTATTTTCCAACTCCTTTGCCGCCGTGGTCACGCTGAAAATCTCTGTTGAGTTCATACAGAGATACAAAAACAGTTTTTCCATCAGAAGCGGGCTTCGGATATTAAAAAGTGTCAGAACATCACGCTTGATAACCTTATCCACCACATCTTCCCGCAGCATCCGCTGTGCATACATATCATCGTCGGATAATACAAGCTCAGGAAAGCCACCGATCATAAGGTAACGGTTGAAATGCACTTCCAGCGGCGCAAAGCGATCCATCAGATCGCCCAACTCCGCTTTACTCATTTTTACGAGCTTTGTGAGCCGCAAATTGTCCGGGAGAATCGGCTCTTCAATTTGCAGCAGACGACAATACTCATAAAACGACATGGTGGGTATCTTCAGGATGCTCCATCGCCCCGTCCCGCTGTCGGTCGAGCCTTTTTCCAATATCGGGCTGGCCGAGCCGGTCGCTGTAAGCCGTATGTCCTTCCGGCTGTCGTAGATGACCTTCATCCAGAGTTCCCAATGCTCCGTATATTGAATTTCATCGAGGAAGATATACCTTGTTCCCTCTATGGGATAAAGGGATTCGTAGATAGAAAGGACTGTCTCCACATTGACGAGTTTTACAATCGGATTGTCGAAGGATACATACAGGATATTTTTGGGGTTTACGCCCTCGTCGATCAGGCTGTTCATCATCTGATACATGATCGTCGTCTTGCCGACACGCCTTGCGCCGGATAAAACGGCAAACCGCCGAATCGTTTTGTGCGAAATCATTCTCAATGCTTCGTAATAGGCAAGCCTTTTCTGTGGTTTGTTTTCCTCTTTGATTGCCAGCGGATTGCGCCACCAGGGATTATACTGCCGCAGCACCTTGATGACCTGCTCATCGCTTACGATTGCCATACAAACACCTCCGTACAGGTAGTATTTCCACGGAGTTGTATCTTCATACCAGCGGAACTCCGTGGGAGTTATGCAAGTATATTATAGCAACGGTCAAGCACGAACGCAAGAGGGTTTTGAAAGATGCGGAAAAAACGTCAGATATTTTGCTGCCTGAAGCCTTATATCTTCCTTCGTGTTTGCTGCAATAACGATAATGTCAACAGCGAGACGGCTCCGAATGGAACCGTCTCGCTGCATTTGCTGTTCAGTCAAAGTCCGGCACTAGCTCCAGCTCCGCAAACTGCTCATCGGTGATGCGGCCCAGCTTGCGAAGAGCACTGTCGGTCAGCTCCAGCAGCTCGGCTTCATCGGGTTCCAACTGTCCGCGCATGTCGGTCAGCGCCTGCATCAGACCGGCGCGGGTGCCGGTATTGTAGATGCACATCAGGTTGATCTCGTCAAATGTAAAGTTGCTCATGTCACAGCTCCCTTTCCGCGCTCCGTTTCGGGGCGCTCTTCACAGATTTGGTGTCGGCTACGGACGGCGTTTTCAGCTTCGCAAGGATGGAGGGTTTTTCGCCGGATTTTTCTCTGCGCACCGGCTGCTGGGCACGGCGCTTTTCCGCGTCTTCGCGCTGGACGGCCTGTGCCAGTTCCAGCAGAGAAATGGGCGTGCCGGTCTTAGACTGTTCCTCCAGCTCCGCGACTGTTTTGCGCGGGCCATTGTTGATGATACCGTCGATCATACCGTAATCATCCTCCATGGCCATCTCCGCGTTTTTTAGATAGTTTTCCGGCTTGAGAAAGCCCGGCAGCTCCTTGAAGCCCCAGGAATCGACGTAATGACAGGATACCACGCCATTCTGCTTCAGCGCTACGATGTCGCTGACGGATAGGCTGTGGCCGCGAAAATCCTCCGGACGGCGGATATTGAAGGTCTCATACAGCTCGTTCAATTTATCCTGCGTATCACCCCTGCGGTCGAGGTCTCCTGCATAGACGGCGGCGTAGTTCTCCTTTTGGATGGATAGTCCTTTCTCCTCCAGATACTCGGAGTTCATATAGTGGAGCTGCACCGTGTCGTCATTATCCCGAAGCTGATAGATGGCAAAGCTGTCGGCAGGGTTATCAAGGAACGCTTTCTCATAGTCCTGCGACGCGAAGCGGTCTTTGACCGTCTCCCATTCGGAAGTCTCCACGCCGAAGATGCCGTCAAAGCTGCGGATTTCCTCTGCATCAAACGCCATGGCCTCGGTGTTGTCGGTGTGAAGCATGTACACGGTTACATCGCGCTCCATGAGTTCCAGCGCACGCTCCTTTGTCAGCGGCAGCATATTGGAATCTGTGTAGCCGTATGCGTTCATGCTCTCCACAGAAATCGCCGGGTCAGGGACGGAGCCGTTATCCGGTGCGCTGACCGGCTCCGGCTCCTGCACCGTGATCTCCTGCACTGGCTCGGCAGCAAGGCTCTCCGGCTCCTTATCCAGCCCACGCTCCTTCATCAGCGCCTTATAGTTCCGGTCGATGTCCGTAATCAGACCGGATGCCGTGCGGTTGATGGTTTCCAGCGAAGCTTTCAGCTCCGGCAGCTCCTTGCCCTTTGACCATGTGGCGATATAGCCGAAGCTGTTCTCGCCGGTCTCAATGCCAAAATAGGCGCAGACGGCATAGGAAATGCTCTCTGCCTGCACTTCCTCTGTATTGCGGGAGAGTGCTGCGGTCTTTACAGCACTCAAGTCTTCTTCAACTTCCAAACGCCATTCAAACCGATTTTCGTCCAGATAACGCCAGTTTTCCGCTTCGGCAAAATGTTTCGCTTCTGCCTCGGTTTTGAAGCCGGAGCTGAAATCGCGCTTTGTGCCACCTTCGCTGACCATAACTACTTTCCAACTGGGTGTCAGCTCATTGGTCTCTTTGGAATGACTGTGCAGAAGGGAATGTGCAATCTCATGGATCGCCGCACATACCGTCTGCACCTCGCTCATGCCGGTGCGGACGGCAATGCGCCGATTCTCGTCGTCGTAATACCCGTCCATGCCGGTCATATTCTCCATAAAGACCGGAACCGGCGCACTGCGCTTCACCGCCTCCATGAAGACCTCATAATTCTGCACGCTGCCGGTAAGATCGGCGGCAAGCTGCGGCAAAGGCTTGCCCTCCGTCTGGCTCACATCAAAAACTGTGACCGGCTTGTACATCGGAATCTTAATTTCCTTTTCTTCCATGATGGCCTTGCCGTCAGCATCCAGCATGGGGAGCTTGGTGTCCGGGTCGAGTTTTGCTTCCTCGATTTTCTTTTTGTACGGCGTCGGGGCAATGATCTTGATGCCTTTTTCGCCCTTGAGCACATTACGCCCGAACTGATCGCGCCACTTGTTGAAACCGGCAACGACGGTGGCGTCCGGCTTCTGCATATAGATGAGCATGGTATTATTGACGCTGTACTTGTGGAACCGGCTCATGGTGCGAAGATAATTCTTGTACTTTTCGCTTTCAAACAGCTCTTTAATACCATTTTCAATGCTGTCGGTGATCTCTTTGAGCCTGTCCTTGTTAGACTGCTTTTCTGCCATATACGCTCCTTTCCGGGATTACAATCCCTGCATGTGATCAGCCCCTGCGGAGATGTGGAAATCCTCGCAGGGGCATGAGGCTTATTCGGATTTGGGGACGGTGCCCCTGACCGGAGGCTTGTACCCGGCCTGCTTGGCACGCTCACTGGCGGCGCGGCGGCGCGCTTCACTGTACGGCTCCCGGATAGCGATGCAGTTTTTCGGTACGATGAAGCAGGCAGAGCCGGAGCGTCCCTTGTTATCCGGATAGATTTTATCCGGCTGACGTCGATGCAGCTCCTTGAGCCGAGCTTTGAGCTTTTTATCGAAGGTGTACACGCTGGCGGTATCGTCCGCATCCGAAAACAGGATGATGGTCTCACGCTCTGAAGGTTCCAGTCTCATCGCCCTACCTCCAGCATGGAAGCGGCAAACCGACGGCAGATTCTGTGAAAAAGGCGGCTGGCCGACGAGGCAAGGGTCATTTCAAAGGCAGTCGCAATCTCCAGATATTTGCACACTTTCGTGGGCACAAATCCTTTATGGGGATCGAAGCCCAGACGCATACCCAAAACCGTCCGATCCCGATATCCCAGCTTCTCAAAGACGGACATAACCGTTTCACACAGATTGTCGATGGTGTCGCAATGGGCGCTGAAAGTGGGAGCGTTCTCACCCTGCATGGTGAGAGTTGCTGACAGGATCAGGTGCGCCGCACGCATTTTATAAATACTGTTTTCCATTCGCTTTCCCTCTTTCAAATTCCAGCCGGTAGGCCGTCTTCGTGCCATCGTCCTCCAGAGCGATATAAGCATCGTAGGTCTTGCCGGTTTTCTCCGAAAAGATGCCGCTGGCATAGGTTTTTCCGTCTTTCAACAGCGTCTCTGCCATCTTCTTTGTCAGATTGATTTTCTTCGCGGCAAGAAAACGGTTATCGCGCCAAAGGCCAAAATGGCAGTCATTCCGCTCACAGAAATAGCCCTTTTTGCTCTCTGTAACATCACTGCCGCAGCGCGGGCATTTTCCGACGACCGCTCTTCCGGACGGAAACAGCACGTCGGCTCCCAGCACCGTTTTATAGGTCTTGACCAGCTCACATACCATATCGCGGATACCCTGCATAAAGGTTTCCGGAGCTTCTTCGCCGCGCTCGATTTCCTTGAGCCGGTGCTCCCATTCGGCGGTCATCAGGGGCGATTGAAGCTGTTCCGGCAGTACGGTAATCAGGGAAATACCGGCGTGAGTCGGGATCAGGTTCACCGTCTTCTTGCTCTTTTTGCGCTCCACAAAGCCGGTGGCCACCAGCTTTTCCAGAATGGCCGCGCGGGTGGCAGGCGTCCCAAGCCCTTTGCGTTCAGCATCTTCGGGCATTTCTTTCGCACCGGCGACCTCCATTGCAGAAAGCAGCGTATCCTCGGTATAGTGTTTGGGCGGTGTCGTCTTGCCCTCTTTAACGGCGGCAGAATGAACCGTAAAGGTCTGTCCTTCGTCCACGGGCGGCAGTGCCTTTGCCGCATCCGAAGTTTCATTCTCACCTTTGCCGGAGTAATGCGCTTCCATCAGCGCCCGCCAGCCGGGATTCATGACCGTGCGGCCTTTCGCGCTGAAGCTGTGCCCGGCACATTCCAGCGTTACCGCCGTTTCCGTGTATTCATGGGGCTGTGAGACGGCACAGAGCAAGCGCAGGGCGACCAATTCCAGCACAGCACGCTCCCCGGCAGGCAAGCCCGCAAGTGCATTTTCGTTCAAATTGGCTGTCGGAATGACCGCGTGGTGATCGGAGACCTTTTTATCGTTGATGACCTGCGCAGCGTTCACATGAATCGTGATGCCGCCCACCTTCGGCATCGTCGCTGCCACGTTGCTTACGAGCGCTGGCAAACCGTCTGCCATATCCGAGGTCAGATACCGGCTGTCGGTGCGAGGATAGGTGCAGAGCTTCTTTTCATAAAGGCTCTGGAGGTAGTCCAGCGTCTGTTGGGCGGTAAAGCCAAGAATCCGGTTGGCGTCGCGCTGCAAGGTGGTGAGGTCGTAAAGGGCAGGCGGCTTTTCAGCTTTGTCCTTGCGCTCGACCGCCTTTACCACTGCCATCTGACTGCCGCAGGCTTTCTGCAAGGATTCGGCTTCCGGCTTATTCTTCATGCGTTCGCTGCCAGCATCAAACCCCGGAAGCCCCAGCGTGACCGTATAGAACGGCTCCGGCTTGAAAGCGTCGATTTCCGCTTCCCGCTGTACGATCAGCGCCAGCGTGGGAGACACCACACGCCCAACATTCAGCGTGCGGTGATAGAGAACGGAGAAAAGCCGCGTGGAGTTAATGCCTACCAGCCAGTCGGCCTTACTGCGGCAAAGTGCCGACGCATAGAGATCATCGTATGCGCTGCCATCTTTGAGCGTTTCAAAGCCCTTGCGGATCGCCGTATCTTCCATAGACGAGATCCACAGGCGCTTCATGGGCTTGTCGCATTTGTTGAGCAGATAGACCGTGCGGAAGATGGATTCGCCCTCGCGCCCGGCATCGCAAGCATTGACGACCTCGCTCACGTTCTCCCGGTGCATGAGCGTGTTGAGCAGGGCAAGCTGCTTGGCTTTGTCTCTGGCAACGGAATACTGCCAGCTCTCCGGCAGGATGGGCAGATCGTTGTAGCGCCATTTGGCGTACTTTTCATCGTAGGCAGCGGCTTCGGCCAGTTCGGCCAGGTGCCCAAAACACCAGGACACGATATAGCCGCTGCCCATAAAATAGCCGTCCTTGCGCTCATTGGCACCAAGAACGGCGGCGATGGATTTTCCAACAGAGGGCTTTTCCGAAATTACCAACTTGTACGCTTTTTCCATAATCATTACCTCTTATTCTTCATCCTGCGCCGCATCTGCACTCTCGCCTTCATCCGGCTCCGTCTCGTATTCCTCGCCGTCGTCCTCTTCACCGTAGTCGTAATCATCCAGATCGACCGGCCCCTTGGCATCCGGCTTTTTCTTGCGGAATTTGAACCAATAGAGCGCGAAGCCACCGCCCAGAAGCAGCAGGAGCAGGAGCGCCACAGCGCCCCCACTGGATTTCTTTTCAGGTTCCGGCTCAATCTCCGGCTCCGACGTGGTGTCCGGTACTTTTTCCACGACCTTCTCCTTGCCGGTACACTCTGTCATGTTCGTTTTGCAGACCTCGCAGGAGGTATTGACGGCTCCGGCCTCGCACTTCGTCGTGCAGGAGCAGACCGGCGTCTGCTTGTCGCCCTCCACCAAAGCCAGCAGGTCGGCCTCATCCACAAGATTCAGGAAATAGGTCTCATAACGCTCTCCCTCCTCGTCCAGCGGTTTATCGTAGTCGATCACCAGATAGAAGGTCTCGCCGTTGCGGGTCTCGATGGTGATAAACTGCTTGTTGCTGTATTTGTCGTAAAGCAGATCGCGCGTGACGGAATTGCCGTTCTGCGTAAAGCCGGTGCCGTCCTCTTTCGTGATGGGTTCCGTGGTGGGAGCCGGAGCCTCGGAAGATGCCGGGGTCTGTGCAGACGAGCCTGCATTTTTACTGCCGCCACTTACAGAGGATGCACCGCCGCTGCTGCCCCCGAATGAGCTGCCGGAGCTGCTGCCGGACGTATTATTCTTGCGGCAGTCGCAGTCTGTGGGGCAATGCTCGTCGTGCTCATCATCGCCGGTGTCCGGCGTGGGTGTGGGCGTCGGTTCCGGTTCTTCTTCGTAGAACGGATTGGCAAGTACAACATAGTCCGTCCAGTTCCCGGCATTGTCCAGCGCGTCGATGTAGAGATAGGCGTCGTCCCTCAGATTATCAATACGGACATTCAGCTCGCCATCTTCGAGGGTTGTGTATAACTCGTCATTGACAAAAACCGCAGCAATGCCGGAAAGCGCATCGTTGGCTTCCACGTGCAGGAGCGTGCCGTTGATACCTGCACGGAGCGTGGGTGCTTCAAAGTCCATGCAGAACACATCCAGAGGCAGCTCATGCTCAACGCCCATCGGATCGGTGATATAGAAATACACGGTGCCGTTATCCGGCATCGTGCGTTCCAAATAACCGTATTCATTCCATTCTTCCGTTACATCAAAGCGTTCAGCGTCATCCTCATTACTGAACGCAGCCTCGATTTTGACCCAGCCGGTATTGTTTTTATCAATCAGGCGAACGGTGATCGTAACCGGCGCATTGTGCCAGCCAGTCGGGATTTCCGCGTCCAGCTCATAATCCGGTTCCAGCGCAGGGGCGTCCGTGGTTTCCGGTGGGATAGAGGGTTCTTCCGGCTCCGGCGTGGGTTCCGGCGTTTCCTCTGCACCGGGAGTCTCGGCAGGAGGTTCTTCTGTGGGTTCGGGTTCTACCTCCAATTCTTTCTCCACAATTTCAAGGGTACTGTCAGGCGCGGCATCGGACACGTCTGTCCCTTCTTCCGCAAGCGCCATGCCGGTCATGGTGAAAAACACCAGCACAAGGCTGAGCATCAGCGCAATCATGCGGAACATACGCGGGGGTTTCTTAGTTTTCTTCAGGTGCATTTTCCATATCCTCCTTCTGTGTGCTGCAAAACGGCGAACCGCCCTTTTTGATATGCATGAGGTACTGCGCCAGCTCTTCCATCGTCATGCCGGTGGCACGGGCAAGGCCGACGATATCCTCATTTTCCAGCTTAATGATATCCTCGTCGATCTCACGGTTGCGGGACTGGAGCATGGCGATTTTCCCGTCATTCTTCGCTCGTTCCGCTTTGAGTTTGCTGATTTTCGGGTTCATAGTTCCTCCTTATGGTGATGGCAGACGGCCAAATTGATAGAAATGCTGCTGCCAGTAAGATGAAGTAATGTCGCTGTACTGAATGGGGTCGCCGCAGTGCAGCATGGTATTATTTCCTACATAAATGCCGACGTGGGACGCGCCGGTGGTGTCATACGTTCCCTGGAAGAAGATCAGGTCTCCGGGCCTTGCATTTGCCGGGGAGACATAGGCGCATGTCTGCCGCAGCCCTTCCGCGCCCAGACGGCCAAAGCTCCAGCCGAGGCCGCAGTTGTTGTAGACGTATGAAACGAAGCCGGAACAGTCAAAGGATGTAGACGGTGAGCTGCCGCCCCAGACGTAGGGGAACCCAAGATACTTTTCCGCTTCCTTGATGATGGCGGCGAACTGTTCGTCCTCCAATGCTTCCGGTGGAATCTCATACTTTGGATACTCGCTGCCGTAATACCTGCCAACATAGGAAGAGCTGCCGAAGAGGTCAGGCCGGTTGCCCAGCGTGCCCATGTACATGGCATAGAGGGAAAGCTGCTCCTGCGACATGATGTAGACCGGAACATGACTGAGGTTAAAGTTTTCCAGTTTGACGGTACAGATGTAATAGGTGTACGGCACCTCCACATCGTATTCATACTCCTCTATGACCCAATCCTCCAGCTCATAGTCATAATAGGTGTAGCTGCCGGTTCTTGTCTCCGTGCGGTATCTGGTTTCCGTTTCCACGGTCTCCGTAAGGATATACTGCTTTTCAAACAGCATATCCAGAATCCCGCCGACCTCGCTGATCGTCCATTCTCTGCCCATCAGCGCGGTGATTGCAGAAATCAGGACATAGGGATCGTGTTCGATGTCGTCCAGCTCATAATGGTATTCGTCATAATCGTGTTCGGCTTCGTAGTTGTCCAGCCTTGCCTGCAATTCTGCTTCCATAGCACAATACTGTGCTTCTGCCGCCAGCATATCCTCATCCTGAGACGGATAGGTGGAAGCGGCAATGGAAGAGCTTGCGCCCTGGAACATCAGAGAGCAGGAGGAAAACAGGTTGGTGAACAACAGGAAAACCGCTGCTATCAGGCCGACAATAAGGAATCCTTTCTTGTGCTTGGCAACAAACTCACCGGCTTTCTTTCCGGCCTCTGCGCTTTTCTCTGCCGCTTTTTTCGTAATTTCCGACGCTTTGACTGTATTCGCTGTGCCACGCCCGGCTTTTGTGGCGGCGTACTCCCGCTTGATCGCGCGTTTCTGCTGCCAGCGGGAATACGGATTGGAGGAAAAGCCGCCGTTCTGCTGCGAAAACTCCTGATTCAGCGCTTTCACATTGGCCTTGTCTGCCTTTTTCTCCGCCCGGTGCGCCTTGCGGTATGGCTGAAGCTCGTGGGCGTGATGAATCTCACGCCCCACCTGATAGGCGCTCTCGACATCTTCCGTCAGCGTATTGGCGGCATCCACACCGGCGTTATCGCCGTCATTGCTCTGCTGCACTTTCCGGTGAACACCGTGCAGCACCGTGTCACCGGAAACCTTCGCCGCGTGGCTGAGCTTGGAGGGCGGCTTCTTTTCCTCAAAAGAAAGGCGTGTCGTGATCTTCCCATCGGAATCCACAACACGCTGTTTAACCTCTTTCTTCGGAACCTTCGCTTCGGCCTTTTCCAGCTTCTTGATTTGTTTGCCTGCTTTCTGGATGGCAGGTGCAAGCTCCGGGGAAGCACGCTCCTCCTCGGTAAATTGCAGCCTGGGTGCGCGTTTTGCCATAGAACATCACCTCACTCTCATGGAAATGGATTCTTTTATGCGATCTCACCCAGCATGGAAAGAAACAGCGCCTTGCCCTTGGGCGTCACCAGCGTGTACACCCCCTGATGCCCGTTGACGGCGATGTAATCTTTTACGAAAAACAGGCCGTCATCCGCTGCTTTGGCATAGGGCATGAGACTGCCGGAAGGGGCGCGGTAAAGGTAGCGCTTGCGGACAAGAAAAGCGGTGAACATCTTTTCCGGCACCTTCAATTCCTTTGCCGTGGCGCGAATATTGGTGCAGCTTTCCGGGTGGATGAACGCATCGTAGTAATCCGCCTTGGGCTTGGCGCGGTCAAGCTCCTGCCGCAGCCGCTCGTTTTTCTGCTGTTCTTCCAGCATCCGGCGTGCAAACTCATAGATCAGATTGGGATTCTCCAGCACCTGCTCCAACAGGGATTTCGTCATATACCCGCCGTACTTGCGGATCGCCGGAATGACCTCGTGGGTGATCCAGCGCTTGAACGCCTTTGCCTCCGGCTTGCGGGAACCGAGAATCAAGGTATAGAGGCCGGGTTCGTTCACAGCGTTTACCGGAAGCCCGTTGCTGGCACCCTCGATTGAAACGAGGGTGCGCTCGTCTGCATCCAGACGACGCATAGCATCGGTGGGATTCCCAATCTCCAACGCCCGGCACACATCGACTGCCACAAACCACGGTTCACCGTCGATGGTAAGCGTTCGGATTTTGCCAAAGGCCGCGTTTTCAAAGGTCATCAGTTTATTATCCATGTTTCGTCTGTCCTCCTTGCTGCGGTCAGGAAGATACTTCCTGAGGCTTTGTCGTGAGTACCCGATACAGCTCCGTGTCCTTGGGGAAGCGGTCTACGAAGGGCAGAATGATATTCCCATAAAACAAAAGGCCCTCGCCTTCACCGGAATGGGTGACATACGAGAGCTGATGCGGGGAGATATTGAGCTGTTTTGCGAGAATCT
>ENA-UOJC01003203-UOJC01003203.1-human-gut-metagenome-genome-assembly--contig:-C104-NODE-3203-length-15867-cov-14.364027_pt1 | contig 15867 bp, 12 predicted proteins | sample MGYA00242339_ERZ723886 | MGnify/ENA metagenome assembly ERZ723886 | reverse complement strand
GCCGGCACCTATAAGAAGGAGTGCATCGAGCAGGGCAAGAAGTACTTCTCCGTGGCCTCCGGCGGCGGCACCGGCCGCACCCTGCATCCCGACAACATGGCCGCCGGTCCCGCCAGCTACGGCATGACCGACACCATGGGCCGGATGCATTCCGACGCCCAGTTCGCGGGCAGCTCCTCCGTCCCCGCCCACGTGGAGATGATGGGCTTCCTGGGCATGGGCAACAACCCCATGGTCGGCGCCACTGTGGCCGTTGCCGTGGCGGTTGCCGAGAGCCGGAGGTGAGAAAAACGCAGAGACCTTTCCAAAAGGGCGCCGGTTTTCCGGCGCCCTTTTCACAGCGCCGGCCATGCTCGCGGCGGAAACGATTTCTGAATACAAAGCGTAAAAAATCCCCGGAGTTTTACTCCGGGGATTTTTGCTGAGTCAGGCGCAGGCGACGCCGGATTTTTCCTCCAGGAATTTGATCCATTTATCCCGCTTTGTCATGGAGAGCTTATCCGCCGTAAGGTTGCCCTCCGGCGTCTCGTAGGCAATCTCGATCCCCATGGGGAAAAGGCCCTGAGAACGTTTTCCGATTTTCCGGATGCTCCGGTAGGGGATGACGATGTTATCGTCCAGAGGGCCTGTTATGCAGATCAGCCTTGTTTCCGTAAAGTAGGCCAAGCCCTGTTACCACTGGCCGAGCTTCCCCACCTTTTGCACATAGCTTGCCTGCAGGTAATCCACCAGGGTATCGTCCTGCTCCATCAGGCCCGCTTCCACCAGGTTTTGCTTCTGTTTTTCCTTTTTGGCATCGTTCATGGTTACGCTTCCTTTTCTTGTGGCTGCGCGCCTTTGGAGACGGTGTGATCCGAAGACGCCGCTAGATCAGCAGCGAAAGCTGATGATTTAGTAAAGATATTATACACGCTTTCGGTCCGCCGCGCAAGAAGGATTGGGACCGCGCGAAGAGAGAAAAAGGGCAGGCCCCCGGACTCTCGTCCGGGGGCCTGCCCTTTATTCATCCGCCGCCAGCAGGGCCAGTACGCGGTAGACCGCGTCCTTGGTGTTCATCTGGGAGTGGGCATAGTCGCCGTTCCAGGAAACGGTGTTTCCCGACCAGGTGAGCCTGCCGGGAAAGTAACTGTTGGTGCCGGACATCAGCGCCTGATACACTGCCGCGCCCCGCAGGGCGATGAGATAGCTGCCCTCCGGCGATTGGATCAGGATGAAACAGGGCTGGCCGGGGAATGTGAGAGAGCTGGGACTGCCTGTCCCGTAAGTCCCGGTGCCGGTATAGGTGGTAAAATACAGCTGGCAGTTGCCGCATTTGGCGATGGCCGCCCCCTGGGCCGTCAGCGCCGCCTGCTGGGATGCCAGGATGGCGTCCAGCTTGGCGTTGTCGGCGTTGAAGTCCGTCATCAGAATGCGGTCGCTCTGCTCCCATTGGGTCAAGTCGTAATTGGGCGTTTTGTTCATAGCAGTCCTCCGTAAAGTTTTATTTTGTGATACATAATCGTAACATATAAAGGGCGCGGGAGGGCCAGCCGTGCACGCCGGTGTGCAAGACGGAGGATTTTTTCGGGAAGAGGGCAGAAAAACGCCCGCCGTCTGCCAGACAGCGGGCGTTTGATCAGCCGATGCGGGCCGCGGCGGCCCGCATGGTGCGGCGCAGGAAGATGGTGCTCAGCACCAGGGACATAAACTCGGCGATGAGGAAGGCCAGCCACACCAGCTCCAGCCGCCCGGTCTGGGCCAGCAGCCACGCCGCCGGAAGCAGCACCAGCAATTGGCGGCACACGGAGATGATCAGGCTGTAAAACGGGTTGCCGATGGCCTGGCACACGGAGCCGGCGATGATGTCGAAGCCCGCCAGCAGGAAGTGGATGCTGATGATCCGCAGGGCCGTGGGGCCGATGGCCAGCATCTCCTCCGACGGGGTGAAGAAGCCCAGCAGCACCTCCGGCGCCAGCTGGAACACCGCGCAGCCCAGCGCCATGATGACCGTGGCCGCGCAGGCGGCCAGCTTCACCGTCTTTTTCACCCGGTCCAGCCGGGCCGCGCCGTAGTTATAGGACACGATGGGCACCATGCCGTTGTTCAGGCCGAACACCGGCATGAAGATGAAGCTTTGGAGCTTGAAGTACGCGCCGAAGACGGCGGTGGCGGCCTCGGTGAAGGAGATCAGGATCTTGTTCATGCCGAAGGTCATGATGGAGCTGATGGACTGCATGACAATGGAGGGCAGGCCCACCCGGTAGATCTCCCGGGCCACCGTCCGGTTCCAGCGGATCTCCCGGAGGTGGATGTGGATGTCCGGATTGCGCTTGAGGTTCAGGAGCACCGCCAGGATGGCGGCCACGATCTGGCCCAGCACCGTGGCCCAGGCGGCGCCGGCTACCTCCAGCCGGGGGGCGCCGAAGAGGCCGAAGATCAAAATGGGGTCCATGACGATGTTGATGAGGGCGCCGGTCAGCTGGGTGCACATGGCCAGGACCGTCCGGCCGGTGGACTGGAGCAGGCGCTCAAAGCAGAACTGGCTGAAAATGCCGATGGACAGGCCCAGGCAGATCCGGGCGTAGGAGGTGCCGTAGGCCACGATGGCCTCGTTTTTCGTCTGGGCCAGGAAGAAGGGGCGGGAGAGCAGCACACCCACCACGGCGAACACCACGAAGCTGCACAGGGACAGGAAAATGCCGGTGTTGGCGGCCTTGTCCGCCATGTCCTGCCGCTTTTCACCCAGGGAGCGGGACAGCAGGGCGTTGATGCCCACGGCGGTGCCGCCGCCCAGGGCGATCATCAGGTTTTGCAGGGGGAAAGCAAGGGAGACGGCGTTCAGCGCGTCCTGACTGATGCGGGCGACGAAAACGCTGTCCACCACGTTATACAGGGCCTGGACCAGCATGGAGATCATCATGGGGACGGCCATGCCGGCCAGCAGCCTGCCAACGGGCATGACGCCCATTTTGTTTTCCTGGGGAGCCGCGCCCGCGGCGGGGGTTCTATCTTTCATTTTTGATATTCCTTTCTGTATCTTTGGTATCCGCAGAAAAAGGACGCGGCTCTTGCAGCCGCGCCTCAGGCTGTTAAAAAAGTCCGCCGGACTTTTTCAACAGCCTTCACAATGTCCCGCTTTTGGGCCTGCTTCGCAGTCCGAAAAGCTCCCGCTTCGCGGGGCAAACGCCTGTGATAACAGGGGTTTGCGGACATTCGATTCAACACGAGGGGGCGTAGCCCCCTCGTACTCCCCTCCGCAAGGAAGATGCGCTCTGCCCTTTACAGAGGGTTTGCAGCAAGCTGGGGCATGGCCCTTGCAGCCGCGCTTTTTTGCCGGGGCGGCGCCCCGGGAGGCGGCGCCCCGGGAGGCGGCGGGAGCACACTTCCCGGCCTGCGGCGGTCTGCCATGTGGAAGGGGAGCTTCATGGCTCACTTCTTCAGCTCGCCGGTGGCCAGCTGGGTCAGATAGGCGTTCAGGAAGCCGTCCAGGTCGCCGTCCATCACGCCGTCGATGTTGCTGGTCTCGTAGCTGGTGCGGGTGTCCTTCACCATCTGGTAGGGCATGAAGACGTAGGAGCGGATCTGGCTGCCCCACTCGATTTTCATCTGCACGCCCTTGATGTCGGAGATCTTCTCCGCGTGCTGCTGGGCCTTCAGCTCCATCAGCTTGGCCCGGAGCATCTTCATACAGTTGTCCTTGTTCTGGAACTGGCTGCGCTCCTGCTGAGAGGCCACCACGATGCCCGTGGGCTTGTGGATCAGCCGGACGGCGGAGGAGGTCTTGTTGACGTGCTGACCGCCGGCGCCGCTGGCCCGGTAGACCTGCATTTCGATGTCCTCGTCCCGGATCTCCACGGAGTTGTCGTCCTCGATCTCCGGCATGACCTCCACGGCGGCGAAGGAGGTCTGGCGGCGGGCGTTGGCGTCGAAGGGAGAGACCCGCACCAGACGGTGGACGCCGTTTTCGCTCTTCAAAAGGCCGTAGGCGTTCTCGCCCTCGATGGAGATGGCGGCGGACTTGATGCCCGCCTCGTCGCCGTCCTCATAGTCCAGGATCTTGTAGACGAAGCCGTGGCGCTCGGCCCAGCGGGTGTACATGCGGTAGAGCATCTGGGCCCAGTCCTGGGCCTCGGTGCCGCCGGCGCCGGCGTGAAACTGCAAAATGGCGTTGGAGCTGTCATACTCGCCGGAGAGCAGGGTGGTCATCCGGGTCTCCTCCACCTTCTCCTCCAGGCCGGCGTACTCGCCCTTCAGCTCCTCCAGGATCTCAGGGTCGTCCTCCTCCTGGCCCATCTCGCACAGGGTGGTCAGATCCTCCCAGGTGGAGATCAGCTTCTGCTGGCGGGCGATCTTGTTCTGCAGCTGCTTCAGCCGCTGCTGGACCTTCTGGGAGCGCTCCAGGTCGTTCCAGAAGCCGTCCTGGGCGGTCTCGTCCTCCAGCCGGGCGGCCTCCTGGCGGGCACTCTCGATGTCCAGGGCGGCGGACAGCTTGTCCAGCTCCGGGCCGAGGTCCCGCAGTTTCTGCTTATAAACGTCGTATTCGATCAAAGCCATGGTATTTCTCCGTTCTCTCGAATTTCATGAACTATACTATTATATAGGAGAAAAATTTATTTGTAAAGAGGAAGTGAATTTTCCAAAAATAAGGGGGTTTGTTCACAGTTTGTTCATGATTGCCCCGCCCGGTTACGCTATGTTATAAGGAGGTATATTATGTAACCATTCACCCTTGGCTTGTAATTGTAAACTGGGGATTTTCTGGGGAGGAACAGCAATGAAAAGATTTTGGAAGAAACAACTGCCGGCATTTTTGCTGACGCTGGTCATGATGATCAGTCTGGTGCCAGCCGCCATGGCGGAGGGGGAAAATGAGGAGCCCGGCGGGGAGACCCCTTGTACCCATGTAAATACGACAACAACGACAACACCGGCCACCTGCACGGAGAGTGGCAAAACCGTGGTCACTTGCAAAGATTGCGGCGCTGTTGTGTCCGAGACTCCTATTTCGAAGCTGGGGCATAACATGTCAGAGTGGGAGATCAAGACAGCAGCAACTTGTACGGAAGAGGGCTTGCAAGTTAGAAGCTGTAAAAATGAGGGCTGCACAGAGACGGAAACAGAGAGGATCCCCGCTGAGCACACTTGGGGGTCCTGGAAGATCGAGAAAAAGGCGACTTGTGCGGAAGAGGGCAGAAGGACGCGCACGTGCAGCAAGTGCGAGACAACAGAGAGCGAGCCGATCGCCAAGACGACGGACCACTATGACGGAGACTTGGATGGCAATTGCGACCTCTGCGGGACGCCGGTCAACCATGTGCATTCGTATAAGCCCGCAAAGGATGCGAACAAGCACTGGGAAGAGTGCGCCTGCGGCTCCAAGATCAATGAGGGCGCCCATTATGACGACAATGGCGACGGCAAGTGCGATAAGAAGGACTGCGGCGCCACTGTCCATGTGCATAAATTCCCCACAACCTGGACGACCAACTCCACCCAGCACTGGCATCAGTGCTCCTGCGGGGAAAAGAGCTCTGTTGGCTCCCATGCTGATTCCAACAAAGATGGCAAGTGCGATACCTGCGGCTACCAGATGAGCACATATTATACCATAAAGTTCAGTTATCTGAGCTCCAGCATGAGCATGAAGACTACGTCTGAGACTGTTCCCGTGAATGGTTCCATTTTGGGTTACGCCCCGATCGTTTCTGATGTTACATATGATGGGACGACTTATCAGTTCAAAGGCTGGGCGTCTGTTACATCCGGCAGCAAATGGTACATTTATAATGGGCAGTCTCTGTTGTCTTCCTCCACCAAAGCTACTGGCGCGATGACATATTACGCTGTTTATACCGAGGAGGACGACTCCACCATCACCTACACCGTGGACGCCGGGAAGGAAGAGGATTTCAATTCCCGGGACTTCAAGAAGGTCCACGAGGCCGCCTGCTCCGATACGTTTGAATACGTCACTTTCAGCGTGTCCAGCAGCACCTATAACAAGTTCACCGGCACTGTCTACTCCGGCAAGACAGAACTGAGCGCCAGCGACCTCAAGAGCGATTTCTATTACGACGAGGACGACGCCGGCAAGAACGACTACGCCCTGGACGACCTGTCCCTGGCGGCGCCCAAGGGGGCCAAGGACAGCTCTATCAGCATCGACTTTACCACCCACGGCACCAAGAACAAAACCACCACCGGCACATTGAAGCTGGAAGTCGGCGGCGGCGACAGCGACGGCACGATCACCTATAAGGTCGCCCCCGGCGGGACGGTGGATTTCGAGGCCTCCGATTTCAACACGGCCTACAAGGAGATGTCCGGCAGCACCAGCAGCATCCGCTGGGTCGCCTTCTCCGCGACCTCCGCCTACACCAGCTTTGACGGCACGCTGTACTGCGGCTCCACCGCGTTCTCCAGAAGCGACCTGAGCTATACCAAGACCAAGTTCTATTACAGCAGCACGACTTATGGCGACTATGACCTGGATAAGGTCTCCTTCACGGCCGACAAGGACGCCGACGACGGCGACAGCTTGGAGCTGTCCTTCCGGGCCTACCGCAGCGACAGCGATTACGAGACCGGCACGGTGAAGATCGTCATTGACGGCGACGCCGTCAGCGGCGACATCACCTATGAGGTGGCCCCCGGCGGCAAGGTGGACTTTGACCGGTCGGCCTTCAACAAGTTCTTCCAGAAGGAGTACAAGAACTACACCGTCAGCTATGTGGAGTTCGACAAGCCCTCCGCCTCCGCGTTCAGCGAGGGCACCCTGTACCACGACTACGGCGGCAGCTCCCAGACCTCCTTCACCCGGACCTCTTTGGGCGGCACCAAGTTCTACTACAGCCCCGGCTCCAAGGACTATGACCTGGATGAGCTGACCTTCAAGGCCGACAGCGACTTTGAGGACGATGTGACGCTGACCTTTACCGCCTACGGCACCGGTTCCCGCTCTGTGGAGGGCACCGTGGTCATCCGCTCCACCAAGAAGGCCAGCGGCGGCGACATCACCCTGACCGTGACCCCCGGCAAGTCCGTGGATCTGGATAAGTCCAAGTTCCAGTCCTTCCTGCGGAGCGAGTGCGGCGACAAGAAGGCCGTTTTGGATTACGTGACCTTTGACCGGCCCACCAGCTCCAGCGTCTTCTCCGACGGCGCGCTGTACAGCGGCTATGGCAAGAGCGGAGCGGTGAAGTTCACCCAGTCCAACCTCAGCGGCTACAGCTTCTACTACGACTCCAAGGACGCTACCGGCAGCAAGGAATACGGCCTGGACACCCTGAGCTTTGTGGCGGACAGCACCTTCAAGGACTCCATCGAGCTGACCTTCACTGTCTACGGTGACGACGATGAAGAGGAAGAGGGCACCCTGGTCATCAAGTCCGACGGGACTTCCGCGGCGGCCTCCAACTATGTGGGCAGCGTCCGCTACGCCACCACCACCGGCACCCGGGTGCAGATCAACGCCAATGACATCGCCCGGTTCTTCTCCAAGAACGCCTACGGCGCCGCCATGCAGTATGTGACCATCACCGGCGTGCCCAGCAGCGGCAGCCTGTACTACAACTACTACAACACCAGCAAGTACGGCACCACCACCCGGGCACAGCTCACCGCCGCCAACTGCAGCGGCCAGAGCTTCTACGCCAGCCCCACGGCCACCAACCAGTTCGCCCTGACGGAGCTGACCTATGTGCCCAGCGGCACCAACTACTGCGCCTCCATCCCCTTCACCGCCTACGGCGGCTCCCGCTCCGTGTCCGGCGCCATCCTCATCAGCGTCAGCGGCTCCGCTGTGGCGGAGGTCTATGGCGTGACGCCCAAGAATACCGCTGTCACCTTCCCCGCCAGCAATATCAGCAAGGCGGTGTCTTCCGCCACCGGCGCCACCCCCGTCAGCATCCAGCTGCTGAGCCTGCCCGCCTATACCGCCGGCGCGGTCTATGTGGGCAGCGGCACCACCACCCTGGCCAACACCACCAGCGCTTACGCCATCTTCTCCTCCGGCGGCCAGTCCCTGCGGTTCGTGCCCGCCACCGGCTATACCGGCAGCGTGGAGATCCCCTATGTGGCGCTGAACAGCAGCGGCGCCGCCATCGCCTCGGGCTGCTTCTCCCTGGGTGTGGTGAACAGCAAGAAGACCTTTACGGACGTCAGCGAGTCCACCTGGTGCTATAAATACGTGGCGGAGCTGTCCTCCGCCAGCGTGATCGACGGCTATTCCAACGGCAGCTTCAAGCCCAACAACACCGTGACCTACGGCGCGGCGCTGAAGCTCATCATGCTGGCTGCCGGCTATCCCGAGCAGGCCCCCACCGGCAAGAACGTGTTCAGCGGGTATCTGGATAAGGCCCGGTCCGAGGGCATCATCACCCGCAGCAACATCGACCTGACCAAGCCCATCACCCGGCTGCAGGTGGCCCAGCTGGCCGCCGGCGCCATGAAGCTGAACACCAGCAACCTGTCCACGGTCCAGCCCTTCACTGACACCACGGATACCTCCGTGCGGGCGCTGAACGCGGCGGGCATCGTGGAGGGCTACTTCTCCAACGGCACCAGCACCTTCAAGCCCAACAACACCCTGACCCGGGGCCAGGTGTCCGCCATCGTCTGGCGGATGCGGAACTACAACAAGTGATCCCGGGTGAGCGAAAAGCTCTGATGAAGTGAAACGCGGGTGCCTCCGGGGCCCGTTTACGGTCCCGGAGGCACGTCTTTTTGCGTTGGCCCGCCCCTTCCCTGCCCGGCAGGGGCGGGGCGGCGTCACCCGTTCAGGAATTCGTCCGGGTCCACCACGTCGCCGTCCCTGGTGACGGAAAAGTGCAGATGGGGGCCCTGGGCGGCTTCCGCGGCCGCCGTGGCGCCCACGGCGCCGATGATCTGCCCGGCGGACACGCTGTCCCCCGCCTCCACGGCGGGCGTGGCCTGGAGGTTGGCATAGGTGGTCTGGTAGCCGCCGTCGTGGTCGATGGTCACGGTGGCGCCCATAAGGGCGTCCTCCGTCACCGCCGCCACCGTGCCGGAACAGGCGGCCAGCACGGAGGTGCCCAGTTCGGCGGAGATGTCCACGCCGTCATGGGTGCGCCAATCCTCCAGGGTGGGGTTGTAGACCAGCGCGTCCACGGAGAAGGCGGTTACAACCTCCCCCTGCAGCGGCGAGACGGTGAGCCGGGGCGCCTCCGCGAAAACAGGGGTGTCGTCGATCTCCACCTCCGGCATGGCGGGCTTGGCCTCCGTTACCGGCTCCGGGGAGATGGCCTCCACCACAGGGGGCTCCTCCGGCTCTTCGATCTCCGGGGCGGGGGCGGCCGCCGCGGCATCGGCGGCGGGAAGCTCCGTCTCCTGCACAGGGGTCTCTTTGTCATCGAACAGCAGGAAGTAGCCGCTGACGCCGACCACCAGCAGGCAGACGGCCATGGTCACATAAAAACCGGCGCTGCCCAGAATGGATCTCCATTGATTTTCCATGTATGGTCCCTCCCTCAAAATTTGGGTGTGAGGAAAGTATGGGCAGAAAAGGGCGTTCTTATACAGAAAAAAGCCGGCCCGAAAGGGCCGGCTTTGGGTCGATGCGGTTGTTTTTATTTGACGATCAGCGTCTGTCCGTCCATCTCCTCCGGATAGGCCAGACCCATCACATCCAGCATGGTGGGGGCGATGTCCGCCAGGCGGCCCTTCCGCAGCTCCGTGCCGGCGCCGCAGAGGATGAAGGGCACGGGATTGGTGGTGTGGGCGGTCATGGGGCTGCCGTCGGGCTCCAGCATCTGCTCGGCGTTGCCGTGGTCGGCGGTAATCATGGCGATGCCGCCCATTTTCAGCGTGGCGTCCACCACCCGGCCAACACAGGTGTCCACGGTCTCAACAGCCTTGACGGCGGCGTCGAACACGCCGGTGTGGCCCACCATGTCGCAGTTGGCAAAGTTCAGGATGATGACGTCGTAGGCGCCGGATTCGATGCGCTCCACGCACTTGTCGGCCACCTCCACGGCGCTCATCTCCGGCTGGAGGTCGTAGGTCGCCACCTTGGGGGAGGCCACCAGCACCCGGTCCTCGCCGGGGAACTGGGTCTCGCTGCCGCCGTTGAAGAAGAAGGTCACGTGGGCATACTTCTCCGTCTCGGCAATGCGCAGCTGGGTCATGCCCATCTGGCTCAGGTATTCGCCCAGGCCGTTGCGCACCGTGTTGCGGGGGAAGGCCACCTCCACATTGGGCATGGTGGCGTCATACTCCGTGTTGCACACAAAGGTGACGGGGAAATACTGGCGGGTGAAGCCGTCAAACTCCGGGTCCACCAGGGTCCGGGTGATCTCCCGGGCCCGGTCGGGCCGGTAGTTGAAGAAGATCACGCTGTCGTTGTCGGAGATGGTGCCCTCCTGGTCACAGACCACGGGCTCCACAAACTCATCGGTGACGCCGGCGGCATAGGAGTCCTTCACAGCGGCCACAGGCACGGGATTGAACACGGCGCCCTCACCGTAGACCATGGCGTCATAGGCCTGCTCCACCCGGTCCCAGCGCTTGTCGCGGTCCATGGCGTAGTACCGGCCCATGACAGTGGCGATCTTGCCCACGCCAATCTCCCGGCACTTTTCCACCGTCTGGGCCACAAAGTCGGCGCCGGAGGTGGGGGACACGTCCCGTCCGTCCAGGAAAGCGTGAATATACACCCGCTCCAGGCCCTTGTCCTTGGCCAGCTTCAGCAGGGCGAAGAGATGCTCCAGATGGGAGTGGACGCCGCCGTCGGACAGCAGGCCCATCAGGTGGAGGGCAGTGCCCTTTTCCCTGCAGGCGTCCATGGCGTGGTTATAGGCAGGGTTGGTGAAAAAGTCGCCGTCAGCGATGGACTTGGTGATGCGGGGCAGGTCCTGGAACACCACCCGGCCCGCGCCGATGTTGGTATGGCCTACCTCGCTGTTGCCCATCTGCCCCTCGGGCAGGCCCACGTCCAGGCCGGAGGCGGACAGCTCCGTATGGGCGAATTCCTGGAAGAACTGGTCCAGCCGGGGCGTTTTGGCGGCGCGGACGGCGTTGCCGGTAACGCTGCTGGTGATGCCGAAGCCGTCCATAATGATCAGAGTAGTCGGTGTTTTGTTCATAAAAACCTCTCATTTCGCCGTTCCCTCCCCGCGCGCTCCGCAGGGCGCAAGGAAAGGGGCCAGGGAAAACTCATGTTTCCCCGGTTGATCCGCCGGCAGCGGATCAAGAAATTCCAATCATTTTCGGCAGGACATGTGCCTGCCGAAAATACCCCGACTTGTGCGCCCTTGGGGCGCACACACCAGTGACTGACGTCACTGGTGGAAACAGCCGAAGCGCCGCCGGTGGCGGATGAAGCGAGGCTGTTTCGAGGAAGCGGCACGATTGGCGGATACAAAGTATCCGGGAATCGTTACGCCGCGACGGTGTTGGGGTGGTTAGGAGGGGAGCCTGCTCCCCTCCTACAATATTACTCCTGGTTCGCGGCGTTGATGATCTCCACGAACTGCTCGGGCTTCAGGGCGGCGCCGCCGATCAGGCCGCCGTCGATATCGGGCTGGGCCAGCAGCTCGGCGGCGTTCTTGGGATTCATGGAGCCGCCGTACTGGATGGTGACGCTGCGGGCCACCCGGGCGCCGTACAGGGCGCGGATGGTGGCGCGGATGTTGGAGCAGACCTCGCCAGCCTGCTCGGCGGTGGCGGTCTTGCCGGTGCCGATGGCCCAGATGGGCTCATAGGCGATGATGCAGCGGCGCAGCTTGTCGGCGGGCACGCCGTTCAGGGCGCTCTTGACCTGCAGGGCGATCCACTCGTTGGTGATGCCGGTCTCACGCTGCTCCAGGCTCTCGCCCACGCAGATGATGGGGTTCATGCCGGCGTTCAGGACGGCGTGGACCTTCTTGTTTACAGTCTGGTCGGTCTCGCAGAAGTACTGGCGGCGCTCGCTGTGGCCGACGATGACGTACTTCACGCCCAGATCCTTCAGCATATCGGCGGAGACCTCGCCGGTGTAGGCGCCCTTCTCCTCAAAATAGACGTTCTCGGCGCCCACGGAGATGCGCAGGTCCTTGAAAGCCTTGGCGGCGGTGGAGATGTTGCAGGCAGGGACGCAGATCAGCGTCTCGCACCACTTGGCGCGGGGCATGATCTTCTTGATGTCCTCGGCGAACTTCTTGGTCTCGGTAGCGGTCATGTTCATCTTCCAGTTACCGGCGATGACGGTCTTGCGATATCTGCGGTTCATGTCATTCATACTCCTTTATGTCTATATCGTGATGGCGCAAAACTTATTTCAGAATGAAAACTATTATTTTATAACGAAAATAACCGTATTTGTCAAGTATTTCGGGAGATTTTGCGGGAATTCAGTAAAAAAATTTGGGAGAAATCCGGGCTTTCAGCCAACGGCGGCGGCCGATGGCGCTCAGGCGTCCAGCAGGCAGGCGACGCCGGGCAGCTCCTTGCCCGCGCCGTCACAAAGTCCGCTCCGCTTCGTTTCCGCCTGCCGGCGAAAACTGCGCGCGCTCCCTTGCTCCGGCTTTCCCTACGCGACCCGCTTCGCTGGGCTCGCGCGGGGGCCCCGAAGTGGTCGGCTGCCGCTTAAGCGTCCAGCAAACAGGCAACGCCGGGCAGCTCCTTGCCCTCCAGGAATTCCAGGGAGGCGCCGCCGCCGGTGGAGATATGGGTCATCTTGTCGGCGTAGCCCAGCTGCTCCACGGCCGCCGCGCTGTCGCCGCCGCCGATGATGGTGATGGCGGAAGTCTTGCTCAGGGCCTCGGCCACGGCCTCGGTGCCCTTGGCGAAGGCGGGGAACTCAAACACGCCCATGGGGCCGTTCCAGATGACGGTGCCGGCGTCGGCCACGGCATCGCAGTACAGCTTTACGGTCTCGGGGCCGATGTCCAGGCCCTCCCAGCCGTCGGGGATCTCGCCGGCCTTGACCACCTGGCTGCGGGCGTCGGGGGCGAAGGCGTCGGCGCAGACGGTGTCCACCGGCAGCAGCAGCTTCACGCCCTTGGCCCGGGCCTTTTCGATCATGTCCCGGGAGTAGTCCATCCAGTCGGCCTCCAGCAGGCTGTTGCCCACCTTGCCGCCCTGGGCGGCGGAGAAGGTGTAGGCCATGCCGCCGCCGATGATGATGGTGTCGGCGATCTCCAGCAGGTTGTTGATGACGCCGATCTTGGAGGAGACCTTGGACCCGCCCAGGATGGCCACCAGGGGGCGCTTGGGGCTGGCGATGGCCCCGCCCAGGAATTCCAGCTCCTTCTGGATCAGGAAGCCGGACACGGCAGGCAGATAGTCCGCCACACCGGCGGTGGAGGCATGGGCGCGGTGCACGGCGCCGAAGGCGTCGGACACATAGACCTCGGCCATGGAGGCCAGGGCCTTGGCCAGGGCGGGGTCGTTCTTGGTCTCGCCCTTTTCAAAGCGGGTGTTCTCCAGCAGCAGGATCTGGCCGGGCTGCAGGGCGGCGGCCTTGGCCCGGGCGTCCTCGCCCACCACATCGGCGGCAAAGATGACCTCCTGACCCAGCAGCTCGCTCAGGCGCTTGGCCACGGGGGCCAGGCTCAGCTTGGGATCGGGGCCGTTCTTGGGCTTGCCCAGGTGAGAGCAGGCGATAACGGCGGCGTTATGCTCCAGCAGATACCGGATGGTGGGCAGGGCGGCGACAATGCGCTTGTCGCTGGTGATCTCGCCGGTCTCCTTGTCCTGGGGCACGTTGAAGTCGCAGCGAAGCAGGACCTTCTTGCCGGAGACATCAATGTCACGCACGGTTTTCTTGTTGTAATTCATGTGGACTCCTCCATTTTTATTCAATTAGGAATTAGGAATGAGTAATTAGGAATTTATGATTCGTCTATATGTTTGCCAATTCCTCATTCCTAAATCCTAAATCCTAATTTCGCGCGGCCATCCCGCCGACGGCCAGCAGGCCGGGAAAGCCGGTCTGGCGCAGGGCCTCGTAGACGCAGACGGCCACGGTGTTGCTGAGATTCAGGCTCCGGGCCTCGGACACCATGGGCAGCCGGATGCAGCGGTCCCGGAACCGCTCCCGGAAATCCAGGGGAAGGCCGGCGGTCTCCTTGCCGAAGAACAGCCAGCTGTCTGGTGTGAAGCGGGCCTCCTGATAAGAGCGGGGGGCCTTGGTGGTGGTGAGCCACGCCTCCGCCGCGGCCTCGGGGTGGCGGCGGAACAGATCGTCCAGGTTTTCGTAGTCGGCGACCTCCACCAGATGCCAGTAATCCAGCCCGGCCCGCTTCACCGCCCGGTCGGAGATGTCGAAGCCCAGGGGGCGGACCAGATGCAGGCGGCTGCCGGTGGCGGCGCAGGTGCGGGCGATGTTGCCGCAGTTCTGCGGGATCTCCGGTTCCACCAATACGATATTCAGCATGGAAATCCCTCCGTTTCAAGCGAACAAGTAACATTGTAATCCATTACCTGCACAAATTCAACTATATTATAGGAAGAAATTTCGCTTTTCATAGAAAATCATAAGGAATCGGGAAGAAATTCTGCAAAATGCCGAAAAAAACTCCGCCGGCTGGGCGATTTCCGTTGGCTGCGACAAAAAATGACAGGAAAGCAATAAAGATTTCGGGGAAATTCCCCGGACAAATTCGGTAAAAACACTGGATTTTCGGTAAAAATTTGATATAATAAGCCTGCATATATTGTTTGTATGAAGGAGGGGAGCAGCATGGTCCGCCCGCAGAGCGCCGTTTTCTTTATGGAGGAGGATTCCGCCATCCCCGCGCACTCCAAACCGCTGATGCTGGAAGCAGTTCTCTCTTGCCCGATCTTGTCTTGGATGAGCAGTCAGTTGCTGGCCGATGGCGTGCAGCGGTTTTTTGTTGTCTGCAGTCCCCGCTTCGCGGAGGAGGCCCGCAGGTGCTTCCCGGCGGAGGCGGATGTGGTGATCTCTGAGCAGCAGAGCGACCTGATGGCTTTTTTGAACACGCCTGATCCGGTGCTGGTGCTGTGCCGGGCGGCGATGCCCATGGCGGAGGCGGGCCCCGGCTTTGCCTATGCCGCGCCGGGCTATGAGCTGCAGGCGGTCTGGAGGGAAAAAATGACCAACGCGGTCACCGCCGCGGAACTGGTGCCCGGCTGGCTGCCCGTGTTCGGGCCGGATACCATCGCGGAGCTGGAGCCGCTGTACCGGCAGCGCTTCGGCGGCAGAGCCCCGTTTGACGGCAGATGAGTTTGATTGATATAGAAAACATTACAATATATAAAATGTAGAAAGAGGGCGTTTGGAATGATTTCTCACGGTAAGGATATCAAGGTATTTTGCGGCAACTCCAATCCCAAGCTGGCCAAGGAGATCTGCCAGCTGATGGGGACCAAACTGGGCGAGTCCGAGGTGGGGACTTTCTCCGACGGCGAGATCTTTTCCTCCCTGTATGAGACTGTCCGCGGCAGCGACGTGTTCGTGGTCCAGTCCACCTGCAACCCGGTGAACAACAACCTGATGGAGCTGCTCATCATGATCGACGCGCTGAAGCGCGCCTCCGCCGGACGGATCACCGCCGTGATCCCCTATTTTGGCTACGCGCGGCAGGACCGCAAGGCCAAGGCCCGGGATCCCATCACCGCCAAGCTGGTGGCCAACATGATCACCACCGCCGGCGCCGACCGCGTGCTGACCATGGACCTTCACGCCGCCCAGATCCAGGGCTTCTTCGACATCCCTGTGGACAACCTGGCCGGCAACCCCATCTTTGTGGACTATTACGCCAAGAAGTTCGGCAACCGCTGCGAGGAGATGGTGGTGGTCTCCCCCGATGTGGGTTCCGTGTCCCGGGCCCGGGCCTTTGCCCAGAAGCTGCACATGCAGCTGGCCATCGTGGACAAGCGCCGCCAGAAGGCCAACCAGTGCGAGGTCATGAACGTCATCGGCGACGT
>ENA-UOJC01003200-UOJC01003200.1-human-gut-metagenome-genome-assembly--contig:-C104-NODE-3200-length-15889-cov-14.134521_pt1 | contig 15889 bp, 12 predicted proteins | sample MGYA00242339_ERZ723886 | MGnify/ENA metagenome assembly ERZ723886 | reverse complement strand
AAAGCTGCCGCTTCGCGGCGCAACGGGCTGCTGCCGCAGCCCTTTTGCAGGCATTTGATCCAACACGAGGGGGCTCCCGCCCCCTCGTACTCCCCCTGCGAATCGGAACATTTTCCTCCAAACAGAGGTTTTTCGACAAACTGAAGGGAGCCGGAGTGCGGCTCCCTTTTTCATGGGAAGGAGTACCCATATGAGAGCAACCATCGTACATGAGAGCCGGGGCCGGATGCGCCTGCGGCTCCGTCAGAAATCCATGACCCTCCGTCAGGCGGATCTGCTGGAAACCTGGCTGAAGAGCCAGCCCTGGACCCGGGAGGCCGCGGTCCACGAGCGCACCGGCTGTGTGATCCTCACGTATCAGGGGGAGCGGGAGGCCGTCCTCGCCGCCCTCGGCGTGTTCACCTGGGCCGGGGCGGAAGCCTCTGTCACCCTGTCCGGCCACAGCACCCGCACCCTCAACCGGGAGTTTCAGGAAAAGCTGGTGAGAAAGACGGCGGCAAAGGCGGCCGCCGCCCTCTTCCTGCCGGAGCCGCTGCGGATCGCCCGCGTGGTCTGGCACATGGCGCCCTTCCTCCGCAGGGGCCTTCGCTGCCTGGCGCGGCGGCAGATCAAGGTGGAGCTGCTGGACGCCCTGTCCATCGGCATTTCCGTCTGCCGCCGGGACTTCGGCACCGCCGGCACCGTCATGTTCCTGCTGGAGCTCGGCGAGCTGCTGGAGGACTGGACCCGCAAGAAATCCGTGGCCGACCTGGCGGAGAGCCTGTCCCTCCATGTGGACCGGGTGTGGCTGAAGACGGGGGCCGGAGAGGTGCTCACCCCCATTGGACAGGTGAAGTCCGGCGACCGGGTGGTCGTCCGGGCGGGGAGCGTCATCCCCCTGGACGGCGTGGTGGCGGAGGGAGAACTCGCCGTCAACCAGGCCTCCCTCACCGGCGAGTCCGTCCCCGTGGTCAAGCGGCCCGGCGGCGCCGTGTACGCGGGCGCCGTGGTGGAAGAGGGCGCATGCGTCTTCGAGGTGCGCCAGGCCTCCGGACAGGGCCGGTACGACCAGATCGTGGAGATGATCCAGCGCTCCGAGCAGATGAAGTCCGCCGCCGAGACCAAGGCGTCCGGTCTGGCCGACAAGCTGGTGCCCTATACCTTTGCCGGCAGCCTGCTGAGTCTGGCCCTGACCCGGAATGTGTCCCGGGCCCTGTCGGTGCTCATGGTGGATTTTTCCTGTGCCCTGAAGCTGGCCATGCCGCTGGCGGTGCTCTCCGCCATGCGGGAGGCGGGGCGTGAGCACATCACCGTCAAGGGCGGCAGGTTTCTGGAGGCCGTGGCAAAGGCGGACACCGTCGTCTTCGACAAGACGGGGACCCTTACCCACGCCTGCCCCCGGGTGGTCAGGATCGTGCCCTTCAACGGCAGGGACGAGATGGAGATGCTGCGTCTGGCCGCCTGTCTGGAGGAACACTTCCCCCACTCCATGGCCAACGCGGTGGTGGAGGAGGCCCGCCGCCGCGGGCTGCACCACGAGGAGCGCCACGCCAAAGTGGAGTACCTGGTGGCCCACGGCATCGCCAGCTCGGTGGGAGACGAGCAGCTGCGCATCGGCAGCGCCCACTTCATCTTCGAGGATGAAAAGTGCGTCATCCCGGAGGATGAGCGGGAAAAGTTTGACGCCCTGCCCCCGGAGTTCTCCCAGCTCTATTTGTCCATCGACGGGGTGCTTTCCGCCGTCATCTGCATCTCCGACCCCCTGCGGGAGGAGGCAAAAGACGCCCTCGCCGCCCTGCGGGGCCTGGGGGTGAAAAACGCCGTCATGCTCACCGGGGACAACCCCCGCACCGCCGCCGCCATTGCGGCCCAGCTGGGGGTGAACGCCTTCCGGGCCGGGGTGCTGCCGGCGGACAAGGCGGAGTATGTGGCCGCCCTGCGGCGGGAGGGCCGCACCGTCCTCATGGTGGGAGACGGCATCAACGACGCCCCGGCCCTGTCCGAGGCGGACGCCGGCATCGCCGTCAGCGACGGGGCGGCCATCGCCCGGGAGATCGCCGACATCACCATCGCCGCCGACAGCCTGTGGGAGCTGGTGCGGCTGCGGCAGCTGGCCATGGCGCTTATGAGCCGCATCCAGGCCAACTACCGCTTTGTCATCGGCTTCAACGGGGCGCTGATCGGCCTGGGCGCGGCGGGGGTGCTGCAGCCGGCCGCCTCGGCCATGCTGCACAACCTGTCCCCCCTGGGCGTCAGCCTTCACAGCATGAGCGCCCTGCCCAAATCAGAGCCAGGATCCTGACCGTGAAAGCCCGGCGCGTCCGCGCCGGGCTTTTCATCCCGCGAAAAAAAGGCCGTGAATTTTAAAATTCACGGCCTTTTTCGCGGAAATCTTCGGTGTCACTCACAAGCGGGAAGCCGCGCCCGGGAGGGGTGCCCCTCATGCGGCGCGCCGCGGCTGGTACTGCCTGTTCCCCCGCGGCGGGCGTCCCAAAAGGTCAGACCGCTTTCCCAACCGCGATACTTGCATCCGTTTTTTCGCAATGATAAGATTCTCAGTAACCAAGTTGATTTTCCGCATTCTTTTCGCCGGAAATCGTGCGGCTTTCAGGGGGATGCCATGCTTCGTTCTTTAAGCAAAAAGGTCTGGTATATGGAGCCGGAACATCGGTCTGACCGCCCCGCGCTGGGATATATCCGCGGCGGGAAATACGCTTTCGCGGTGGATGCCGGCGCATCGGAAGACCATGTAAACGCGTTTTATGCCGCGCTCCGCGGGCAGGGGCTTCCGCTTCCGGCTTTGACAGGGATTTCTCACTATCACTGGGATCACTCCTATGGCGCGCCCTATGTCCACGGGCTGACCCTGGCCTCCGATAAGTGCAATCAATTTCTCAGGCGGGAGAGCGGGTTTTCGTGGACGCGGGAGGCCATGCGGGAGAGGCTGGACAAAAAAATCGACGTCGAGTTCGGCTATTACAGCAAGCTGATGGAATATCCGGATCCCAGCAGGATCACGGTGGTGCCGTCTGATATTGAGATCACAGGCGACACGGCCGTGGACCTGGGCGGAGTGACTGTGGAGATCCTCTATTGCGGCGGCCCCCACAGCGATGACCATTTGATGTTTTTTGTGCCTGAGGAAAAGATCCTCTTTGTCAGCGATGCCTCAGGCAAGGAGTTGATGACCCTTGACTGGGCGTATGATCCCGCACATCCGGAGCTGCTGCAGGACACGATCGCGGCGCTGCCGTACAATCCGGTCAAGCTCCGCCCCTATGTGGAGCTGCTCCGGGGCCTTAACTTTGAGCGCTGTGTGCTGGGACACGCGGATACGGTGCTCACAAAAAAGCAGCTTCTGCGGGATCTTGAGCCGCATCTGGAGCCGTGACCGCCTGTGGCTGACAGCATACCTTCTTGCGTATCCGGTCTTTCCTGTGGTATTTTAGAGGAAAACGGCAGAAAGATATCTGATATGATTGAGGTGAACTATGGGCAAAGAGACCCCGGAGCAGGATCTGCACAGTGAAGTCAGGCAGGCGCTGCTGGACTTGATCGGGCGGATGAATTTATCGGTCAGCACAAGGATGCTGTCAGAAAAGCAGCTCGCGGCGAAGCTGCAGGTGAGCCGCGCGACCATACGCACGGTCCTGGCGGACCTGGAGGCGGAGGGGAAGATCATTCGCCGGCAGGGCAGCGGCACCTATGTGAATCCGCAGGCGCTGCACGTAAAAGGAACGCTGTATCCCCTCGTTAATTTTCTCGAACTGATCGAGCAGAACGGATATGCGTCCGGTGTGAAGATCCTGTCCGTCCGGGATCTGCCGGCGGGAAACCGCGCCGCGAAAATGGACCTGCTGCCGCAGACGCCGATTACCGAGATCACCTCCATCTACACGGCGGACGGGCGGCCATGCATGTATTGCGTGGACTGTGTGGAATCCGAGAGGCTCCGCAGGCTGGACTGGTATGAGCGTGAACAGTATGACGGCTCGATTTATGAATTCATGCAGCAGGAAGCTGACGTCAGGATCGAAAACGACATCATCAACATCCGGGCGTCTCACAGCGGGCTGGTTCCGGAACTCGCCCGGGTGTTCTCCGTACCGAGCGGCGAAATAAAGCCGGTCGTGAAGCTGGAAATGGTCAATTTCGATAAAAACAATCACATCGCGCTGCTGGGCAACATCTATGTGGACTGTGACCTGATCCAATTGAATATCGTCAGGCCCATTGGATAAAAGCCCATTTTTGCTGTGTTTTCTGAAACGGACTGAGGGGGAACCATGAGGACATTTGAAGAGATCAAAGATACGGTCGAAACCGGCCTCGGAAAGCATACCTGCGATTTAAGGATCGAAAATATCCGCCTTGTCAATGTGTTTTCCGGCGAAATCTATCCTGCCAGCATCCATATCCGGGGCGGCAGGATCATATCCATCGATCCGAACGCAAGGCTTGACTCCGCCAGTGTGCTGGACGGCGGCGGGAGGTTTGCGGTCCCCGGGCTGATTGATTCCCACATGCACTTTGAATCGACCATGCTCTCTCCCGAGGCCCTGGCCTCCGTTGTGGTTCCGCAGGGCACCACAACGCTCTGCGCGGACCTGATGGAAATTGCCAATGTGGCGGGAGAGGAAGGCCTGCGCGCGATGCTGCGGTCCATTGACCGCCTGCCGTACCGTATGCTGATCGAGGTGTCGTCCCGGGTGCCGACCGCGCCCGGCCTGGAAACGACCGGCGCCGTTTTGGATGCCGAAGCAGTCAACAGGATCATGAAATGGCCTGAAAGCGTCAGCCTGGGAGAGCTGGATCCCTCCAAGATCCTGTTTGTAAAGGACGAATACATCCAAAAGGTCGCCAATGCCCTGGCAGACAGGAAAATCGTGAACGGCCACGCCATCGGGCGGATGGGGCAGGACTTGAACGTCTATGCCTCGTCCGGCATCTCAGACGACCACGAATGCGTGACAGAGGCCGAAATGGTGGAACGCCTTCGCGTCGGCATGAAGGTCCTGATCCGGGAGGGCAGCAGCGAGAGAAATGCCGATGCGCTTCTGGGCGCCGTTGTGAAGCACCGTCTTCCGACCCCGCATCTCATGTTCTGCACCGATGACAAGCATGCCGCGGACATCCGGCGGGAGGGCCATATCAACTATATCGTCCGGAGGGCGATCGCGTTGGGCGTCGACCCGATGGAAGCTGTGGAAATGGCCACCGTCAACGCGGCCCGTCATTTCCGCCTGGAAGATGAGATCGGCAGCATCACCCCGGGCAGGAAAGCAGACATCCTGCTTGTGGACAGCCTGGAGGAAATGAAGCCCTCTGTTGTTTTGTTTGAGGGAAAAATCGTCGCGGAGAACGGGAAGCTGACGGACGACTGCCAAATCGGCGAATATCCCGACTGGATCCGCCGCACCGTGCGTCTGAAGCGTCCGATCACCGGGGAGTCTTTCCGCATGGCCGCGGACAGCGCCAGCGGAGAAGTGAACATCCATGTGATCGATATGATCCCCCGGCAGATCATCAACCGGGATCTGCAAGCGGTGCTGCCGGTGCAAAACGGGCAGCTGCACGCGGACACCGGCCGCGACATTATCAAGATCGCCGTCGTTGAGCGGTATGGCAAAAACGGCAATGTCGGCAAGGCATTCATCCACGGATTTGGGCTTCAAAAGGGCGCAATGGCCTATTCCATGTCCCACGACCACCATAATATTGTTGTCGTCGGCGTCGATGACAGTGACATGGCCCTTGCGGTGAACAAGGTGGCGGAGATGAACGGCGGCCTCTGTGTGGCGGCGGACGGCAAGATCCTGGACAGCATGGCTCTGCCGATCGGCGGCCTGATGAGTCCCGAACCGGCGGAATGTGTGATGGACGGCCAAAACCGTATGAATGAAGCCGCGCGCCGGATCGGATGCGTGCTGGAATCGCCCTTCATGTCCCTGAGCTTTGTATCGCTCCCAACCGTTCCGGAGCTTGGCCTGACAGACATGGGATTGATCGACGTCGCCGGGCACCGGCTGATCCCCATGGTCATTGCGTAAAAACAGCAGACAGTACGGAAGGAGACACCATGTACCAGAGTCACGAATATTATCTGCGCCGAGCCATTGAGATTTCCCGTGAAGCCCGAAAGAGCGGAAACACTCCGTTTGGAGCGCTCCTCACGGATCGGGACGGAAACATCCTTTTGGAGCAGCAAAATGTTGAGATCACGGAAAAGGTCTGCATCGGACACGCGGAGACCATGCTTGCGGCAAGGGCCTCCCACGAGTATTCCCGGGAATTCCTGCGGGAATGCACATTATATACCACTGCCGAGCCGTGCGCCATGTGTTCAGGCGCGATTTACTGGGCGGGGATCGGACGCGTTGTTTTCGCCATGACCGAAAAACGCCTGCTGGAGTTGACGGGGAGCAACGAGCAGAATCCGACGTTTGATCTGCCGTGCCGGGACGTGTTTGCCAAAGGGCAGAAGGACATCGCGGTGCTCGGTCCATTTGAAGCATTGGAGGAAGAGGCCGCCAGCGTTCATAAGGGGTACTGGGACTGAGCGCCTCCGCCCGCGAATATGAAAAAGCATCGGTTTTTACCGATGCTTTTTTCATGTGCATATGGTTTTCCCGCCGCCCCGCATATTCCGCCTGCCGGCGGTTCCGCGGGGCGGCGGGTATGGGCCAAAGCTCACTGTTTCGTCAGATCCCGCACGATATTCAGGCGGATCTGATCCGTGTCGATGTAGATGTTCCCCAGCAGGGACGGCTGATTCTGCTTGTCGAAATTGGTGATCTCCAGCCGGACCACAGACTTGATCTGCCCCTCCGGAATGGAAAAGCACTCCTGAAGCTCCTGCACCTGGCCGCTGTGGGCAGATTGGATGTTGATGATGTCCCAAATGATGTCTATGCCGGCGGCCTGGCGGATATAGTCATAAACCGAACCGTCAAAGTTCTCGTGTTCTTTCCAGTTTACTCCGGAAAAGCGCCGGGCGTCCACGCAGTCGACGCAGTACATGCAGGGGCGCCCATCGGCATAGTAGACCGTGCGGATCTCCGTGATCCGGTCAAAGGGGAACAGATTCAGCTTGTATCCCCGCTCCCCCGCCGGAATGTCCTGGAACGACAGGACCTTCAGCTCCGGCCGGTATCCGTTTTTGCGGATCAGGTCGTACATATTGACCTGGGGATAGATCGTGGTCTCCACATCCAGGGCCGGCGGGTTTACATAGGTCCCGCTGCCATGGCGGCGAATCACTTTCCCCTCTGTTTCCAGTTCGGACAGGACTGCCCGGATGGTGCTGCGGCTCACCTGAAACTTGGCCGCCAGCTGGTTTTCGGACAGCAGCCGGGTGCTGTATTCAAAATCCATACGGCCGATCAGCTCCAGAAGCTGCCGCCGGACGCGGTCCCGAAGATGCCGCTCTTTCCCTTCCATCTCTATGGTGCCTCCCCTTGCGTTCAGCCGGCGTTCCGTTCCTTCCAGGTCTTGACCCAGGCATCAAAGGCAGGCAGGTGGTGCTGGCCCTTGATGGAGTATTCCAGGGAATTCCGCGCCAGGCCGATCAGGGTGTCCTCGTCAAAGCCCAGATTTTCCGCCACCCCCTGGTACTCCCACAGCAGGTCGCCCACATACGGGGGATCGTCGGAGCTGATGGAGCAGACCACGCCGGCGTCCATCAGCGGCTTGATGGAGTGATCCGCAGGTGTGGGGAACAGGCGGGTCATGGCGTTGGAGCGGGTGCACATGGCCAGCAGGACCTTCCGGTCCGCCAGCTCCCGGACCAGAGCCGGGTCGTCAATGGCCCGGACGCCGTGATCGATCCGCTGGCAGCCCAGCACGTTTAAGGCGTCCCAGATATTCTGGCAGCCGTCATCCTCGCCGGCGTGGGCGGTTTTGAAAAGGCCCATCTTTCCGGCGATCTCATAGGCCTCCCTGTGGAGGATGCAGGGATATCCCGCTTCCTCGCAGTCCATGCCCACGCCGTCCACCATATCCAGATAGGGCTCCAGATTCCTCACAAAGGCCGTGCACTGCTCCGGCGGCTGACTGCGGTCGATGCCGGCGATAAACACCAGCTCCACGCCAAAGTCCCGCAGCACCGCCCTGCGTCCGGCTTCGTAGCCCCTCATGACCACATCCATGGGGATCCCCCGCTCCTCGTTCAGCGGGTAGTCCAGGTGCAGCTCCTGATAGACGATGTTCTGTTTTTTGGCGTCCTCGCCAAGATCGTACACCACATCGTAATAGTCCTCCTCCGTTTGGCAGACGGAGTTGATGAGCCGGTCGCAGGCCATGAACGCGTCCAGGCCTCCGCAATGGCCGCGAATATACGACACCATGCCCTCCTCTGTGTCAAAGGGCAGGGCCACGCCATTGCGCCTGGACAGCTTCAGTGCCGTGCGGACGGGGATGGAGCCCTCAATGTGGATATGGTTCTCGCCCTTGGGCATCTCGCGGATCAGCCGCTCCATGCGGGGAGTCAGCATACGGAGCCCTCCTTCCACTTTTTGACCCAGGCATCAAAGGCGGGCAGGTGGTGCTGGCCCTTGATGGAGTATTCCAGAGAATTCCGCGCCAGGCCGATCAGGGTGTCCTCGTCAAAGCCCAGATTTTCCGCCACCCCCTGGTACTCCCACAGCAGGTCGCCCACATACGGGGGATCGTCGGAGCTGATGGAGCAGACCACGCCGGCGTCCATCAGCGGCTTGATGGAGTGATCCGCAGGTGTGGGGAACAGGCGGGTCATGGCGTTGGAGCGGGTGCACATGGCCAGCAGGACCTTCCGGTCCGCCAGCTCCCGGACCAGAGCCGGGTCGTCAATGGCCCGGACGCCGTGATCGATCCGCTGGCAGCCCAGCACGTTTAAGGCGTCCCAGATATTCTGGCAGCCGTCATCCTCGCCGGCGTGGGCGGTTTTGAAAAGGCCCATCTTTCCGGCGATCTCATAGGCCTCCCTGTGGAGGATGCAGGGATAGCCCTTCTCCTCGCAGTCCATGCCCACGCCGTCCACCATATCCAGATACGGTTCCAGATTCTTCACGAAGGCCGTGCACTGCTCCGGCGGCAGGCTGCGGTCGATGCCGGCGATGAACACGATCTCCACGCCGAAATCCCTCAAAACCGCCTGCCGTCCGGCTTCATAGCCCTTCATGACCACATCCATGGGGATCCCCCGCTCCTCGTTCAGGGGATAGTCCAGGTGCAGCTCCTGGTAGACGATGTTCTGTTTTTTGGCGTCCTCGCCAAGATCGTACACCACATCGCGGTAGTCCTCTTCATGGAGGCACACGGAATTGATGAGCCGGTCGCACTTCATGAAGGAATTCAGATCGACCACGTTCCTGGCGATAAAGTCCTTCATGCCGGCCTCGGAGTCAAAGGGCAGGGCCACCCCGTTGCGTTTGGACAGCTTCAGCGCCGTGCGGGCGGGGATGGAGCCCTCAATGTGGATGTGGTTCTCGCCTTTGGGCATTTCACGGATCAGCGTCTTCATACGTTCAGTCAGCATATCGTCTCTCCTTCCTTTCCGGCGGTTTCGTCATCCTGCACGCCGGCCATCAGCAGGCCGACGGTTTCCCGTTTTGCATCTTTCTGGGGAAGCCGCGCCATAATACGCCCCTGGTACAGCACCAGAACTGTGTCAGACAGCTCCAGGATCTCATCCAGCTCCGTGGACAGCAGCAGCACCGCGGCGCCGCGGTCCCGCTCTTCCACCAGCCGGCTTTGGATGTATTTCGTGGTGCCGATGTCCAGGCCCCGGTCCGGATAAACCGCGATAATCAGCTTGGCGGCCCGGTCCAGTTCCCGCCCCACCACAAATTTCTGCTGGTTGCCGCCGGACAGGCGGCCTGCCAGTTCGTGGACGCTGGGGGTCTTTACCTCGTACTTTTGGCAAAGGGCCTCGTTCAGCCGGGTGATCTCCTTCCACCGCAGAATACCGTGTTTGGAATAGGGTTCTTTATCATAGCTCATGAGGATCAGGTTCTCGTTGATGGAGAGCTCCTTCACCATCGCCATTTTATACCGGTCCTCAGGGATATGGGCCACGCCGTGCTCCAGGATCTCCTTGGGCCGCCTCCCGGTGACATCCACTCCCTCCAGGGCAACAGTGCCGCTCTCCGGTTTCAGCAGTCCGGTGATGCAGCGGACCAGCTCGGACTGGCCGTTGCCGTCCACGCCGGCCACGCCCACGATCTCTCCCGCGCGGACCTGAAAGCTCAGGCCGTTCAGACGGGAGACATTTTCCTGGTCCGTGTAGCGCAGATCCCGCACCTCCAGCACCGGCTTGCCGGGACGCGCCTCGGTTTTATGCGTCACCAGGTCGATGGACCTGCCCACCATCAGAGCCGCCAGTTCCTCATGGCTGTGGATATCGGAGATGGCGAGGTTCGCGGCCGCCACCCGGCCCTGCCGCAGAACGGTGCACTGGTCGCAGATGTCCATGACCTCCCCCAGCTTGTGGGTGATGAAGATAATGGTCAGGCCGTCGGCCGTCAACTGGCGGAGCAGCTCAAAGAGGGTCGCCGTCTCCTGGGGCGTCAGCACGGCGGTGGGCTCATCCAGGATCAGCAGCTTGGAATTGCGGAACAGCGCCTTCAGGATCTCCAGCCGCTGCTGCTGGCCGATGGTCAGATCCTCCACCTTCTCCCAGGGGGAGATGGGCATGTTGAACTTCTCCGCCAAAGCGGTGAACCGCTGGGCGGCCTGGTGCAGATTCAGCCGGAACCGGCTGATCTCCTTGTAGCCCAGCATGACATTTTCAATGACCGTCAGGGCGGGGATCAGCATGAAATGCTGGTGCACCATCCCGATGCCCGCGGCAATGGCCTGTTTGGGGTCCCGGATGTCCAGCCGCTGGCCGTCCAGCCAGACCTCCCCCTCCGTGGGGGCGTACAGTCCATAGAGAATGTTCATCAGCGTGGACTTCCCCGCTCCGTTTTCCCCCAGCAGAGCGTGGATCTGGCCTCTTTCCACGCAGAGGCTCACATCGTCGTTGGCCACCACAGTGCCGAAGCGCTTTGTGACATGCTTCAATTCCAGATATGCCATCCTGCGCCCTCCTTTATTCTTTCGTGTAGGCCACGCCTGTGGCGGCGGGAGACCGCGACTTGCGGATAAAGCCGCACACCGCCACCAGCGTGATGACGTAGGGCAGCATCGTGATGATCTGATAGGGAACGCCGGTGTTGGCCGCCTGGAGACGGTACTGCAGCGCCATGCCGGTGCCGAAAATCAGGGACGCGCCCAGAACGCCCACCGGAGAGTAACAGCCCAGCACTACTACCGCCAGTGCCATGTAGCCCTTGCCGGAGACCATGCCCTCTGTGAAAAAGCTCAGCTGTCCCATGGACATATAGGAGCCCGCCAGGCCGGAGAGCAGCCCCTGCAGCAATATCGTCCACCAGCGGGTCCTGAGCACGTTGATGCCCAGGGTATCGCTGGCCCGGGGATTCTCGCCAACGGAGCGGACCTCCAGTCCCACGTGGGTTTTTTTCATAATGTACCACACCACGGGCACCGCCAAAAACGCCAGATAGCACACCACAGACTGGTTGAACAGCACGCCCACCGCCGGCAGGCTGCTGAGCCCGGGAATGGGCATGGGACCGTAGGTGGCGATGACCGGCACGCCGCCGGTGGTATCGAAAATAATGCGGTTCAGCGTAATGGTCAGGCCGCTGGCAAAAATGTTGATGGCGGCGCCCACCACCGTCTGGTCCGCCCGCATGTTCAGCGTAAAGAACGCGAATACGGCGGAGAACACCATGGTGGCCGCCATGGCGATCAGCGCGCCGCACAGGGCGGAGCCGGTCCAGTAGGAGCCCGCGCAGCCCATCAGCGCGCCCAGGAGCATAAAGCCCTCGGTGCCGATGTTCACGATGCCGGCATTGGCGCTGAACACCAGCCCCAGGCCGGCGATCAGCAGCGGCGTGGACATGCGGATGAGGGAGGAGAGGAAACTGGTCAGATTCTCCATATCACACGTCCTCCTTTGCCGGATGCCTGCGGGGCTTTTTGTGAAGCCGGCGGTAATCAAACAACCGCTTGCCCACCACAAAGAGGATAATGAGCCCCTGCAGCATATAAATGGTGGCGGTGGGAACACCGCTCCGCATCTGCATTTTGGTAGCGCCGCTCTTCAGCGCGCCAAACAGCAGGCTGGACAGCGCAATGCCGCCGGCGGCGTTGCCGCCCAGCAGAGCCACGGCCACGCCGTCAAAGCCAAAGCCGTTAAAGGCGTTTTCCATGATGCGAAGCTGCACGCCCATGAGCTCGCAGGCCCCTCCAAGGCCCGCAAAGCCGCCCGCCAAAAACATGGACAGCAGGGTATTGGTCCTGGGATTCATACCGGCGCACTCGCCGGTGGTGCGGTTCAGGCCGATCACCCGCATTTCATAGCCCCGGGTGGTGTGGAACAGGAAGAACTGATAGAACACCAGCGCCGCCGCGGCCACGATCAGTCCCGCGTGAAGCCTGGTGCCCGCCAGAAGCCGGGGCAGCTGGGCCGACTCCAGCATCTGCTTGGACTGGGCGAAATTGCTGCCGCTGTCCAGATCCTTGATGGGGCCGGCGATCATATAGTGGACAAAGTACAGCGCCACATAGTTGAACATGATAGTGGTGATCAGCTCACTGGCGCCGAAGCGGTTCTTCATAACGGCGGGCAGGGTGCCGAACAGCGCGCCGCCCAAAAAGGCCGCCAGCAGCGTCACGGGAATGTGCAGCGGCGCGGGCATTTCAAGCTCCGTGCCCGCCAGAACGGCGCACAGGGCGCCGATATAGACCTGGCCCTCGGCGCCCAGGTTTACCACGCCGCAGCGCTGGGCGATGGCATAGCTCAGGCCTGTCAGCGCCACGGGCACCGCCTTGTTCAAGGTCTCGCCCCAGGCGCTCAGGCTGCCCAGGGAGCCGCTCAGCAGGCCGCCGAAAGCCGTTACCGGGTCAAACCCCAGCAGCGCAAACACGATGCCTGCGATGAGAAAGGATGCGCAGATGGACATGGCCGGAAAATATACCTTGTCGAACAGCCGTCCGCTCTGCAGTTGTGGTTGTCTGCCCTTCATGGGTCCTCCTCTCCGCGCACAGCGCGGTTTTCACATCGGTTGCATGGTGAAAAAAGGAGCACAGCGGTGCCATTGGACGCTGTGCTCCTTCCTCAGTTATTGGATTCAGCCCAGCTCAACGGAGATTTCGCCGGAAGCCAGAGCCTCATACGCGGCGGAAATCTGCGCCTTGACCTCGTCGCTGATGCCGCTGCCCGCATCATACCAGTCAGACAGGTACACCACCCCGTCGGCGGCACCCAGCTTCACAACGCCGGTATCCCCGGTCAGCTTGCCGTCCAGATAGTCCTGGAAGACCTTCTCGTAGACGATGGAGGTATCCTTGTTGACGGCACAGACCACTGCGTTGGGCGCGACGGTCTCCTGGCCCTCGCCGGAGGCCGCGGCGTAAATGCCGCCTTCCTCAGCGGCCTCGTCCACGCCCAGGGCGGCATTGTCGCACATGGGGGCGATGGCATCCACACCGGCGTCGATCATCGCTTTCGCGGTCTCCTTCGCGGCGGCCACATCGGTAAAGCTGCCGGTCATAACAGCGTTCACTTCCACGGACTCGTTGATATACTTGGCGCCCTGCTCAAAGCCGGTGCGCCCGTTCAGGATGGGGGTGATCTCCATGGCGCCCACAAAACCCACCTTACCGGTCTGGCTCAGCGCGGCGCAGATGACGCCCTGCATAAAGCCCTGGTCCTCGTCAGCGACCTGATAACTGGTGACATTGCCCTCCGTTGTCTGCCCGTTGATGATAATAAACGTGGTGTCAGGATAGTCCTTCGTGATGGGCAGGGAGGCCTCCTCGTAGGAATTGGTGCTCAGGATGATCATGTCATAGCCATCGCTGGCGTAGGTATTGATGCAGTCCGGCAGCGCGGAGTTCTCCACATTCTCCTGATAGGCGATCTCGGCGCCCATGGCCTCCATCTTCAGCAGGCCCTGGTGCGCGGTGTAGTTCCAGCTCATATCGCTGATCGGGCCGGACAGGATGCAGGCTACCCGGATGGGATCGCCGCTCTCTTCGCCGGAAGTACCGGATTCACCGGCACCGTCGGAGGAGCCGGCGGAACCGCAGCCAGCCAGAGACAGCGCCAGAGTCAGCGTCAGGATCAGTGCAAACAGTCTTTTCATATGTAATCTCTCCTCATTTTTGATCTCTTGCAGTTGGATCACTTCAACAGCGGCAAACCGCTGCAAGATGCGTTCATTTCGCGCCATTCTCGCTGGAGGGATGCCAGAAGCCCTTGTGCAGCTCCATCAGTTCATCCTCCAGCTCGGGCACGGGCCCAATGATCTCCATGTCCGGTTTTTGGCCGCAGGCAAATACCGCCCGGCAGGGCAGCGCCAGGGTGGGATTGCGCAGGTCGTCACCGGTGTATTCCTTCAGCGTGGACTCCCGCCCGATATAAACCAGGCGGCCCAGGTTGCCCCAATAGATGGCCCCGGCGCACATCGCGCAGGGCTCTCCGCAGTTGTACATGGTCAGATTCCACATCTCTTCCTTGGTGTACTTCTGAGATGCCCGGCGCATCAGCTCCGTCTCGGCGTGGCCGGTGCAGTCGCCCTTGTGTTCGTTTTCACAGTTGCCCTGCTCCATCAGGATGTTGCCGTCCCTGTCGGCCAGCAGGCAGCCGAAAGGATAGTTGCCGGCCTCCTTGGCCTCGCGGCAGATCTCAATGACCCTGCGCAGCAGCTGCACCTCTCGCTCGGGCAGATCCGCCAGCCTGACCTCATGGCCGCCTTCATATGCAATGGTCATGGTCTCTTTACTCATCGATCTTTTTCCTCCCACATTTAAATGCATACAGCTTTCATAGCTGTAAGTGTATCGATTTGGCCGAAATTTTTCAATGCATACAAGAGAGGTCAGACAACTTCCAGAGCTTTGCGCATTTGAACGCTTCACGGAAGGCTGAGATCCGCGCGGCCCGGCAGCCGCTTTGACGGGAAATGTACAAATCCCCACATGATCCCGCCGGTCCTCCTGAACAGTCCAAAGCGGTATGTCCTCTCTGCTTCCGGCCGATGTTTTTTAGCCCGTTCGCTCGCCCTTCAGGAGCAAAACCGCGGGGTATCTCCCGGCAGAACGCAGGCGGAATCGGGACATGCGGTCGATACTTTGGGGAAAATGTTATATATCAGGCGCGTTTGCGGGGGTGGCAGGTTCTTGTGGAGCTTCCCTTTTCCCAAGCAAAAAAGGACGCCGGATCACCTTCCTGGTGTCCAAGCGGCCTTGCTCAGTGGTGGGTTTTACTACATTTGCCACATCAAATCAAGTTCCCTTCCGTCAAAAGCTGTCTGACCTTTTCCCTCCGGTTATCCGTAAGTTTTGATATTCCGCGCCTCTGCCGTTTGCACATCCTTGAGCAGGCATGCGCCAGAATGTCCGGCAGGATGTACGGTATCCCAGCGTGGCGGCAGGGAAAAAGGCGAGCAGGGTGAAAACCGCCTCCGGCAAGTGGGACGCGCCGCCGCGTCAGGCCCCCAGGCTCCCCGCCCGACTGGCCGGGAGGGTGCGGGACTCCGCAACATAAAAAGAGGCTGCCCGTCTGGCCGGAATCGCCGCCGGATTCAAGCTCTGACCCCCACAAAAAGCGCTCCTCCGGCTGGCAGCTGCCAGCCAGAGGAGCGTTTTGGATGCTGATTTGATGCAGCAGCAGACGAAAACCGTCAAAACGGACGACGCCCGATACTACGGTTCAGGCATCATTCCGGCATTACCCGCAGCCTCTTCAGCATAAAATGCTCACAAGGCAGAAAAAAACCCCGAAATATCGGGGTTTTGGAGATTTTTATGGCAGGGGCAGAAGGATTCGAACCCTCGGCACGCGGTTTTGGAGACCGCTGCT
>ENA-UOJC01003195-UOJC01003195.1-human-gut-metagenome-genome-assembly--contig:-C104-NODE-3195-length-15912-cov-10.384688_pt1 | contig 15912 bp, 19 predicted proteins | sample MGYA00242339_ERZ723886 | MGnify/ENA metagenome assembly ERZ723886 | reverse complement strand
TAAATACGTTCCTAATTATCAAATAAACCGAGAGTTATACTCGTATTTCCTATATCAGCTGTTAATAACATCAAAATAATCCTCGCTCGTCTGCAAGGATTATTTTAACCCAAAAAAACTTTTATGCAAAGCTATTGATTTGTTGCAGCTGTCTGTGAACCGTTAAGAATGTTTCCAATCATTGCCGGATCTCTACGCAGCATATTTACAAATGCTGATGCCTGATTATATGTCTCCTGAATTGGATTTTGTTTTTTCAATTTTTTTAATTCTTCTGCTTTGTCGCCGTGTCCGATTCCTGTAATAGCATTTATGCCCATAATGCAAGCCTCCTTAATGCTTGTACATAATACTCATATCTCATGTATATATATAAAGTATTTCTTTTCAAAGAAATTGCATGAAAACGGAAATTTCTTTACATAAATTTACAATTAATCAGGAAATTTTGATATAGCTTATTTCTTTAAGAATTCTTTTTCAAGTTTTAGTGCCGTTTTTGTTTTTGCAAGACCGCCCTGAGAACTTTCTTTTAAGAGCGGGGACATAAGTTTTCCGGTTTGTTCAAGAGCATCAATCACTTCATCAATCGGAATTTTTGATTCAATTCCTGCAAGAGCGAGTTCGCTCGCTGTAACTGCGTGGATTGCAAGGAACGGATTTCTTTTAACGCAGGGAATTTCAACAAGTCCGCAAACGGGATCACAGGTAAGTCCCAGAAGGTTTTTCATTGCAAGTGCTGCAGCATTCAATATTTCTTTAACAGAACCGCCTCGCATCTGAGTAAGTGCAGCAGCACTCATTGCAGATGCAACACCGCATTCGGCCTGACATCCGGCAACAGCTCCTGCAAGTGCAACTTTATTTGATATAATTCTGCCTATTTCACCGGCCGTGATAAGTGCATTGATTTGTTCTTCCTCAGAAGTATTAAGCTCTTCGCTGACTCCGATAAGTACAGACGGCACTATTGCACATGAACCTGCCGTCGGGCAGGCAACAATTTTGCCCATTCGTAGGTTTTCTTCTATTGTCGCAAGAGCGTAAGTAGTGATTTTTTCAAAGGTTTTACCAAGTAGAGACTGCTCTTTTTTATATCTGTTTTGCAGACGTTGGCAATCATCTCCACACATACCGCTTATTGACATTTCTTTACTGTTTAAGCCGTTTCTAATAGCCTCTTTCATAGCGTCAAGGCTTCTTTTCACTTTTGCACGGAATTCTTGAACACTAATTTCTGCAGTTTCTGCCTCTCGAAGTTGTGCTGCTTCATAAATGCTTAAATCCTGACAAACATTTTCTAATTCTTCAAATGTGGAGATTGTTTTTTCCATATTAACTTTCCAATTTCTTTATATAGCTTATAAAATATACGTCCTCAATCAATCCAAGAAAATCTATAACTTTTTTATCAAGATTCCCGTCAAGGCATATGGTCATAGAGGCGTCTTCTCCTTTTGCATATCTATCACAGTTTAATGAGGCTATATTTATGTGTATTGAATTTGTTACTCTTGATATCATATTCGGTATATCTTTATAAATCAAAAGTAATGTATTATATTTCCCTGTTAATTTAACTGAAAAATCGTTGATTTTTCTTATAACGATTTCCCCTGCACCTACTGATTCTCCTGATATCGTCATTTCACCGTTATTGCCATCTATGACAAAATCAACGGCATTAGGGTGCCTGTTGAAGTCCTCAAGGTATTCATAGTTATATTCAAACTGTTTTGAGATATCCAGATCAAAAATATTTTTAATTCGGGAATCATCCACAGGAAGTCCCAGTAATCCTGCTAAAAGACCTTTATCAGTGCCGTGACCTTTTCCTGTCTGGGCAAATGAATTATAAAGTCTGAACGTAACCTTTTTAGGCAGCTCTTTATAAATATTTTTTGCCATTAATCCCAATCTTACGGCACCTGCAGTGTGGGAACTTGAAGGCCCTGCCATTATAGGGGAAATTATATCAATAAGAGTTGATTGTTTCATTTTATTCCTGACCTGTATTTAATATCCTAATTATATCATTAACATGTATCCTTATTAAAGAATGTAAAAATTTTATAAAGAAATGGCAATATTTTCAAATTTTATGTTTTTATATATATGTAATGTAGAAGTGTTTTTATTATTTATCCAAATTGATTAGGTAGTGTGAATAAAAGGAGAATAAATGTTTAGTCCCGAATTTATGAAATTTTTGATTAATTATCAAAAATCCGATTTTGCCCCTCAAGAAACTAAAAAAGAAATTGAATTTGATGATAAACGCGGTGGACGCAAACTTGCAGAAGTTTATGTCATCGTTAATAAATAAATTGTCAACAGTAAATAAATAATTAGCGGATTTTACAAATTTGTTGTTAAAATCGCTATTTTGTTCTTGTGGCATAAAAAAAGAGCCGCAAGAAGCGGCTCTTGGAATAAACTTTTGATTCATTCCTCAAATAGTGTGAAGTGTAGTGTGTGTGCTTAAACTTCGTTTTTGATTCCTCGAATTTAAGCGTCCTCGTGTTACACTTATATAAAAAAATTTTTGTATATAAAATTGCTATATTTTATCTATTTAAAGTATATTTTGTTACAAAACTTTATAATTTTCTCTATGAAACATTGTAGAATTGCGTTATAATATGATTAAAGAATTGGTTTCAGATTATTAAAAGGAGAGTTATGAAAATATTAATTTCTAATGATGACGGAATAGCTGCAAACGGTATCAGGGTTTTGACCAAAGCCTTGGCGGCAGATCATGATGTATATGTTATTGCTCCGGACAGAGAAAGAAGTGCTGCAGGACATTCATTAACATTGCATACTCCGCTCAGAGTTGAGGAGCTGGAAACTATTACTGGAGCAAAAAGAACCTGGGTTACAACAGGAACTCCGGGAGACTGCGTAAAAATAGGTATTAATGCAATTCTATCGGAAGAAGAACTACCGGATATTGTAATTTCAGGAATTAATCACGGACCGAATTTAGGGTCTGATATCCTATATTCAGGAACCGTAAGCTGTGCAATGGAGGGTGCAATGATGGGAATTCCTAGCATTGCGGTTTCATTGGCAAGTATGCAGAGTGATTATGAAGATTTTGAGTTTACAGGTAAATTTATTAATTCTCTGTTGAAAAAGCTTGAGGGGTTTCCTTTTCCTCCAAAGTCGATATTGAATGTAAATGTCCCATCACTTGATGAAGACGATATTGCAGGGGTTGCGATTACGGAACTCGGGAGCAGGATGTTTACAAATACTTATGAAAAGAGAGTTGACCCGAGAGGTAAGGTTTATTACTGGATGGCAGGAGAATTGACTAACGAGCCTAGTGACGCAAATACAGATATTGCTGCAGTTCGTAATAATAAAATATCAATCACTCCTGTTACTTATGAAATGACTAAAGAAGATTACATTGCAAGTTTGGATAAAATACTTTGTAGTGACGAGTCTTGCAACTGGTATTAATGCTATGAAGATGTAATGCACTATCAGAAAATTATAAAAGACCTCTTTGAAACTAACACCCTTATGCAACAGATTGATGAAATCATTGAGGTGTAAGATTTCTCTTCAGATTGACCAAGAGTGGTATGTTTGACTTTTAGCACAACAAAAATATTGAAATAAAAAAGACGATAGCCAAAAGCAATCGTCTTTTTTATGGTGTCGTAGGCGGGACTTGAACCCGCACGGATCTCTCCACACGCCCCTCAAACGTGCGCGTATACCATTCCGCCACTACGACATAGTATAATTTAATGTATTCAATTTTCAAATTTTGTTTATGTCTTTGTGGCGGAAGTATTCACATCTGTTCATACCCTCTCGAAAAATCTGACATTCAGTCAGATTTTTCTCGGCAAAGTGCCACTATGACAGGTTTCTTTTGTTTTCAAGTCGTGACGTTTTTGCCACATTTCAACTCTAACACAAACATTTTTATTTTAAAAGCATGTATTTTGTTTTTGCTAAAAATTGTTTAATTTTTAGTGTTTTGTAGCTGTCTTCAACATTTGGTTTGAAATATTTCCACCAGCCTTTTGGATACTTTTGTTGTAAATGTTTTAGCATACGCATGTATTCTTTGTAGTAATCCGGCTTTAAATCAGTATCAAATTTGCCAAGCCATGACGTTGCTTTTGAAAAATATTTGTCTATAAATATGGTATCATATTCATCAATTCTGCCAAGTTTTATTAAAAGTTCTTCTATTCCTTCTACTACATATATTGGTGAGAAATTTTTTTTCTTTTTAACTGTCATAGCAGAATTAGGTCTGTTTTTTCTGTAGCAGTACAGGCATTTGTTCAAAACTTCAATTCGTTCTGCCGTAATCATTGAGTGGAAAAATGGAAGTTGATCCTGTCCTACTGTCAAATTTTGAAATTCTATGCGATTTCCCGTAAGAAATTCCCTGCGGTATAATTTTGTCCATGCTGTTGATGGAAATTTAAAAATATCTTTTCTAATGTCTTTATAGGAGTATATTCCTTTATGATACTTTAGAGGTAAGCTTTTTAAGCTGTAACCGCCTTTTGATTTGTGAATTTTACCGCAGCCGTCTGTATAGCAGGATAATCCACCAAAAATAAGTATATCAAGTCTGTCCGCAGAAGCTTTCCGGTAAATTTCGTCAAGAACTTTCTCATTATCAAGCCAGTCATCCGAATCTATAAAATGAATATATTCTCCTGTTGCAATCTTTAATCCGGTATTTCTGGCAATTCCTGAACCTTCATTTTTCTTGTTTATTACAATAATTCTTTTGTCTTTTTGTGCATAATTATTAAGAATTTCAAGAGAATTATCGCTTGAGCCGTCGTTAACACAGATTATTTCTATATCATAAAGAGTCTGGTTAATGATAGAATCCAGACAGTTTCCGACATAGTTTGCAACATTATATACGGGCATAATAACGGAAATCTTTGGCATTTCATTACCTCCGTTATTTATTATAACATAAATTTATCTTCCTATTTCAACAGCTTTTAAAGCCATTGATTTTGCAATATTTACTACTGCAAGGTTTGCTTCATATGCACGTTGAGCAAGGATTGCATCGGCCATTTCAACCATAGGGTTTACATTAGATGCTCTTATATAACCGTTTTCATCGGCATCAGGGTGACCGGGTTTGTAAATTTTTTCTCCGAGTGTAGGATCCTCAACACATCCGTTAAAAACTACTCCGCCTTGTAAATATGGTAGAGTTCCTACTCCGAAAACATCTTCTTTCATTTCATTCATTAAGCCGTGAAATGAAATATCTTCCGTTGCATTCAAAACGGGAATCTGTCTTACGTAATTCGGAGTATCAACATTTGCTATGTTTTTTGAGTGAACATCAAGACGTAATCCATGCGTTCTTAATGCCCGACCGCCTATATTCATTGATTCCATTAAACTCATTGTACTGCTCCCGTTTTGTTATTATTTACCAACATTGATTACCGTTTTCATTTCGGTAATTATATTTGACATTCTTCTTGTTGCCATTGTATATAGAATAGCATTGTTTTGTATTTCCATCAGTTCTTTATCAGGACGAATTTCTTCCCCTGATTTTATTTCTATGATTGCAGATGGGCCAAGTCTTTGTGAAAGTTTAGTTTCAAGAGGACTGTTCATTGAACCAAGATATTCCTGAAAATCAATATCCCGTCTTACATAACCGGGTGTATGCATGTTTGCCAGATTTGAACCTAACGCAACCTGTCTTTGCGAAATCAAATCCATCATTAATTCAACTTTACCTATACTGCTTGAAGGTGTAAACATAAATTATCCTCTCCAAAAATTATTATTCTCTGATATTAATACCTTTATTATACATATCGTCAACTACTTTCATCATTCTTGTACTTGCAAGCATTGATGCATTCATTCTCAACATATCGTTAACCGCACTGTAAACGTTAACATTAGAATTTTCCAGATTATTTTGTTTGAAACACAAATGCTCTTTTACAAGCATTGGTTCTCCGGACTCTTCTGTTGGAATCATTTTATTCATTCCGGCCTGTTCAAGTCCTTCCGGACATGCAAATCTTACCAGCGGAATATTTCCTATTCTTTTACCGATTGCATCTTTCGTATCAAAAGCAATTACGTCTCCGTTCGGCTTAATTGTAAATTTGTAACAGTTTGCCGGAATTTGAATACCATTTCCGACAATCCAGTCATCACTGGTAACCAGATAGCCGTTTTTACCCTGTTTTAAGGATCCGTCACGGGTATAGGCAACCTCTCCTGTTTTTGAAAATACAGGAATATAACCTGCACCGTCGATTGCTACATCAAACGGGTTGCTTGTTATTCTTACAGAACCCTGTGAATGGTCTGTTCTAACCGCACCGGTTAAATATCCGTCTTCCTGAAGCATTTGTTCAAAACGTACTCCTTTGTATCCGGTGGTGTTTAGGTTTGCCAGATCATTTGCGATGTAACCCAGTTTTTCCCACTGATTAGTTACATTGTTAGTACTTTTTCTGATAATACCCTGTAAATTCTGCATAATATTATTCCTCTATATTATTTATGATGCCGAGCCTAATTGAGATATTACTTTTTGTAGATTCTGATTTTGTATCATAAATATCTGTCTGTTTGCTTCAAATGTTCGTATTATCGGCATAAGACTCATAAATTCGTTTTGTAATGCAACATTTGAATATTCGTTATAGCCCTGTTTAATTTTAGGGTCCATAACTACTATTCCGTTTGCATCAACTACTCCGATATATGCAACGGCTTCTTGCTTTTTTGTTTTGTCGTTAAAAACACTTAAAAGTCCGTTATCGTCAACTTTTATTTTCTTCAAATCATCAGGAACAACGTGAAGTTTTATCGGAACTCCGGCATTTGAAAGTACCTGATGATCTTCCTGAGTAAGAAGATTTCCATCTTTGTCTATCTTGAAACGACCGTCTCTTGTGAGTTTTACCCCTTCTGCACTTCTGGTTTGAAAATAGCCTTTGGTGGATATTGCCAGATCCAGAGGGTTTTCTGACATCATGATACGTCCTATTTTATCATCAGTCGTTTGCGAAAGTCCTTTGACACCGAGAAACTCGGTAAAAGATGATATAACAGGTTCCTGTCTTTGATATCCTATTTTATCAAAGCCGATGATATTCTGGTTTGTCATTGATACAAGCTCGCTCTGTACCTGCATTGCCCGTATTGATGTGGCAAATCCGTTTTCAATATAAGAAACTCTTCCGTTTATTATCATCTTACTACCTCATTATTCATATATATAGACGGATATTATTCATGATGAATTAATTTCCGTTAAAAAAATCGTCTATATGTATGACTTTGTCTTTTTTTTAATGATTATTGCAGGAAAGTCAAATTTGTAATTTAGATACTATTATGGTAAAATCGGGTCATAGGAGAGAGAAATGGAAAATCAGATTTTTAAATTAAAAAATAATATTGAAGTATTTTACAGGCATAATGAAAAAACTCCGAGAACTGCTTTATGTTTTAATTTATCATTAAATAAGCCTGAAAAAACGGCAGGTGTTTATGCCCTTCTTGCGAGATTGTTTTTACAGGGAACAAAAACCCGTACGGCAGAACAGCTTGCCAATGAACTTGAGGCTTACGCTATTGAGTTTTCTGCGGAATTAAAACAGGATTATCTCCGTTTTAGATTTGTCTGTTTAAATGAAGATTTTTCAAAAGCTCTTGAATTAATGACTGATATTATTAAAAATTCTACATTTGAAGAATTTGATAAAGAATTGGTAAAAATGACCGGAGAAATTGTTGCAGAATTAGATTCTCCAAGATTAAAAGTTTCGGATGCATACTATCGGACAATGTTTAATGAACATCCTTACGGCAACACTTATACAAAAATTCTAGAGACTGCTGAGAGTATAACTAAACAGGACGTTTTAGATGCATATAAAGAAATTTTTAATAACAGTAAAAAAGTAATGGCTTTTGTTGGCGAGCTTCCTTTTGATGAGGTTAAGGAAAAGTTGGATATCGCATTTGGTGATATTTCTAATGATAATGATACAAAAGAATTACCTGCGGTAGAAGCTTTAACGGGTGAAAAAAAGGCTGAAATTATTAAACCGGACGCAAATCAGGCTCATATTCTAAAAGGCTGGTTCGTCCCTACTTATACTAGTGATGAATACGCTCCGCTTGTTTTGTTGAATATAATTCTCGGAGCTTCTGGTTTGTCATCAAGATTATTTCTGGAACTTCGAGATAAAAAAGGTTTGGCATATGTTGTCAGAAGTTCTTATGAGGCACTTTCTTTATGCGGAAACTTCTCAATTTATATAGCAACTGAACCGAAAAATATTGAAGTTTCAATGGCAGGATTTAAAGAAGAAATAGATAAGATTAAATCAATTAATGTATCTGAAGAAGAACTTGAAAATGCAAAAAACAATATAATAGGCAAATGGGCATTTACTCAGGAGACAAATATGCAGCAGGCCTGTATGTATGCACATTACGGTGTTTTGGGTGCAGGATTTGATTTTAATGAAAGAGCAAAAGAACTTATTAAAAAAGTTACCTCAGAGCAGGTAAAAGCCTGTGCAGAAAAATATTTCAATGACGATTGTGTAGTTGCACTGTTAAAGCCTTAACCGTATCGGGTAATAGTCTGTAATAATTGTTTTACGGATAATATTTCAGAGTCTGAGGTGTCGCTTTGAAATATCTTCTGTCGATTATTTTAATTATAATTTTTCCCGTAAAAATTTTTGCGGCAGAGAATTTGCAAAATCTTTATGCCAGCACTTTTTTTAGTCCTGAAATAATACAAATTGAAAATGTTTTTAAATCTATAGTTAAAGGCTGTGATGGCAGTGTTGTTTATACAAGGGTTCCCCGCGGGTTAATTGTCAGTGTAGCTCAGTCTCAGTTATTTGATAACGGTAAAACAGAAATTAAAAAATGCGGGCTTCTTGTATTGAATGCTGTTATTCAGGTCATGAAAACCTTTAATAACAAATGTGTTATTGAAAGTCATACGGATGAAACTCTTCCCGCTGATTCTCCTTATAAAGAAGACTGGGAGGTCACTATAATAAGAGCAAATAAAATAGCAGATTATCTCGTAAAAATTGGAAAAATACCTCCCGAAAGAATTTTTCCTTTGGGTTTTGGCGAATATATGCCTTTTAACGAAAATGTTTCTAAAACCGGTTTTACTGATAGCAGAATAGATTTTGTTATTATTGATTACGAATTAAATCGTTAAGAAGCTATAATACTTTTGTGCATTCTGGATGTTCTGTTTTCACTCAGAATATTTTTGAGTTTCATGATTGCTTGTGCATGAAGCTGACAAACTCTGGATTCGGACATATTAATTGTTCCGCCTATTTCCTTTAATGTCATATTTTCCTGATAATATAATACCATTATGATGCGTTCTCTCTCCGGAAGTCGTCGTAGAGCCTTTTCAAGTTCCTGTTTGACATTTTTTTCTTCCATATTTTCTTGAGGGTTAAGTTTGCTTGTATCCTGAATGGTATCTATAATTTCAACACTGTCATCTGAACTGCCTTTTTTATCATAAATTGATGTCATAACAGTATCTTCCGACATAATCTGTGTAACTTTTTCGACATCCATATTAAGATAATTCGCAACTTCTGATGTCGTTGGCATCCTGCCGAGCTCTTGCTTTAAATGTTCCTGAGCATTTTTAATATCTTTTATTTTCTTTCTGACACTTCGTGGTAAAAAGTCTTCTGCTCTAATCTTATCAAGTATTGCTCCTCTGATTCTTATAAGTGCATAAGTTTCAAATCTTGTATTCTTCTGAACAGAAAATCTTTCTATCGCATTAATCAGACCTTCAACCCCATAACCCGCAACATCTTCTATTGACACTGTAGGAGGAAGTGAAACTTTAATTCTGCCGACTACGTAACGGATTAAATAAATATATTGAACAATTAAAGTATCTCTAACCTGCTTGTTTGATTTATCTTTAAAATATTCATTCCAAACTGCAGTTAATTCCTCTTCCGAAAGCCTTTTTATATTATTGTATGATGTAAAATCAAAGCTTTGATCCATTAATCCACCCGAAGTTTTGTAACAATTCTTTACATTTATATTTTATAACATACCGGAAAGCTAACATCATTTAAAAAGAGGAATGTATAAAAAAATACTAAAGTTTGTGGTGGATGTTTCCGTAATCCCTGTGACTTTATTTTGTTTGTTCTTCTTTTTCTTCCTGTTCTTCTGTTTCAACAGGCTGCTTTATTATTTCAAGTTTTGTGATTCTTGCTCCGTCAATTTCTTTTACAATAAATGTTAAGTTGTTAAGTGTTGCAGTATCATTAACCTGAGCAATTCTTCCAAGAAGTTTTACGACGAGCCCGCCTATGGTGTCAACATCTTCATCATCAATGGAATCTTTATCAAATCCGAAGAATTCAGCCATTTCATCCAGTCTCATCATTGCATTTGCCATATATTTATTTGGTTCAATTTCTTTAATTTCAATTTCTTCTTCTTCATCAAATTCGTCCTGAACTTCTCCAAAAATTTCTTCAAGAACATCTTCAAGCGTAATTAAGCCTGATGTTCCGCCGAATTCGTCAATAACAATAGCCATTTGTCCTTTTCTTTTTTTGAATTCAAGAACCAGATTATCCATTGTAATTGTTTCAGGAACGAGAAGTATATCTCTCAGTAACGATTTGATAGGTCTTTCTTCATTTTTAATAGAAAGCGAATATAAATCTTTAACATGTATAAGTCCGATGATATGGTCTATATCTTCACTGTAAACAGGATAGCGTGTGTATTGATTTTCTGCAGCTAGCCGGTTTAGTTCTTCAAATGTCATGTCATCCGGAATGCATACCATGTCTGTTCTTGGTATCATTACCTGTTTTGCAGTTAGGTCAGAAAATTTAAATACGTTATGGAGCATGTCTTTTTCTGTTTCGTTAAGAACACCTCCTTTATAGCTCTGTTTTACAAGCATATCCAATTCTTCAGTTGAGTGAACAAGTGAACCTTTATGAGAATGCGGAATATGCATCATATTTAAAAGAGAATTTCCAAACCCGTTTAATAACCAGATAAAAGGATTAAAAACAACTGTAATCATCTGCATAGGTTTTGCAACAAAAAGAGCTGTTTTTTCAGTGTATTCAAGAGCTATTGACTTAGGTATCAATTCTCCGATAACAACGTGAAGAAATGTAATCAGTGCAAAAGAGATAGAAACAGATACTGTATGTGTTGCTATCGTGTGGCTTACACCCGGCAGAAAGTTAAATATAGGTTCAATAATTCTAGCCAGAGTACCTTCTCCAACCCAACCTAAACCGATACTTGAAATTGTAACACCCAGTTGTACAGCAGCAATAAACTTATCCAGATCTTTTAGTGCTTCCATTGCTACTTTAGCGGTATTATTACCTTCATTTACAAGCTGTTCAATTCTTGTTTTTCTTACCTTTACCATTGCAAATTCGGAGGCTACAAAAAAACCGTTTGAAAGTAGTAAAAATATTATTATGCCTAAATTTAAAGTTATGCTGCTCATCTCATTCATTTAAAATGTATTTCCTTTAGTATATCTGACTGTTACAGTAATTATAATATTACATGCGGTAAAATGCAACTAACCTATTCCACGTTCACATCTCTTAACTGGGTATAAATCATTGTTGAGAAACCCTTAGTAGAAACTATGTCAATGATTTTGTACTGATTAGGCTGCACAAGCAGTGAAGGTGATGATATATGATAAATTCCATCCTGCATTTTTTCGTTGTTCAGGTGATAATGTCCGGAAATTACCGCTTTAACATTTGGATATTTTTTTAGTAACTCAAGATATTTTTCCTTTTCAAAAGTTCTGTGGGATTTTGACTCTCTTGGTTCAATAAGAGGAAAATGCTGTAGTATTATAACCTGTTTTTTATTATATTTTTTTAGATTTTTTTCAAGCCAGGCAAGCGTTTCCTCTTTGTAATATCCTACATTGCCGGGAATTACCTCTTTGGCTCCGTCAACAACAATGAATACAAATTCACCCTTTTTAAATACATAATTCGGTGTTTTGTACCTGTAGAGAAAATTATTTTCCCTTACTACCTGAAAATATTCTTCTTTAGAAAGACCGTTTGTTTTAAATACATCATGATTCCCTATAACAAGATAATAAGGAACATTCAGTTTATTAACAATTCTTACAAAAGCTGCAAGTTCTTCCGGTTGTGGTTTATCTATGTTATCACCGGTAAATGCAACAAATGAAACTCCTTCCAGTTTGTTGATATCTTCAACGGTTTTTCTCAGAACTTCTTCCGAGTATGGATTGGTTATTGAGAAATGCGGATCAGTAACTTGTACAAATTTTATTTCTCCTGCCAAAACAACATTTTGTAATAACAATCCCGAAACCAAAGTTATAATAAATTTAAAAAATAAATTTTTCATGTAATACTCCAAAACTTTTTATGAAAAAATTATATCATGAATTGAATTCGTATGATAAAATATTAAAAAACGGAGAAGAAATGAGGCTAGATAAATTTTTAAAAGTTTCAAGATTAATCAAAAGAAGAACTGTTGCAAATGAGGTTTCCGATACGGGCAGAATAAGCGTAAACGGAAATCCTGCAAAAGCCGCCAAACAACTGAAAGAAGGCGATATTATAGAAATTGAATACGCAAACAGAACTGTAAAGGTAAAAGTTCTGAAAGTTCCGACTGGTAATGTAAGCGTTCAGGAAGCGGCTTCTCTGTATGAAATTTTGGAACAGTAGCAGCATTTTTTATTTTAATTTTATTTTTACCACTTTGTTTTTATTGTAAAATTGATTTATGGATATTTTGGAAGTCAAAAAAATCTGGAGTGAAGTTAAGGCTGTTTTAAGAGAGACGATTCCGGATCATGCATATTATACCTGGATTGAACCTATGGAAGCCGCAGGATTTGATAATAATACATTTACTCTTATTACGGTTCATGCCATGGCTGTTCAAATTTTAAGACAGAATTATTACTCAAAAATTTGTGAAGCCTTTAAAAAGGTTTTAGGTAAAGATGTTGAGTTTACCATAACATACGATGACGATTTAGCAAAAAAATACGAAAAAGAGAAGAAAAAAGAAAAATCAAGATTGCGGCCGAAACTTCAAGATGAAGATCAGCAGGCTTCTGTTATGGATAATCTTGCACATATGCAGTCTGCGGCTAATCTTAATTTGAAATATAAATTTGAAAATTTTGTAGTTGGAGAAAACAGCAGATTTGCTTATGCTGTTGCATATTCTGTTGCTCAAAACCCTGCTAAAAAATATAATCCGCTTTTTATCTACGGAGCCTCGGGGCTTGGTAAAACCCATTTAATGCAGGCTATCGGCCACTATATTATTTTTAATAAACCGAAACTCCGTGTCAGATATATTAAAACAGAAGAATATATGAATGAACTTATTAAAAATCTTCAGCATGGCGGAGACAGAAGCGGCAGAATGGATAAGTTCAGGGAGAAATATAGAAACATTGATGTATTATTAATTGATGATATTCAATTCCTTGAATCTAAAACCAGAACAATGGAAGAAATTTTTCATACATTCGATAGTCTTTTAAATAGAAATAAACAAATTGTAATTACTTCAGACAGACTTCCGAAAGATATTCCTACACTTCCTGACAGACTGAAAACCCGTTTTGAAATGGGAATTATGACGGATATTACACCTCCTGATTTTGAAACAAGGGTTGCTATTTTGAAAAATCTTGCAGAAAGAATTTCGCTGGAGGCCGATTTCAGTGTATTTGAATATATTGCAAATAACTTTACCTCGAATGTAAGAGAACTGGAAGGTGCTTTTAATAAAGTAAGTGCATATGCTGATATTGAGCAGACAGCATTAACTCTTGATTTTGCAAAGCGTGTCTTAAATTGTGAAGCAGGAAGAAAAGAAATTACTGTTGAAGATGTAGCAAAAGCCGTTGCTGATTATTACGGAGTGACCATAGCCGAATTTCAGAGTGCAGCAAGAAGCCAGAAAATTTCTTCGGCAAGACATGTTGCAGTATATCTTTCCAGAGAGGTTACTGAAAAGAGTTTTGAGAATATTGCAGAGTTTTTTAATAAAAAACACACTACAATGCTTTATTCTTATGAAAAAATTAAAGATGATTTAAAAATAAATAAGGAATTGCAAAAAACAATAGCAGAACTCAAAGATTCATTGAAGGGGTAAGACATGTACGACTATATCAAAGGAATACCTGCAGGTAAAAATACATCACAGAAAGGTTCTTTTCTTACTATAGAAAATAACGGTATAGGTTATCTTTTTGAAATTACCTCAAGAGATTTTTCTTCGCTTGCTGATGCTGAAAATGAGGTGAAAGTTTATACTGTTTTGTTACACAGAGAAGATAAGATGAGTCTTTGCGGATTTTTGCACAGAGAGGACAGAGATATTTTTAATATTTTAACCTCTGTTTCCGGAGTAGGCAGCAAAATGGCTCTTACGTTATTAGATGAGTTTTCATCAACGGACTTAATAGGTCTGGTTATTCAGGGCGATTATAAAGCTTTAACAAGTGCAAAGGGGGTCGGACCTAAGCTTGCACAAAAAATTATTATTGAATTAAAAGATAAGCTTATGAATTATAAAACGAACGAGCCAGTTGTTATTGAAACATCAAAAAAACAAGATTCACAATCTGTTGATGATGCTAAAACAGTTCTTATTTCTCTCGGGTATGAACGGGAGGAAATTAAATCCGCATTATCAAAAGCACTCGCTGTTTTGAATGATAATGCAAGTGCTGAAGATATATTAAAAGAATCTTTAAAAATACTGTCTGTGTAAAGTTTTTAAACAATAAGTAAAACAATTAGTCCGGCAAGTGCCATTGCAGGTCCGAACGGAAGATATGTAACATGCTGCTCGTTTCTTATGCCCTTTAATATAAATATGCAAGCAGCGATTCCTGATACAGCAAGAAGTGTTATTGACAGGAACCGCAATACGTCATTATATACAAGAGTACTATATTGCATTATGTAAAATAATACGGCAAATAGTGTAAACAAGGAAAGTGAAATCAAAGTTTTCCAATTTTTACTTTTTATCAGATTGATAATAAACATTGGTACAGTAAAAATTAACTGAATAATTACGCTGAGTATCAGAATAAATAAAATATTTTTCAATCCGAAAATTGTGCCAAGCCCTGCCGCGATATAAGTGTCTCCTTCTCCGAATGCACGTTTCCCGGCAAGAAGATATCCGGATCTTGCAGCAATTTCCATTATTAAAGCACCTACAACACCTCCAAGTATGGATAGTGTCAACGGATTATTGAGAATCCATTCAACGGTAAATTGAAAATTTGTAGAAGACTGATTAACACTAACAATCTGCATAACAGTTAAATATAATGCATAAACAAGTCCGACTCCGATAAATGTATAAGTATGGGCATCAAACACGACCCGTTCTTTTATGTCTGTTACTGATATAACCATCAATAAAGATGCTATAATAAATCCGAATAATGTTTCAATCCTTATTCCGTATTTGAGAAATATAAGTGCAAACAATACTCCTGTAATAAATTCCACAATAGGATATTGAATGCTGATTTTTTCCTTGCAAAAACCGCATTTCCCTCTTAAAAACAAATATGAAAGTATAGGAATATTATGATACCATTTTAATTTATTCCCGCATTTAGGACATTTTGAGGGCGGAAGCACAATGGATTCCCCGCTGAAGGCTCTTAAAATTACTACATTTAAAAAGCTTCCGAATACAGTTCCTATAATAAATATAAATATTAATAATATAAACATCTGTTCAGGTAAAATAGCCATAAGTAACCTCAATTCTTAAATAATCTCCTTATTGCTT
>ENA-UOJC01003194-UOJC01003194.1-human-gut-metagenome-genome-assembly--contig:-C104-NODE-3194-length-15916-cov-5.637602_pt1 | contig 15916 bp, 15 predicted proteins | sample MGYA00242339_ERZ723886 | MGnify/ENA metagenome assembly ERZ723886 | reverse complement strand
AATACGGGTTAAGAGAATATTTGGACTGGTCATTGTGTAATCCTCACCATAAAGTTGAATAATATAATTTTTTTAAATATATTATTGTTGCGATATTGTAGTGATGTATTTATTAAGGTTTAGTTATCTCCTTTTCCATTAAGGCACTCCCCGATATTAATCGGGAAGTACATTGGGATAAATCATAAAAAACTAATGATTATGCTGAAATTCGATTCGCTGAACCACAGACATTAATTTTATTTCTGACAACTTCTTTCATCGCATCCATTCCGACGCGCATATAATAACGAGGATCATTACCCTGCGGATTTTCCGCAAACCAGGCTTTAACCGCGCCAGCGAAGGCTATTTTTAATTCTGTGGCAACGTTCACTTTTGTGACGCCAAGTTCAATAGTGCGACGGACAAATTCATCCGGAACATCGCTGGCACCATGCAGCACCAGAGGAACATCCACCACTTCACGAATTTCCGCCAGCCGCTGGAAATCAATCTTCGGCGTTTTGCTGTATAAGCCGTGCGCCGTACCAATCGCTACCGCCAGGCTGTCGACGCCAGTCAGTTCGACAAAGCGTTTAGCTTCTTGTGGATCGGTCAGGAATGCACTTTCGGCGTCAACGCTCATGTCATCTTCAACACCGCCCAGGCGGCCCAGTTCTGCTTCCACGCTGCAATCTTGTGAGTGGCAGAAGTCAACAACCGATTTCACCAGCTTCACGTTCTCGGCAAACGGGAAGTGGCTGCCGTCGATCATCGCACTGCGCACACCTGCGTGGACTTTACGGCGAATATCATCCAGCGATTCGTGGTGGTCGAGATGCAGCGCCAGTGGCATGTTGTAGGTTGTGGAATAGGCGCTACACAGGGCGTAGATCTCTTCCAGCGCGATGTGTTTAAAGGTCCCCGGCGTTCCGGCGAGGATCACCGGCGATCGCATTTCACTGCACACTTCGAGGATCGCTTGGATCGTCTCGGCGTTATGAATGTTAAAAGCAGGCACCGCGTAGCCATTGGCCTGGGCGTCCTGTAACAGATATTTAGTGGAGATAATGCTCATAATGCGATCCTCTTATGCCTGCCACGGATGAATGATTACGCCTTGCACCACGCGGTTAACGGTGCCACTGGCTGATGGGGTATCCGGCGTATTGCCCATGTGCAGCGACTGCATCAGTGCAAACGTCTGGGCGTACATCAGGAAGCAAAATGCCTGCTCAACGTCGATAAAGTGACGTGACGGTGGCAGGATGATATGTGGACCGGCAGCGACGATGTCGCTGCTTTCCGCGGCGATGGCGATTACACGCATTGCCTGGTTGTCACGGCGAAGTTCAGCCAGCAGATCAAGATCATACTGACGGGTGTAAGGGTGGCTGGAGACAAATACCACCACCAGCGTTTCGTCATCGACCAGCGATTTTGGTCCATGACGGAATCCGGTTGGAGAATCATAAAAGGCCGCCAGTTTACCCGCCGTCAGTTCCAGCACTTTCAGCGCCGACTCGCGTGCTGCGCCCTGTAAGCCACCGCTACCGAGATAAACGATCCGTTTCCACGGTGCGTAACCAAACACACCTTCGCTGAAATCGCCCAGTGAGGTCAGGATCGCCTGGCAACGATCCGCCACGTCGCGGAAGGTTTGGCTGTTGATCGTCTCAGGTGCGAAAACCGCGAGGCAGCTGGCCATCATGGTGGTAATGCTGCTGGTCATCGCAAAGCCGCGATCGTGCGTTTCTGCGGGCATCAGCAGGGCAAACGCGTTATCGCTGTTGATCGCGTTTTGGTAAAGAGCGCCCGCTTCGTTGCAGGTGATCGGCAGGTGATAGCATTCCGGTACAAATTGATTTGCCAGTTCCACGGCTGCGACGCTTTCCGGGCTGTTGCCGGATCGACCGAAGGAGATCAACAGCAGCGGATGAGCTGGGTTCAGGTAGTCCATCGGATTGGTGACCAGATCGGTGGTCGGTACGGCGCTGAAGTTTTTACCGGTATGGCTGGCGAGCCACGGCGCGATGATGTCACCGATAAATGCCGACGTTCCGGCTCCGGTCAGGATGATCCGCAGATTCTCTTTGCGCAGTAACGGTTCAAGGAAGTTATTGAGCGCGGAACGTAGCGCGTCGATGTTGGTGAGTGAACGGATCCATGCGCGAGGCTGATGGCGGATCTCTTCTTCAGTCCATGTACCGGTTGCGGCGGCAGCAGGGGTGTAATTTTCTGGCATAACTCAATCCTTAGTCTGATGAACTTGACGTCGGGCGTTGTCGCTTTCACTTGCCTTTCGTTTCATTTCACTTGGTGATGTCTTTCGTTGATTAAAATCTATAGAAAAGAAACTGAAAGTTCAATGGAGAAAAAAGAAATAAAACGAAATTTGTGATCGTTGAAAGAAAAGATAAAGGAAGCAAAAGGGATTGCTGGATGCGGCGCAAACGCTTTATCCGGCCTTGCGGTCACCAACTGTAGGTCGGATAAGACGCGTTAGCGTCGCATCCGACACCGCTGCACAGATCAAAACGAAAGAAAAAGAAAGGCCTTACGGGGGAAGTGAAGGCCCAATAAAGGAGCAAACTATCAAAACGAAGCTAATTGACCCTGAATCCAGATTTGTTGCACATGTAGCCCGCTATCCAGCGCAACGACGCTGGCGCGTTTGCCCGGTTTAAGCGATCCCAGAACACCATCAACACCCAGCATTCGCGCCGGATGCAGCGACGCCATATGGATGGCTTCCGCAGGCGTTACGCCCGTCAACTCGACCATATTGCGCACTGCCGCATCAACAGACAGCGTACTGCCCGCCAGCCCACCAGACGCGGTACGGACAACGCCACCGTGCATCTGCACTTCTTCACCACATAACGTATAGCGACCATCCGGCATCCCAGCTGCCTGCATCGCGTCGGTGATCAGTACGATTCTCTCTTTCGCACAGCAACAACACAGCGACATTGCCGCCGGATGCACATGATGACCATCGGCTATCAGTTCCAGCCAGGCGCGCTTGTCCGTTAATCCCGCGCCAACCATTCCCGGTTCGCGGTGATGTAAACCTGTCATCCCGTTATAGCAATGCACCAGGCCGTCGGCACCAGCATCAAATGCGGCGCGGGTTTGTTGCCAGGTCGCCGCGCTATGCCCCAGCATCACCCTTACGTTTTGCTGTTTAAGATGGCGGATGGCCTGCAATGCCCCTTCTTTTTCCGGTGCCAGCGCTACCACACGTAAGGTGTGCTGAGAAACGGCAATCAACTGATCCAGCTCGGCAATTTCAAGCTCGCGAAACAACTCCGGCGGATGCGCGCCTTTATTCTGCGGCGTGAAGTACGGTCCTTCGAGATAACTCCCCAGCACTTGCGCACCAGGTCCGCCGCGTTGGCAACGTTGAGCAATACGTTTCAGCGCCGCATGAATGGTATTAAGCGGCGTGGTTACGGTGGTCGGTAACCAACTGCCGACACCTTCGCGTGCCTTGTGCATTGCCAGCTTGTCGAGTACATCCGGCGCGTCATCCATTACATCAACGCCCGCACCACCGTGTACATGGGTGTCGATGTAAGCAGGGCAGAGCAGTTCCGCATCGCGTTCAGTCACGCCCGCTGGAATCGGTTCGATTGCTGCGATGACACCGTCAGCAATACGCAACTGATGGTCATCGAGCCATCCCTCTTCAGTCAGCAGCCTTCTGGCGCGCAGAACGTGTGTCATATTCCTTCCTCGACCGGACATTCTTCATGGCAGCGGCCTAACTCGTCCACCAGACTGGTCAGCCCTCGGTGTCCACACTCCAGCGCCTGTACACGGAATTCTTCACCGCTTAACCCTTCGCGCTCCAGCACCATCTCCAGTAGCAGTTGCAAATTGGTGCCGGTGATCACTTCACAGCCCGGTTTTTGCATCGCCAGCGTTGAAGCTACGCGAAACGGCGTGCCGCCCAGCAAATCCGTCAGAAAAACAATGCCGTCTTCACAATCCAGTTGGGCGATGGCCTCTTCAAGCTGCGATGTAAGCAGCGCGGTGCTTGAGGTTTCCGGAAAATCGATGGCGATAAACTGCGATTGCTCACCGAGAATTTGCTTCATTGCTTTTTCCATGCCGCTGGCAAACCCGCCATGCCCTGTCAAAATAATACTTAACATCTAATACCTCATTGTATTTAAAGGAAATGGCAGAATTTACCGACGATGCCGAGAACCACGGTAACTGCGATCAGACGCAGCGGACTCCAGCCGCGGCGTACCAACCAAAACATGGTCAGGGTGTAGACCAACGGTAAGAAGGCCGGCATCAGTTTGTCGAGAACATCAGCCTGTAACTTAACCACTGCGTCGCCCGCCGTGATTTCCAGCGTGGTGCTTAAACGAACATAGGTTGCCACCAGCGCACCGATTACCGTCATCCCAACGATAGACGCAGCATGGCCGACTTTTTTGGTATTCGCTTTAATCAGTGGAATCGCCGCCACGCCCATGCGGTAAGCATAATGCGCCAGACCAAAACGCAGCCCCAGGTGTACCACGTTGAACAGCACAATAAAGACGACTGCGCCAAGAATGGAGCCTTGCAATGCCAGACTGGCTCCAATCCCGCCACAAATCGGCAGTAGCGTTAGCCAGAACATTGCATCGCCAATCCCGCCAAGCGGCGCACCGACGGCAATTTTGGTGCTCTGAATACTGTTAACGTCCTGCTTAGAACGCTCCATCGCAAGGATAATGCCGATAACAAACGTCACCAGAAACGGATGGGTATTGAAGAAACCCATATGCCCCTTCATGGCGCGCGCCAGGTCGCGTTTATTAGTGTGGATCTTTTTCAGAGCAGGCAGCAGACCGTACAACCAGCCAGAAGCCTGCATACGTTCGTAGTTAAAAGACGCTTGTAACAGCATGGAACGCCAGGCGACGCGGTTGATATCTTTTTTCGTCAGCTCCGCGCCAATGCTCTGATCTTCATACACGTTTTCATTGACGCCAGTCAGCAATGTTTCTTCGTTTTCACTGACGTTCGGCAGGGTGGTTTGATTAGATGCCATCTTCAAATTCCTCTTTCTGTGCCGCAGGTTGAGTCGGTTCAGGAGATTTACGCAGCAAGTCGATCAGCGCCATCGCCAGCGCAGCGGCAGCAATAGCCAGCACTGGTAACTTGAGCCAGGCGGCGGCAACAAAGCCCAGGATGAAGTAGGGGATGTAGACGTTTTTCATCATGATTTTCAGCAGCACGGCAAAACCGATTGCTGGCATGATGCCGCCCGCGACGCCGAGGCCGTCGATTAATCGTTGCGGCAGGACATCAATGATGGTTTTTGCATGTTCCGCGCCGAAGTAGATAGGCAGGAAAGCGCAGAGAAAATAGAAAATGCCGAGTGCCAGCAGTGCCAGATAGTTCACGCGTTCAATGCCGCGAGTATCGGCGTTCTCCGCCATCCGGTCGCAGCGAGACATCACGCCGGACATCACCGAGAACAGGAAGGTAATCCCCATCTGTACTGCGACAGCGAAAGGTACGGCGACACCTACTGCGACATCGGGTTTCACGCCAGTAGTAATGGCAAACGCCGTGCCGACGATAGTACCGATAATCACGTTAGGCGGCTGTGCGCCCGCCAGCGGGGCCAGCCCCATCCACACCAGTTCCAGCGTACCGCCGGTTAAAATTCCGGTATGCAGATCGCCAAGTACCAGCCCGACCAACGGGCCGAGGACCACCGGGCGGTGCATATGGGTTAGGCCGTTAAACATATCCAGGCCAGCGATAAAGGCGATAATGCCCAACGCAAATGCCTGCAACAGGCTGATTTCCATGATGAATCCCTCAAAGTAATTTAAAGAGGTCCACAGCAGGCTCTGTTGGGACGCCCTGAACGAAGCATTCCACCCCAGCGGTTTTCAGGTCGTTAAATGCTGCGATATCGCCCGCATCCACAGAAACCGTTTTGGCGATTTGTTGTTTGCCATTGGCGTAGTGCATATTGCCAACGTTAATGCGATTCACCGGAACGCCACCTTTCACCAGCGTCAGGAAATCGGCGGGTGCTTTACAAACCAGCAGGATTTTCTGTCGATCGGCGGCGCGATGAATGTTGTCGATAACTTTTTGCAGCGTCCAGAAACGTACGGCGATCCCTTCTGCCAGTACCATTTCCATCAGGTTTTGTTGTACCGGATCTTCGGCAACCTCATCGTTGGCTACCAGCACCAGATTTGCCCCCGCAAATCCGACCCATTGAACGCCGACCTGACCGTGAATCAAGCGTTCATCAATCCGGCTTAAAACAATATTTGGCATAGCGTGTTCCTCTTTGTTTTGCTTATTGGCCTTCACAGGCTGTGTGGTACTGCGCCAGGATGTCCTGAATATGGTTGATAATGAGTTCCCGTGGCGTTGGCTGCAGCTCGCCGGAGCGAACTTTCACGTACTGCAGCGGCAGATACTGGCTGATCAGCGGCAGCGGAATTGGTGAATCCGCCAGATTACGTACCAGATGAGCGAAAGCGTCATCAATCTGGCTGTCCGGCCAGTAATAGCGCACGCGATCCGAGTAGCTATAACCACGCGCCAGACGACGCGCGTTGCCGTCACCGTGGTAGTGGCTTTGCCAGTATTCCGGGCGGTCGAGCATCACGTCTTCCAGCACCTGACGCAGACCAGAACAGGCTTTCGCTGGCACCAGTTCTTCTTCAATCGCCGCCAGAGAGAACAGAGCTTCACGCAGGGCGAAGGTCAGCGCTGGGCCAACTTTCAGAATGGCAAAGTGGTCAATCACCAGCTGGCGCAGCGATTGCGGCGTTTGATAATCGGTAGAGTGCGCTTCGAAAATCAGCGTTTCGTAGTTTTCGACCATCTGGCTTAAGGCGCTCGCTTTGGCGGGCTGATAATCAATAACGTTGGTGTGATCGAATTCGACGCCGGGTTGAACCACCAGGGCAATGATGCGTGGCCAGATGGCATTCAAACCTTGCTTTTCAAAGGCGTGACGATGGGCTTCCAGCGTGGCGCGGGCGGCATCCGGCGTGGTGACCGCCAGCTCGCTTAAGGTTTCATGCGCGCCGCCAGGTACCGGCACTTCGGTACCAATGACATACTCCAGATCGGCTTCGCCAAAGTGTTCAAGACAGGTTTCTTCCGCCACTTTCGCCAGACGGGCGGCGCGTTCAGCCACGATGTCATCAGTTAAGGGAATCGGATCGTCCTGACAGGACATGCTGCAATCAAGGTGGATTTTTTTGAATCCTGCCGCAACGTAGCTTTTAATCAAATCATCGGCATTGGCCATTGCCTGAGCGGCCGGCAGGTTTTGCCAGCGGTTTGGCCCCAGATGGTCACCACCCAGAATCAACGCATCCTGCGGGAAATTCAACGAGTCGGCGAGCTGACAAACAAAGCCGCGAAAATCGGCGGGCGTCATTCCGGTATAACCGCCGAACTGGTCTACCTGATTGGAGGTTGCTTCAATCAGTAACGGCGTTTGGTTTGCACTGGCGTAGCGGATTGCAGCCTCCAGCACCAGCGGATGTGCGGAACAAACGGCATAAATTCCATTTGTTTTGCCCGCTTTGTGCTGTCTCACCATTTCTGTCAGATGTTTCACTTTCCTCTCCAGTTCAGATTACTGCGATATTAATCTTTCGTTTTGTTTCAGTTGATACTGCGTCATGGTGAGATAAAAATAAAACGAAAGATAATAGTTTTCTGATCTGATTCACAAAAGAAACATAATGAAAGTCACTGAAACGAGAGTAGCTTGCGTCAATGGGCAAGGTGGGCTTGCATTTGCTTAATAGAAAGGCGTTAATAGGCAAAACGAAATGAAACGAAAGTTTTACGAAAGGACTTACTATGAGTAATACCGACGCTTCAGGTGAGAAGCGAGTGACTGGCACCAGCGAGCGACGAGAACAGATCATTCAGCGTCTGCGACAGCAAGGGAGTGTGCAGGTTAACGATCTGTCGGCATTGTATGGCGTATCTACTGTGACGATCCGCAACGATCTGGCGTTTCTGGAAAAGCAGGGGATCGCTGTGCGTGCCTATGGTGGCGCGTTGATCTGCGATAGCACGACGCCGTCAGTCGAGCCATCAGTGGAAGATAAAAGCGCACTGAACACCGCGATGAAACGCAGCGTTGCGAAAGCTGCCGTTGAGTTGATTCAGCCAGGTCATCGGGTTATCCTCGATTCCGGGACCACCACTTTTGAGATTGCTCGTCTGATGCGCAAGCACACTGACGTAATTGCGATGACCAACGGTATGAACGTGGCTAATGCGTTGCTGGAAGCGGAAGGCGTTGAGCTGCTGATGACCGGCGGGCATTTGCGCCGTCAGTCGCAATCTTTTTACGGCGATCAGGCTGAGCAATCGCTGCAAAATTACCACTTCGATATGCTGTTTCTTGGTGTAGATGCGATCGATCTGGAGCGCGGCGTCAGCACACATAATGAAGATGAAGCTCGTTTAAACCGTCGGATGTGCGAAGTTGCGGAACGGATCATCGTGGTCACCGATTCCAGTAAGTTCAATCGTTCCAGTTTACATAAGATCATTGATACTCAACGTATCGACATGATCATTGTTGATGAAGGCATTCCTGCGGATAGCCTGGAAGGACTGCGAAAGGCTGGGGTTGAAGTGATTCTGGTCGGGGAGTGAGAAAGGATGCCCGCTGGTCAACACGAATGCGTTCGGCGGGCATTGTGAACACCATCAATGGGTTTCTTCTGTTTCTCGGGTGAGGGTTTCCCAGTCGGCAGGAGGATGTCCTCTTTTTAACATTTTGCTGAATACGGTATAGGCATCTGTTTTTTTACCGTAGGTGCGCAGAGTGTTTTCATCGTTCATCCATCCCAGAATGATGACTTTCTCTTTTTCACTATAACGAAAGAAGAGACGATAACGACCAGCACCAAATTTTACCCGTGACCAGTCTTTATTTTTCCCAGAGCCTAACGACTTGCCATGACGGAATGCCGGTGATGATGGATTGACCGTGATATGCTCCTCAATCACTTTATGGACTACCGCCAATAACTTTGTGGCGGCTTTTCTCTGATAATTTTCAGGAACTTTTCCCTTTAATGTCTCGACTTCGGCAACTAAAGCGTCGTAGGTTTCCTGAAAACAGGGATGAGCATATAGCGCCCAACCATTAACCCTTTGTGGAAAATCCATTATTCGTCGTCGCCAATCTCATCATCAATGTTGACGTCCATGCCAGCGACAAGTTTCTTTCCTTGTTGAATGTTGAATGGACGAGTTTTTTGCGGGTTGTTCTGGATATCTGCATCCAGAAAACGCAAAAATGCATTCATAGTATGATCCTCCTGTTCATCTCCCAGTCGGCACATAAATACTTGCCCACCAGGCAGAATTTCGTAATGAATGCTGTCCTGGCCTGGCTTCAGTTTTAAGGCCTCACGCACTGGCGCGGGGATAGTTGTTTGTCCGCGTATCGTGACCTTTGATTCAGTGGTCAGTACAGCGTGAGAGCGAGCATTAGCGGGCATGATTCACTGTCCTTTTACAGCCTGTTTTCTGCTCAAATTATAAGCTTGAACTAAGGTAATGCAAATGCATTATTAATGGACGTGGGGGCTTTAAACAATAAAAACATGGCACTAAGGCCATGTTTTGCGAGGGACGTTCCAAAAGAAATCAGGTCACCGGTGCCGGGTTAAACACCGCCAGCTGGTTATGCAGCCCCCATTGATCCGAGAAGGTTTTCTTCTTCCCGCTGGCGACGTCGAGAATAAAGTGGAACAACTTCCAGCCCACCTCTTCAATAGTTTCTTCGCCGGTAGCGATGGTGCCCGCATTAATATCCATTAAATCAAACCAGCGGTTCGCCAGCTCGGTGCGGGTTACCATTTTAATGACGGGTACCGCCATCAGGCCGTACGGCGTACCACGACCGGTCGTAAACACTTGCACTGTGATACCCGAAGCCACCTGTTGCGTGCCACAGACAAAATCGCTGGCTGGCGTCGCGGCGTAAATTAATCCGCGTTTAGTCGGGCGTTGACCGGGCGACAGCACTTCAACAATTGCGCTTTTACCCGATTTAGCAATGGAGCCGAGTGCCTTCTCTACCACGTTTGCCAGACCGCCTTTCTTGTTGCCCGGCGAAGGGTTGGCGCTGCGGTCGGTTTTTCCCATATTGAGATAGTTATCGTACCACTCCATCTCCTCCAGCAGCCGTTTGCCGACCTCTTCGTTCACTGCGCGTGGTGTCAGCAGATGGATCGCGTCACGCACTTCCGTTACTTCTGAAAACATCACCGTTGCGCCGCAGCGCACCAGTAGATCAGACGCATAGCCAACCGCCGGGTTTGCCGTTACACCAGAAAACGCATCGCTGCCACCGCACTGCATACCAACGACCAGTTCTGAAGCCGGGCAGGTTTCTCGCTGCCGTTGATTCAGTTTTTGTAGATGGCGTTCGGCGATCTGCAAAATATCCTCGACCATGGACTGAAAACCGACATGCTTTTCATCCTGCAAACTGACAATGCTGGCGCTTTCTACTGGAATAGCTTGCACATCATCCGTTCCAGTCAGCAGGCGCTCAGGCTGCAACTTTTCACAACCCAGGCCAATCACCATTACTTCGCCGCCAAAGTTAGGATTCAGCGAAATATTGTGAATGGTACGGATAGGTACAACTGCCGCCGGTGCGTTAATCGCCACGCCACAACCGTACAAATGATTCAGCCCCACCACGCCATCGACGTTCGGGTATTTCGGTAGCAGATCGCGTTCAATGATTTTTACTACATAGTCCACCACGCCTGCCACACAGTGGACGCTGGTGGTGATACCGAGCAGGTTTTTGGTGCCCACGCTGCCATCGGCATTGCGATAGCCCTCAAAGGTGTATCCTTCCAGCGGCGGTAAGGGTTCCGGGACTTTGGTTGCCAGTGGCAGCGTGTGTAACGGCGGCGCTTCCGGTAGTACAACCATTGATTCGTCGATCCAGCTTCCGCGTGGGATTGCACGCACGGCGTAACCAATCACTTCGCCATAACGAATAATTTCACCATTAGCCGGAATGTCCAGCAATGCGACTTTATGCCCCTGGGGAATATGTTCAATTAATTCCAGCCCATCCGGAAAACGCGTTCCTGCTTTCAGGCCATTATCATTAACAATAATTGCCACATTATCTGTGTCGTGAACTTTTATATAAAACGCAGTTGGCGTTTCTTGTCTGATTTCGATGTTGGCCATTGTGCAATATTCTCCAGCCAGGGGTTATTAAAATGAGGACCTGGTCTCATTTAAAAATAAATGACTTCATTGGGTGAAATAAGAATGTCAGGAGTTTAAACGCAGAAATGTGATCAATGTCAATCATTTCAGGGATTGCAGTGCCGCCCGGTAAGGTAAAGCGCAAATCTGTGCTTTAGCGCGCAACCTTATGTGCATATGCTCAAAATAATATTTAAATAGTATTAATTAAATTAGCATTTGCACAATGATTATTATTCTCGCGCTGCTTATACTAATTCCCGAGTTCATTGTCGTTACGGCATAAATGAAACTCATAAATAACACCTTCCCCATAATAATAAAAATCAGCATAAGTACCCGAGGTAAATAAAATGATTCTGGACACCGTTGACGAAAAAAAGAAAGGCGTGCATACCCGCTATTTAATATTACTGATTATTTTTATTGTTACCGCCGTTAACTACGCCTAGTTAAGTGCGGTTTCGATGGGTTACATCTTCTCCGCTTTTGGCTGGGCCTACTTGCTGATGCAAATCCCCGGCGGCTGGCTGCTTGATAAGTTTGGCTCGAAAAAAGTTTACACCTACAGCCTCTTTTTCTGGTCGCTATTCACCTTCCTGCAAGGCTTTGTTGATATGTTCCCGCTGGCCTGGGCAGGGATCTCCATGTTCTTTATGCGCTTTATGCTCGGCTTCTCGGAAGCGCCATCATTCCCGGCGAACGCCCGAATTGTCGCCGCCTGGTTCCCGACGAAAGAACGTGGTACTGCCTCCGCCATCTTTAACTCGGCGCAATATTTCTCGCTGGCGCTCTTTTCGCCGCTGCTTGGCTGGCTGACTTTCGCCTGGGGCTGGGAGCACGTCTTTACCGTTATGGGGGTGATTGGTTTTGTGCTGACGGCGCTGTGGATCAAGTTGATTCATAACCCGACAGATCACCCACGTATGTCTGCGGAAGAGCTGAAGTTTATCTCTGAAAATGGCGCGGTGGTCGATATGGACCACAAAAAGCCGGGCAGTGCGGCAGCAAGCGGACCCAAACTGCATTACATCAAGCAATTGCTCTCTAACCGCATGATGCTGGGCGTATTTTTCGGACAATATTTTATCAACACCATCACCTGGTTCTTCCTCACCTGGTTCCCGATTTATCTGGTGCAGGAAAAAGGCATGTCGATTCTGAAAGTGGGTCTGGTCGCCTCGATTCCAGCACTGTGTGGTTTTGCGGGCGGCGTGCTGGGAGGTGTCTTCTCGGATTATCTGATCAAACGCGGTTTATCCCTGACCCTGGCACGTAAGCTACCGATTGTGCTGGGAATGTTGCTGGCTTCCACCATCATCTTATGTAACTACACCAACAACACCACGCTGGTGGTCATGCTGATGGCGCTGGCTTTCTTTGGCAAAGGATTTGGTGCGCTGGGCTGGCCGGTGATTTCTGACACCGCGCCGAAAGAGATTGTTGGCCTCTGCGGCGGCGTCTTTAACGTCTTTGGCAATGTTGCCTCCATTGTCACTCCACTGGTGATTGGCTACCTGGTAAGTGAACTGCACTCCTTCAATGCAGCACTGGTTTTCGTGGGATGTTCAGCGCTGATGGCGATGGTCTGCTACCTCTTCGTAGTTGGCGACATTAAACGTATGGAATTGCAGAAATAAGCAAAGGTATAAGCGATGAATAACGATGTTTTCCCGAATAAATTCAAAGCCGCACTGGCTGCGAAACAGGTACAAATTGGTTGCTGGTCAGCACTCTCTAACCCGATTAGCACTGAAGTTCTTGGTTTGGCTGGGTTTGACTGGCTGGTGCTGGATGGCGAACATGCGCCAAACGATATCTCCACGTTTATTCCGCAGTTAATGGCCTTGAAAGGCAGCGCCAGCGCGCCAGTAGTGCGAGTGCCGACCAACGAGCCGGTAATTATTAAGCGTCTTCTGGATATCGGTTTCTATAACTTCCTGATTCCTTTTGTAGAAACAAAAGAGGAAGCAGAGCTGGCGGTGGCATCAACCCGTTACCCACCGGAAGGCATTCGCGGCGTCTCCGTTTCTCACCGCGCCAATATGTTTGGCACCGTGGCGGATTATTTCGCTCAGTCGAACAAGAACATCACTATTCTGGTCCAGATAGAAAGTCAGCAGGGCGTAGATAACGTCGATGCCATTGCCGCTACCGAAGGCGTAGACGGCATCTTCGTCGGCCCCAGCGATCTGGCCGCGGCATTAGGCCATCTCGGCAATGCATCACACCCGGATGTACAAAAAGCAATTCAGCACATTTTTAACCGTGCCAGCGCGCACGGCAAACCCAGCGGTATCCTCGCGCCGGTCGAAGCCGATGCGCGTCGTTATCTGGAATGGGGCGCGACGTTTGTGGCTGTCGGCAGCGATCTCGGCGTCTTCCGCTCTGCCACTCAGAAACTGGCTGATACCTTTAAAAAATAACCACCACCGCAACAAGAGAGATGATTGATATGACTATGAAAGTTGGTTTTATTGGCCTGGGGATTATGGGTAAACCAATGAGTAAAAACCTTCTGAAAGCAGGTTACTCGCTGGTGGTTGCTGACCGTAACCCAGAAGCTATTGCTGACGTGATTGCTGCAGGTGCAGAAACAGCGTCTACGGCTAAAGCGATCGCTGAACAGTGCGACGTCATCATAACCATGCTGCCAAACTCCCCTCATGTGAAAGAGGTGGCGCTGGGTGAGAATGGCATTATTGAAGGCGCGAAGCCAGGTACGGTATTGATCGATATGAGTTCTATCGCACCGCTGGCAAGCCGTGAAATCAGCGAAGCGCTGAAAGCGAAAGGCATTGATATGCTGGATGCTCCGGTGAGCGGCGGTGAACCGAAAGCCATCGACGGTACGCTGTCAGTGATGGTGGGCGGCGACAAGGCTATTTTCGACAAATACTATGATTTGATGAAAGCGATGGCGGGTTCCGTGGTGCATACCGGGGAAATCGGTGCAGGTAACGTCACCAAACTGGCAAATCAGGTCATTGTGGCGCTGAATATTGCCGCGATGTCAGAAGCGTTAACGCTGGCAACTAAAGCGGGCGTTAACCCGGACCTGGTTTATCAGGCAATTCGCGGTGGACTGGCGGGCAGTACCGTGCTGGATGCCAAAGCGCCGATGGTGATGGACCGCAACTTCAAGCCGGGCTTCCGTATTGATCTGCATATTAAGGATCTGGCGAATGCGCTGGATACTTCTCACGGCGTCGGCGCACAACTGCCGCTCACAGCTGCGGTTATGGAGATGATGCAGGCACTGCGAGCAGATGGTTTAGGAACGGCGGATCATAGCGCCCTGGCGTGCTACTACGAAAAACTGGCGAAAGTCGAAGTTACTCGTTAATGACGTCGTGCCCGGATGGCGTATTGCAATCCGGGCCTGGAATCCAGGCCGAATAAGAGAAACGCCCTCCGGCGTCATGTGGTAACAGGCATAGGTATGAAAATCGTAATCGCCCCAGACTCTTATAAAGAAAGTTTATCTGCCAGCGAGGTTGCGCAGGCGATAGAAAAAGGATTTCGGGAAATTTTTCCTGATGCACAGTACGTTTCTGTTCCGGTTGCCGACGGTGGCGAAGGAACGGTGGAAGCGATGATTGCAGCCACCCAGGGGGCTGAACGTCACGCCTGGGTTACAGGGCCGCTGGGCGAGAAAGTGAATGCCAGTTGGGGGATCTCCGGCGATGGCAAAACCGCGTTTATTGAAATGGCGGCGGCCAGTGGGCTGGAGCTGGTACCTGCGGAAAAACGCGATCCACTCGTGACCACTTCACGCGGCACAGGCGAGTTAATCCTGCAGGCGCTGGAGAGCGGTGCGACAAACATTATTATCGGCATTGGCGGCAGCGCTACAAATGATGGCGGCGCAGGCATGGTACAGGCGCTGGGGGCGAAATTATGCGACGCCAACGGCAATGAAATTGGTTTTGGCGGCGGTAGTCTTAATACTCTGAATGATATTGATATTTCCGGCCTCGATCCGCGCTTAAAAGATTGCGTCATTCGCGTCGCTTGTGATGTCACCAATCCGCTGGTGGGCGATAACGGCGCATCGCGCATCTTTGGCCCACAAAAGGGAGCCAGTGAAGCGATGATTGTTGAGCTGGACAATAACCTCTCTCACTATGCCGAGGTCATTAAAAAAGCGCTGCATGTTGATGTGAAAGATGTCCCCGGTGCAGGAGCTGCGGGTGGTATGGGCGCGGCGCTAATGGCGTTTCTTGGTGCGGAACTGAAAAGTGGTATTGAAATCGTCACTACGGCGCTGAATCTGGAGGAACATATTCACGATTGTACGCTGGTGATCACCGGTGAAGGGCGTATTGACAGCCAGAGTATTCACGGGAAGGTACCGATTGGTGTCGCAAACGTGGCGAAGAAGTACCATAAACCGGTGATTGGCATTGCGGGTAGCCTGACCGATGATGTTGGCGTTGTACATCAGCATGGCATTGATGCGGTCTTCAGCGTATTGACCAGCATAGGTACGTTGGACGAAGCATTCCGCGGGGCTTATGACAATATCTGCCGTGCTTCACGTAATATCGCCGCGACACTGGCGATTGGAATGCGCAACGCGGGGTGACAAGGGCGCGCAAACCCTCTATACTGCGCGCCGAAGCTGACCAGACAGTCGCCGCTTCGTCGTCGTCCTCTTCGGGGGAGA
>ENA-UOJC01003192-UOJC01003192.1-human-gut-metagenome-genome-assembly--contig:-C104-NODE-3192-length-15925-cov-4.302962_pt1 | contig 15925 bp, 17 predicted proteins | sample MGYA00242339_ERZ723886 | MGnify/ENA metagenome assembly ERZ723886 | reverse complement strand
GCACCAGTGGCGGCAGCGAGAACTGGTACACCATATGTGCTTCGTCATCGCCTGCGCCAAAGTAAGCAATGTTGTCTTTATGCGGAACATTGGTCTCGGTAATGATCACTGTACCTGGCGCAACGTTATCAATAATCGACCGTAACAGTTTGATAATCAGATGTGTTTTTTCCAGATGGATGCAGCTTGTTCCCGGCTCTTTCCACATAAAGCCAACGGCATCCAGGCGGACATACTCAGCACCTTTCGCAAGGTAACAGAGTAAAACATCCACCATCGCCAGCAACACTTCAGGGCTACGGTAATTCAGGTCAATTTGATCGTCACTAAAGGTGGTCCATAAATGGCGCGTTGAATGATCGCGCATCTGGAATGGCGTTAATAACGGTAACGCACGCGGGCGAGTGACGGCGCTGAGATCGGTTTGCGGGTCAACGGCAATAAAAAAATCTTCAAAACCTGGATGCTGTTGTAAATAGTTTTTAAACCATTCACTTTTTGCCGACATATGGTTGCAGACAAAATCAAACATTAAATGACTGCATTCACCGAGTTGCTGAATATCCTGCCACTCCCCCGCTTCACTGGCGACCTGATGATAATCAATTACCGAAAAGCCATCATCAGATGACCATGGATAAAACGGCAACAAATGAACATGTGAAAAAATGCTTTGCAGCCATTGATGGTAAAACTGATTAAATGTGGGTAATGGTTTTAAATCATTGCTGTGAAATTGATCGGCATAGGTAATTAACACGACATCACTTTCATCCCAGTGTTTTTTACGTCGCTGTGTAATTAATCGTTTCGCACTCTCAAGACGCGTTACAAGTTTCTGTAAATGAGTTGCGGTAAATGTTCCACCGTAGATTTCGTCCAGGTAATCCGTAATTTTCTGTTTCATGTTGCCTTTCCGTGGTAGCGGTCCCATGAAACGAGAGACTACTCCGCAGAAAATAAACTGTCAATTGAGCACAAGGGTTTTAGTCACGCAGGAAATCATTTTTTACCAGGGAAAAAGCGTATTTGTGAGCTGACGCAAATAATCTATGGGGATGTAAATAAGGTGTGACAGAAAAAAAAACGGCGCATAAGCGCCGCTCATGGTGAATTCTTTTAACCTTTGACCTTCGGCATTGCGATGTCTTTCAGGCCACCGGCGTTCTCAACGTGGGTATATCCCATCTCGCTAAGGATCTCTTTTGCTTGCCCTGACTGGCGTCCGGCATTGCAATACACTTTCACGGTGTCGTTTTTATCCGGAACGGCGGTGGCAATGCGCTCTTTCACTTCCTTCAGGGGAATATTGATGGCCCCCTGAACGTGCTCTTGCTGATACTGCTCTGGAACACGAACATCGATCCAGTGTTCAGCGGCGAAAACGGGCAGTGAAAACACCAGTGCCAGAGCAAGTAAGCCTTTTTTAAACATGTAAGCGTCCTTCTATGGATGAAAATTGCCATCCATTATACGCCTGAGATTTAACAATTTTTGCGAAACTCCCCTCACCTTTTATAACGCTGTGCCAGTTTATTAGCAGCCCGACTTAACAGCGGTTCCAGCGCCACAGCCAGCAACATTTTCAGCGGTCGGCGAGCAACTGATTTTATCGCCCAGCCCGCCACACCCGCCGGGCCATAGCGCAGTGCGGTAAGAAGTACCAGCTTGCCTGCTAATTTGAAACCAGGCTTTACCTTTTGCCCGGCCTGTTGCCAGCGAGTATTCATAACTTTCCTCACAGTTGACGGAAACGGCTACGTAACGTGAAAGTATCGGAAGTGACATAACGTTCCATCTCGCGTAAACGCGTTTCACTTGCCGCCAGTTCACGGTCGACTTCATCCAGCAATTCGCTGCTGGAAGGTAGCTGCTCACCAAAGGCCATGTTGTCCGGCATTGGATCAAGCGCAAATGACAAAATGATGTAAGCAACCAGGGTAAACAGCGCCAGACCGAAGAAAATCGACAGCACCACCAGGATACGCACCAGTTTTACCGGTACATCAAAATAGTTGGCAATCCCGGCGCAGACGCCGCGGACCATGCCCTGCTGTGGAATACGCCATAATTTTTTATTGAGATTAATGCCCGCCATTAGCGATCCCTCCAGTTCGGATGTTCTGCATCAAGAATAGATTCCAGCGCCTGAATACGTTCGCGCATCCGTTTTGCTTCATCAGCCAGTTGCGCTAATCGCTGCTGCTCACTTTGCGACAATTCACTGCGACCAGAACGATTGCTGTAATGCAGCCATAACCAGATCGGTAAAACAAACAGCACAAAAATGGTTAACGGAATAGCCAGAAATAGCGCGCTCATAAGTACTCCTTAGACGATGAGCGGCGGCGCGTTCGGACGCCGCCTGGATGTTATTATTGATTGTCTTGCTTCATTTTGGCTTTTAATTGTGCCAGTTGTTCGCTGATTGCATCATCGGCTTTCAGTTCGGCAAACTGATCGTCCAGCGATTTTTGTTTACCGAAGCTGTGGCTTTCTGCTTCCGCTTCCATCTGGTCAATACGACGTTCGAAAGATTCGAAACGAGCCATTGCTTCATCCAGTTTGCCACTGTCCAGCTGACGACGCACATCGCGCGACGAGTTTGCCGCCTGATGACGTAACATCAATGCCTGCTGGCGAGCGCGTGTTTCGCTCAATTTGTTTTCCAGCTCGCCAATCTCTTTCTTCATGCGTGCCAGCGTATCGTCCACCAGCGTCACTTCATGTTCCAGGGACTTAATCAGATCGGTCAGTTTCTGTTTTTCAATTAACGCTGCACGTGCCAGATCCTCTCTCTCTTTCAGCAGCGCCAGTTCGGCTTTTTCCTGCCATTCAACCTCACGCGCCGACGCTTGTTCAATACGGCGAGTCAGCTGTTTCTTTTCTGCCAACGCGCGCGCCGAAGTAGAACGTACTTCAACCAGTGTATCTTCCATCTCCTGGATCATCAGACGAACCAGTTTCTGTGGATCTTCCGCTTTCTCTAACAGAGCGTTGATGTTGGCATTCACGATGTCGGCAAAGCGAGAAAAAATACCCATAATGTTGTCCTCTTGATTTCTGCGTTCAGGATTGTCCTGCTGAACTGTTAATACAATTTGCGTGCCAATTTTTTATCTTTTTGATTTATAAAGATCTGATTGAAGAATCAACAGCAACATGCCAGGATGAGTTAGCGAATTACACTAACAAGTGGCGAATTTCATCATGGCAGAATACAAAGATAATTTACTTGGTGAGGCGAACAGCTTTCTCGAAGTGCTGGAACAGGTTTCGCATCTCGCACCGCTGGACAAACCGGTGCTCATCATCGGCGAACGCGGCACCGGTAAAGAGCTGATTGCCAGCCGCCTGCATTATCTCTCCTCCCGTTGGCAAGGGCCGTTTATTTCCCTTAACTGCGCGGCGTTAAATGAAAATCTGCTGGATTCCGAACTGTTTGGTCACGAAGCGGGGGCGTTTACCGGTGCGCAAAAACGTCATCCAGGGAGATTTGAACGTGCCGACGGCGGTACGCTATTTCTTGATGAACTCGCTACGGCACCGATGATGGTGCAGGAGAAATTATTGCGCGTGATTGAGTACGGTGAACTGGAGCGCGTTGGCGGCAGCCAGCCATTGCAGGTGAATGTGCGGTTGGTATGCGCGACGAATGCCGATCTCCCGGCGATGGTCAATGAAGGCACTTTTCGCGCTGACCTGCTCGACCGACTGGCTTTTGATGTTGTACAACTGCCACCACTGCGCGAGCGCGAAAGCGACATAATGTTGATGGCAGAATACTTTGCCATCCAGATGTGTCGGGAAATCAAGCTGCCTCTGTTCCCGGGGTTTACGGAGCGCGCCAGAGAAACATTGCTGAATTATCGTTGGCCGGGAAATATTCGTGAATTGAAAAACGTGGTGGAACGTTCAGTGTATCGCCACGGCACCAGCGATTATCCGCTTGATGACATCATTATTGATCCCTTTAAACGGCGTCCGCCTGAAGACGCTATCGCCGTTTCAGAAACCACCTCGCTTCCAACACTGCCGCTGGATTTACGTGAGTTTCAGATGCAGCAGGAAAAAGAGTTGCTGCAACTCAGTTTGCAACAAGGGAAATATAACCAGAAGCGCGCGGCTGAATTACTGGGGTTAACTTATCATCAGTTCCGCGCGTTGTTGAAAAAGCACCAGATTTAGCGAAGTTGAGCAATACAACTTGCCGGATGCGGCGTGAATGCTTTATTCGGCATACATAATCAATACGTCGTTTGCAGGCCTGATAAGCGCAGCGCATCAGACATTATTGCGTTGGGCTATTAATCGCTCAGCGCATCCTGCAAAATTTTCATTGCCGCATCGAATTGCGCATCCGGGATGGTCAGCGGATACAGGAAGCGAATCACGTTGCCGTATGCGCCACAGGTCAGCAGGAGCAGCCCCTGCGCCAGCGCGCGTTGCTGGATTTTCTGTGCAATCGCCGCTGACGGCTCGCCCGTTAGCGGATCGTTAAACTCTACCGCAATCATCGACCCCAGGCCGCGTACCGCAGCAATGGCCGGAACGCTTTCTTTGGCATCAATCAACGTGTTTTTGAGACGCTGGCCCAGTTGATTCGCGCGTTCGCAGAGTGATTCTTTGTCGATAATGTTGAGCACCGCGTGCGCGGCAGCCACCGCCAGCGGGTTACCGGCGTAGGTGCCGCCAAGCCCGCCCGGCGCGGGTGCGTCCATAATATTCGCGTTACCGACCACGCCCGAAAGCGGCATCCCGCCCGCGAGGCTTTTCGCCATCGTCATTAAATCCGGCTTATCGGCGTAATGATCCATGGCAAACAGCTTACCGGTACGCGCAAAGCCGCTTTGCACTTCATCAGCAATCATCACAATACCGTGCTCGTCGCACAGGCGGCGAATAGCGGCAACCAGCTCTTTTGGCGCAACGTTGAAACCGCCCTCGCCCTGCACCGGTTCGAAAATAATCGCCGCCACCTGCTTCGCTTCGATGTCTGATTTAAACAAGCGTTCGATGGCGTCGAGGGAGTCCTGTGTTGAAATGCCGTGTAAATCTGACGGATAAGGTACGTGATACACCGAGCCAGGGAACGGGCCGAAGCCGATTTTGTACGGCGCAACTTTTCCGGTCAGCGCCATGGTCATATACGTACGACCGTGAAAGCCGCCGCTAAACGCAATCACGCCAGGGCGTCCGGTATGGGCGCGAGCAATTTTCACCGCGTTTTCCACCGCTTCCGCACCGGTGGTGAAGAACGCGGTTTTGGCCTGCCCGCTCACCGGGGCAAGGGCGTTGATTTTCTCCGCCAGGGTGACGTAGCTTTCATACGGCACAATCTGATACGCGGTGTGGGTAAACTGTTGCAGTTGCTGCTCCACCGCCGCGACCAGATCAGGGTGGCGATGTCCGGTATTCAGCACCGCAATGCCTGCGGCGAAATCGATGTACTCGTTGCCCTCAACATCCTTCAGCGTGGCGTTTTCAGCCGACTGGGCGAAGAAGTTACACATCACGCCAACCCCGCGCGGAGTGGCAGAAAGACGACGCTGATGGAATTCATTGTTGCTCATGTTTCACACCTTTTGACTCTTCACGGTTAATCGGAAATTAAACGCCCAGACGATCGCGCAGGCTGTAATACGCCGCGCCCATCGCGGTAAACGGCACACGCAGCGTGCGCCCGCCGGGGAACGGGTAATGCGGCAGATTGGCGAAGGCATCGAAACGTTCGGCGTCGCCGCGCAGCAGTTCGGCAATCAAACGTCCGGCTAGATGAGTACAGGTCACGCCGTGGCCGCTGTAGCCCTGCATGTAATAGATGTTGGTATCGAGGCGACCAAACTGCGGCATACGCGACAGGGTCAGCAGGAAGTTGCCCGTCCAGCGGTAATCAATTTTCACGCCCTTCAGCTGCGGGAAGGTTTTCAGCAGTTTCGGCACCACAAGGCGCTCAACGTCATCCGGGTCGCGCGCGCCGTAGACCACGCCGCCGCCGTACAGCAGGCGGTTGTCGGCGGTAAGACGGTAGTAATCAAGCAGATAGTTACAGTCTTCCACACAGTAGTTTTTCGGGATCAGCGAACGGGCTAAATCTTCCGACAGCCGTTCGGTGGTGATCACCTGCGTGCCGCACGGCATGCTGCGTTTCGCCAGTTCCGGCTCTACTTTATCGCCCAGATACGCATTCCCGGCGACAATCACATACTTCGCCGTCACCTGACCTTTGGCAGTTCGCACAACGGCTGGCGTGGTGTGCTGGATCTGCGTCACGGCAGAAAGTTCATACACGCGCCCGCCGTTGAGGCGGATGGCGTCCGCTTCGCCAATGGCAAGGTTTAGCGGATGAATATGCCCACCGCTGTGATCCAGCAGCGCACCGGTATAGCGATCGCTGGCTACTTCACGGCGAATGGCGTTGGCGTCCAGCAATTCCAGCTGTTTATTGCCGTAGCGTTCCCAGTTCTCTTTCTGCTCTTCAAGTGTGGCGAGCTGTTTATCATTCATCGCCACAAACAGGCCGCCGGGGCGGTAGTCGCAGTCAATCTGATAACGTTTGATACGTTCGCGGATGATCTCACCACCTTCGAACATCATGCTGCCGAGCATACGGGCGGTGTCCATGCCGTAGCTTTTTTCGATCACGTCGATGTCGCGGCTGTAGGAGTTCACAAGCTGTCCGCCATTGCGCCCGCTTGCGCCAAAGCCGATGCGTGAGGCTTCGAGAACCACTACGTCAAAGCCCGCTTCCGCCAGATGCAGCGCGGAGGAGAGCCCGGTATAGCCGCCGCCAACCACGCAAACGTCGCAGGTGATTGACTCATTCAGCGTGTCGAATGGTGCATATTTATTCGCACTGGCGGCGTAGTAACTGCTGGTATGTTCGGTCATTTCAGGCCTCCAGGCTTATCCAGATGGTTTTCAGTTCAGTGAATTTTTCAAGGGCATGCAGGGATTTGTCGCGACCGTTGCCGCTCTGCTTATAGCCGCCAAACGGCACGGTCATATCGCCGTCGTTGTAGTTATTGACGAAGACGGAACCGGCTTTCAGGCGTCGGCTCATGCGGTGCGCGCGGGAGAGGTCGCGCGTCCATACCGCCGCGCCAAGGCCGTACTGGCTGTCGTTGGCAAGCTGTAGCGCCTGTTCTTCTGATGTGAAACGCGTGACCACCAGCACCGGACCGAAAATCTCTTCGCGACTTAAGGACGCATTCGGGTCCACATCCACAAAGATGGTCGGGCCGATGGCGGCAGCCAGCCCGGCGTTACGGCCATCCAACAACAGTTGCCCTTTGCTTTCGCCTTCCCGAATAAAGCTATGGACCGAGTCGGCGTGGGCGCAGTCGATTAAGGTGCCCATGGTGGTTGCGGGATCAAGTGGATGGCCCGGCTGCCAGTTTTGCGCCTGCTGTTTTAACAGGGCTAAGAATTCATCGGCGATGCTCTCTTCCAGCAACAGGCGCGTTCCGGCGATGCACACCTGTCCCTGGTTGTAGAAAATGCCTGCTGCGGTGGCGCTTGCCGCCTGTTGCAAATCCGGGCAGTCAGCGAAAACGATGTTGGCGCTTTTGCCGCCCGCTTCCAGCCAGACGCGTTTCATGTTGCTGTCGCCCGCATCTTTCAGCAGCTGTTTCCCGGTACGGGTTGAACCGGTAAAGGCAATGGCGTCGATATCGTTATGACGCGACAGCGCCTGCCCGGCTTCATGACCAAAACCCGTCACCACGTTCAACACACCATCCGGCAAGCCTGCTTCTTTCGCCAGCCCCGCGAGACGAATCGCACTGAGCGGTGATTTTTCAGACGGTTTTAGAATCACGCTGTTTCCCGCCGCCAGCGCCGGGCCGAGTTTCCAGCAAGTCAGCAACAGCGGGAAGTTCCACGGCACGATGGCGGCAATCACGCCGACCGGTTCACGCACGATCATCGCCAGCTCATGGCTACTGGTGGTCGCCACTTCGCCATACACTTTGTCGATCGCTTCGGCGTACCAGCGAATGGCGCGCGCCGCGCCGGGAATATCATCACGCAGACTGTGACGAATCGGTTTGCCGGTGTCGAGAGTTTCCAGCAGTGCCAGCTCTTCGGCGTGGGCTTGCATTAAATCGGCGACTTTATTCAGTACCGCTTTACGTTTTGCCGGAGAAGAGAGTGACAAGTCGCCGCGTTCAAATACGCCGCGTGCTGCGCTCATCGCACGGTCGATATCGACGCTCTTGCCGCGGGCAATTTTCGCCAGCGGTGCCTGGGTGACCGGATCAACGGTTTCAAAGGTTTCATTTTCCGCCGCAGCAGTATATTCACCGTTAATAAATAAGCGGTTTTCAATGGCGAGACTTAACGCTTTATCCTGCCAGTAAGCCAGATGATGAAAATTCATTATGACTCCTGTTTCACGTCTATCAGATATATGCAGTTTGTGAACGTCAGGGCGCAGAGATCCCCGGGCCGTATGCCCGTTTATTTCTGGCGACATTCTTTATATACACTTCATCCTTCAAGCCGCCTCTGCCTTGGCTGCGTTCGCTCCCCCGAATCACTTACCTGAGTAAGCTCATCGGGATTCGCTCACTTGCCGCCTTGATGCAACTTGAATGATTTTGTGTATAGATTGCCGGGCGCATTGCGCTTACCCGGCTTACAGAACAAAAAGATTAAAACGTGGTGGGCGTATGGGCGCTGATAATTCGGCAAATACCTGCCGACGTATTACTGAAACTGTGCGGGATGCCGGTATTAATGGCATAACTTTGCCCCGCGACGAGGTGGTAATCCTGACCATTAATCGTCAGAACAATTTCACCTTCCAGTACAGTGCCTATTTCCTCACCCTGATGCTTAATTCTTTCCCCAGTGGTTGTGCCCGGCTGGTACGTTTCAAAGATCATCGCCAGCGTGCGATTCGGGTTACCGTTATGAACCAGCTTCATTGACACACCCTGACTACCCATCTCAATTAAGTCGTCCTGATTAATGACGACCTGCGGCTCATCAGGTTTTTCCGGCTCGGTAAAGTCTTCGGTGAGTGACAGACCATACTCCTTGAGCAGCTTTTAGCACTGTGAGTCAGCCCGGAGAGTTCGGCGGCACGACGTTGTGAAAGCCCCTGCTGCTGGCGGATTTCCGACAAGCGTTTTCCTGGCGCCAGTCCCTCATCACTCATATTTGCATTTCCTTAAACTGTAGTGGTCAGAGTCGCTGTTTTTCAGCGATATGGTGCTGACAAGCGGTGATAAAGCCCTCGAACAATATACGCGAAAGCGCGTACTCGCTACTGTTCCATTCCGGGTGCCACTGTACGCCCAGCGCAAAAGGATGATTGATGACGCTAACCGCCTCAACTAAGCCATCCGGCGAGCGAGCTTCAACACGCAACCGTGGGCTAACGACCTTCGCCCCTTGTCCATGTAGAGAGTTTACCCAAAAGTTGCTACATTCAGGTAACAACGCAGACAGTAATCCCCCCTCTTCAACCTGAACTTCATGCGACGGTGCATATTGCTGTTCCACCGGCAGTTCGGGATCTTCCCGATGTTCCAGCAATTCAGGCTGTTCGCACAGCTTGCGATGCAACGAACCACCGGTTGCCACCACCAGTTCTTGTAAACCCCGGCAGATGGCGAAAATGGGGATGCGCCTTTCGAGTGCGGCATTAATTATCGCCATGCTCAGAAGATCACGCCCGGGATCGGCGTCAGGCTCATCGCCGTTTTCACCATATAGGTGCGGCTGCACATTGCTGGGACTACCAGGAAGATAAATGCCATCGAGTTTCGGCAAAAGTTGTTCAAGTAATGACGGTTCCGCCAGCGCATGTGGTAGCGCAATAGGCAAGCCGCCTGCATGGATGATGGCATTCAGGTACTTTTCTTGCAGAGTCTGGGTCGCATGACCCTTAAGCCTGTTCCTGCACATTACGACACCGATAACCGGATTGTTCATTATATTTTCCATGCTCAATCTCACAAAGTGGACTAAATTATCGTCATTACTGCGCTTTAAATGACCTTTATGTTCAATATTTTTTCAATTTAGCAGTGGGTTTTCATTTTTGCAAACTCAATTTAACATTTGACAAACATTTAGTTTGCATACAGATTCGAATGGTGGTCATTATATTTTACGCTTTGATAACGAGCGGAAAACAAACCAAAGGCGAAGAATCATGGAAACCAATATCGTTGAAGTAGAGAACTTTGTTCAGCAGTCAGAAGAGAGGCGGGGTAGCGCCTTTACGCAGGAAGTGAAACGCTACCTGGAGCTCTAAGCGAATTCGCAGTATGTTGATGTGTAAATTACCGATGTAAAGGGTTGCGTGCGTGGAAAGCGTATTCCTGTTTCAAGCCTGAAGAAGCTCGAGAAAGGGTGTTATTTCCCGGCCTCGGTATTTGCAATGGATATTCTGGGCAACGTAGTAGAAGAAGCAGGTCTGGGTCAGGAAATGGGCGAGCCGGATCGTACCTGTGTTCCTGTTCTCGGTTCCTTAACTCCTTCTGCCGCCGATCCAGAGTTTATCGGTCAGATGCTCCTGACCATGGTCGATGAAGATGGCGCTCCCTTTGACGTTGAGCCGCGGAACGTTCTTAACCGCCTGTGGCAGCAGCTGCGCCAGCGCGGATTGTTCCCGGTCGTAGCGGTAGAGCTGGAGTTCTATTTACTGGATCGCCAGCGCGACGCTGAAGGGTATCTGCAACCGCCCTGCGCGCCTGGCACCGATGACCGCAATACACAAAGCCAGGTTTACTCCGTTGATAACCTCAACCACTTCGCCGACGTGCTCAATGATATTGATGAACTGGCGCAGTTACAGCTGATTCCGGCAGATGGCGCGGTCGCTGAGGCCTCGCCGGGTCAGTTTGAAATCAACCTTTACCATACTGATAACGTGCTGGAAGCCTGCGATGATGCGCTGGCACTAAAACGCCTGGTGCGTCTGATGGCAGAAAAGCATAAGATGCACGCCACTTTTATGGCGAAGCCGTATGAAGAGCACGCGGGCAGCGGAATGCATATCCATATCAGTATGCAAAATAATCGTGGCGAGAACGTGCTTTCTGACGCGGAAGGCGAAGATTCGCCGCTGCTGAAAAAGATGCTCGCCGGGATGATTGACCTGATGCCGTCGTCGATGGCGTTGCTGGCACCAAACGTGAACTCGTATCGCCGCTTCCAGCCGGGAATGTATGTGCCGACGCAGGCGTCGTGGGGCCATAACAACCGCACCGTCGCCCTGCGTATTCCGTGCGGCGACCGTCATAATCACCGCGTGGAATATCGCGTGGCGGGTGCCGATGCCAACCCATATCTGGTGATGGCAGCGATTTTTGCCGGTATTTTGCATGGCCTTGATAACGAGCTGCCGTTGCAGGAAGAAGTCGAAGGCAACGGGCTGGAACAGGAAGGCTTACCCTTTCCGATTCGCCAGAGCGATGCCCTGGGTGAGTTTATCGAGAATGATCACCTGCGCCGCTATTTAGGCGAACGCTTCTGCCATGTCTATCACGCCTGTAAAAATGATGAGCTGTTGCAGTTTGAGCGCCTCATCACAGAAACAGAAATTGAGTGGATGTTGAAAAACGCGTAATACCCCTTGCGGGGTTGTTTCATCGGCCTGAGCGGAGCCAGGCCTGACATTTGCTGGTAATCCAGACATTTCCCGGATGTCGCGTTATGGAGCGCGGGCGGCAACGGGCTTCCGTTAACGATTAAGACTGTGACGAGGAAATGAGATGATGCCGATGATTAAATCCCCGCATGGCGAGGGAGGCTGCGTATGCGCCCCTCCTGCTACTGACTGGACTCCGCCCCCTTTGCTTCCCTTGCTAAACAGGTTTGATTTCAGGTCGACACGACCGCAAACCTTATTACGCAGGGGAGGCAGCAATTATGGCTATTAATTCACCACTGAATATTGCTGCGCAACCCGGCAAAACCCGTCTGCGAAAATCACTGAAATTGTGGCAGGTGGTGATGATGGGTCTGGCCTATCTCACGCCGATGACCGTATTTGATACTTTTGGTATTGTCTCCGGCATTAGCGACGGTCACGTTCCGGCGTCCTATTTGCTGGCGCTGGCGGGTGTGCTGTTTACCGCTATCAGCTACGGCAAACTGGTTCGCCAGTTTCCGGAGGCCGGTTCGGCCTATACCTACGCGCAAAAGTCGATTAACCCGCACGTCGGATTTATGGTCGGCTGGTCATCGCTGCTGGATTATCTCTTTTTGCCGATGATTAACGTCTTGTTGGCGAAAATCTATCTCTCCGCCCTCTTCCCGGAAGTGCCGCCGTGGGTGTGGGTGGTAACCTTCGTCGCCATTTTAACCGCCGCGAATCTGAAGAGCGTCAACCTGGTCGCTAACTTCAATACCCTGTTTGTACTGGTGCAAATCTCCAGCATGGTGGTGTTTATCTTCCTGTTAGTTAAGGGACTGCATAAAGGAGAAGGCGTTGGCACCGTCTGGTCACTTCAGCCGTTTATCAGCGAGAACGCGCACCTGATCCCGATTATTACCGGGGCGACGATTGTCTGTTTCTCCTTCCTCGGTTTCGATGCGGTGACCACGCTTTCGGAAGAGACGCCGGACGCCGCACGCGTGATCCCGAAAGCCATCTTCCTGACGGCGGTCTACGGTGGCGTTATCTTTATCGCGGCGTCGTTCTTTATGCAGCTGTTCTTTCCCGATATCAGCCGCTTTAAAGATCCGGATGCCGCACTGCCTGAAATTGCGCTGTACGTCGGCGGCAAGCTCTTCCAGTCGATTTTCCTCTGCACCACGTTTGTGAACACGTTAGCCTCTGGCCTGGCTTCACATGCCAGCGTGTCGCGTCTGCTGTATGTGATGGGGCGTGACAATGTGTTTCCGGAGCGCGTGTTTGGCTATGTGCACCCAAAATGGCGGACTCCGGCACTCAACGTCATTATGGTCGGGATTGTCGCGTTGTCGGCGCTGTTCTTCGATTTAGTTACCGCCACAGCGTTAATTAACTTCGGTGCTCTGGTGGCGTTTACCTTCGTGAATCTGTCGGTGTTTAATCATTTCTGGCGGCGTAAAGGAATGAATAAAAGCTGGAAGGATCACTTCCACTATTTGCTGATGCCGCTGGTTGGCGCGCTGACGGTGGGTGTGCTGTGGGTTAACCTCGAGTCAACGTCACTGACACTCGGTCTGGTATGGGCTTCGTTAGGCGGCGCATATTTATGGTATCTGATCCGCCGCTATCGCAAAGTGCCGTTGTATGATGGTGACAGAACGCCGGTGAGTGAAACGTAATAGTCGGATGCGCGGCGCATTATCCTGCCTGAGGGTAACGCGCCGCGCCATTAACTATAAAAAGATGTATGACCCGGATCACGAGTGCTATCATCCGCCCTTATGCTTAGCGCATTAACCCCAGGGGCAAATAATGAACCACGATATCCCGCTAAAATATTTTGATATTGCCGATGAGTACGCGACCGAATGCGCAGAGCCTGTCGCAGAGGCTGAACGCACACCGCTGGCCCACTACTTCCAGTTACTGCTCACCCGTTTGATGAACAATGAAGAGATCAGCGAAGAAGCCCAACATGAAATGGCTGCTGAAGCGGGGATTAATCCCGTACGCATTGATGAGATCGCAGAGTTTTTGAATCAATGGGGTAATGAGTAATGATTTAATTGCAGACGATCGGTCAGTATCGTTGTCCGGATAAAGCGTTCACGCCGCATCTGGCTAACAATGACACGCACTGCAGCGTGCTTTAATGGGTTTCTCACGATCGTACCGCTCTGCTCCTCGCTAAGTTGTTCTGTGAGTTATAGTTATAGAGAAATCACGGGTACGAATGTTGAACAGATGGCGACGTCACCTGTTCAACGACCAACCACACGGCCCTCATTACGACCCCTGAACACAAACGGTAATGGCAAATGTCATTAAATATTAGTAAGATAGCCTCTTTACATAAAATCCCTTAATATTATGCGCCAGGTATTATCGTCTCTTTTGGTGATTGCTGGACTTGTGAGTGGTCAGGCAATCGCCGCGCCTGAATCTCCCCCGCATGCTGATATCCGCGACAGCGGTTTTGTCTATTGCGTCAGCGGGCAAGTCAACACCTTTAACCCATCCAAAGCGAGCAGTGGGTTAATTGTCGATACCCTTGCCGCCCAGTTTTATGATCGACTGCTGGATGTCGATCCCTATACCTATCGCCTGATGCCGGAACTTGCCGAAAGCTGGGAAGTACTCGACAACGGCGCGACCTATCGCTTCCACCTGCGTCGCGATGTTCCGTTTCAAAAAACCGACTGGTTTACTCCCACTCGTAAAATGAATGCCGACGATGTGGTGTTTACCTTCCAGCGAATTTTTGACCGCAACAACCCGTGGCATAACGTCAACGGCAGCAACTTCCCCTACTTCGACAGCCTGCAATTTGCCGATAACGTGAAAAGCGTCCGCAAACTGGATAATCATACCGTTGAGTTCCGACTCGCCCAGCCGGATGCTTCTTTTTTGTGGCACCTCGCAACCCATTATGCTTCGGTCATGTCGGCAGAATATGCCCGGAAGTTAGAGAAAGAAGATCGCCAGGAGCAACTCGACCGTCAACCGGTCGGCACCGGTCCGTATCAGTTGTCGGAATACCGCGCCGGGCAATTTATTCGCCTACAACGTCATGATGACTTCTGGCGCGGTAAACCGTTAATGCCGCAGGTAGTGGTGGATTTAGGCTCCGGCGGCACCGGACGTCTGTCGAAACTCCTGACCGGGGAATGCGACGTTCTGGCCTGGCCTGCTGCCAGCCAGCTATCCATTTTGCGTGACGACCCGCGCTTGCGTTTAACGCTGCGTCCTGGGATGAACGTCGCCTATCTGGCATTTAACACCGCCAAACCGCCGCTAAATAATCCCGCTGTCCGCCATGCGCTGGCACTGGCGATTAATAACCAGCGCCTGATGCAATCCATCTATTATGGTACGGCTGAAACGGCGGCCTCTATTTTACCGCGCGCCTCGTGGGCCTATGACAACGAGGCTAAAATTACTGAATACAATCCGGCGAAATCGCGCGAACAGTTGAAGTCGTTGGAGCTGGAAAATTTAACGCTGAAACTGTGGGTGCCCACACGTTCGCAGGCGTGGAACCCCAGTCCACTGAAAACTGCCGAACTGATTCAGGCGGATATGGCGCAGGTTGGCGTAAAAGTGGTGATTGTGCCGGTAGAAGGTCGATTTCAGGAGGCGCGGTTGATGGATATGAGCCATGATCTGACGTTATCCGGTTGGGCGACGGACAGTAACGACCCGGACAGTTTCTTCCGTCCGTTACTGAGCTGCGCGGCAATTCATTCGCAGACCAACCTCGCCCACTGGTGCGATCCGAAATTCGACAGCGTATTGCGTAAGGCGCTCTCTTCGCAGCAGCTGGCGGCGCGTATTGAAGCCTATGACGAAGCGCAGAGTATTCTGGCGCAGGAATTGCCCATTTTGCCGCTGGCGTCGTCATTGCGTTTGCAGGCCTATCGGTACGATATCAAAGGTCTGGTACTTAGCCCGTTTGGTAACGCCTCCTTTGCTGGGGTGTATCGCGAGAAACAGGATGAGGTGAAAAAACCATGATTATCTTCACCTTACGCCGCATTTTGTTATTGATTGTCACCTTGTTCCTGCTGACCTTCGTTGGCTTCAGCTTGAGCTATTTCACCCCTCATGCGCCGTTACAAGGCGCGTCACTGTGGAATGCCTGGGTGTTCTGGTTTAACGGCCTGATCCACTGGGATTTTGGTGTTTCCAGCATTAACGGTCAACCGATTGCCGAACAGTTAAAAGAGGTCTTCCCGGCGACGATGGAACTGTGCATACTCGCAATCGGTTTTGCGCTGATTGTTGGCATCCACGTGGGGATGAATGCAGGGATTACGCGCCATCAGTGGCAGG
>ENA-UOJC01003189-UOJC01003189.1-human-gut-metagenome-genome-assembly--contig:-C104-NODE-3189-length-15933-cov-5.230634_pt1 | contig 15933 bp, 16 predicted proteins | sample MGYA00242339_ERZ723886 | MGnify/ENA metagenome assembly ERZ723886 | reverse complement strand
CTGCTGCCTCCCGTAGGAGTTTGGGCCGTGTCTCAGTCCCAATGTGGCCGATCATCCTCTCAGACCGGCTATAGATCGTCGGCTTGGTAGGCCTTTACCCCACCAACTACCTAATCTAACGCGGGTTCCTCTTAAGGCGAATTAATCCTTTCCCCCTCAGGGCTCATAATGTATTACCTTCCGTTTCCAGAAGCTATCCATTACCTCAAGACAGATCCCCACGCGTTACTCACCCGTGCGCCACTGATATATAGGGCAAGCCCCATATATTCCGTTCGACTTGCATGTGTTAAGCCTGCCGCCAGCGTTCGTTCTGAGCCAGGATCAAACTCTCATGTTAATTCCATACAATCTCTTGCATAGCCCTAAAGTCCAATGCCCGGCATCGCTTACTCTGTTTACTGCGTAAACTAAATCGACAGAGGTTCTTTTTACTACTACATTACTTCCGTAAATTCCTTGTAAATTTACCTCTCTCACGATGCACAAACACCAAACCACTAAAGCAGCCCGCCGCCTGTGCATCCTTCCTTGTCATATTAACTCTAATGCTAAGATCTCTACCTACCCTTTAAGGCAGGACGTCCTTTATATCAAAGTTTATTCCTTAATGTCAAGAACTTTTCAAAACCAAGCCTCCTCAGCTCGGCGCAGAAACCTATATAAGATCACTATCATCCTTTGTCAATAACTTTTTGGAATCTTTTTTACTTTTTTATCAAAAAATTTAATGCCTTCCGAAATTCCCTGGAAATCTGCCAAAAAGGAAAATCCCCCTCCTGAAACGCCGCCGAAAGGATATGGATCCCGAAGGCCGAAATCCTTCCAGGTTTGTAAAAATTACGCGCCGTCATTGCCATCCCCCCTTTTAATATGGTATTTATCCTCAAAAGACATTCCAACCAGGATGCTCCACATGCCCATGCCGCGAATCATCAGCCGTTATATCGTCCGCCAGTTCCTTATGTCCTTTTTTGCGGTCATGCTGGCCCTGGGATTCGTCGTCGTTCTGTTTGATGTCATTGAACTGATGAAAAAGGGAACATCAAAAATCGCCTTCAGTTTCGGAGACGTTCTGGTCATGGCTTTGTTAAAGCTGCCGAACATGTGGCAGATGCTGCTTCCTTTTGCTGTTTTAATCGGAGCGATCATCGTTTTCTGGCGCCTGACGAAAAGCCATGAGCTCGTCATCATCCGCGCGGCCGGTCAGTCTGTCTGGCAGTTCGTCACCCCCCTGCTTGTGACGGCTTTCTTTCTGGGCGTTTTCAATGTAACCGTATTCAATCCTTTTGCCGCCGCCATGTTTTCCCGATATCAAAGGCTGGAAGACAAAAAGGCCGACGTCCCTCATATCACCAGCTTTCAGGGACTCTGGCTCCGGGAACACCGCGATGACAAGATGTATGTCGTGCACGCGGACGGGATCCGTCAGGAAATGTATGATCTGACCCTGAAAATCGTCAGCATCATGGAATTTTCGGACAAGGACGAATTCCTGCGCCGCATCGACGCCGATTCGGCGATTCTGAAAGACGGTTTATTCCATCTGGTCAACGCCCGCGTTTACGTCAAAGGTAAAACGATCGAAAAATACCCGTTGATGGATTTTCCGACATCGCTGACTCTGGGGAAAATCCAGGAAAATTTTGCGTCGCCGGAAACAATTTCATTCTGGGATCTGCCGGATCTGATCGAATTTTTCGAACGCACGGGCTTTTCGGCCCATTCGCACCGGCTTCATCTGCATTCCCTGATTGCGTCGCCGTTCCTGTTGATGACGATGGTTCTGATCGCCGCTGTTTTTTCCGTCAACCCGAATCAGCGGCAGGGCGGGAGCCTTCTGCGCATCAGTATCGGTATTGCCGCCGGTTTCCTGCTTTATTTTATGACGCGCATTACGTACGCGCTCGGATTTTCGACGTCGCTTCCCATCGTTTTCGCGACATGGAGCCCGCCCGTCATATTCGCCCTGCTGAGCGTTTCAATCCTGCTGCATCGTGAAGACGGCTAGACGTCCGGAGAATTCAGAATTTCAGGAAGCCTCGAAAAGTCCCTGAAAATCAGGTCGGCTCCGGCTGTGGTCAGTTTTCTGCCGTGTTCGGGACCGCAGTGCGACGCCCCCGCGAATCCAAGGACACGCATACCGGCCGCCTTTCCGGCTCGGACGCCGGACACACTGTCTTCGACAACAACACAGCGGTCGGCGGAAGCGTTCATTTTTTCAGCCGCATACAGAAAGATATCCGGAGCAGGCTTCCCGTGCCGGACCTCATGAGAGCTGAAAACATTCTCCCGCCCGAAAAAACGGTCAAGCTTCGTAACCCGCAGACATTGGAACAGTCGCTCGGGGCGGCTGCCCGAAGCAATGCAGAGCGGCATTTTTATTTTTTCCAAAGTCTCGGGAACGCCTTCGACGGCCTTAAGATTCGTTTCAAACAGATTTTCGACGGCTCGGTTCACTTCGTCCAGAAAACCGGACGGCAGAACATACCCATAGTCGTTTTCAATCTGACGACAGATCTGCGGGCCGCTCTTGCCCGTATAGTCATTCAGCATCGACTCGACGGAAACCGGCATATCCAGAGCCGTCAGCATGTCTGACCACATCCGGCATCCCAAAAGTTCGCTGTCAATCAGAACGCCGTCAAAATCGCAAATCAAAAGTTCGGGCTTAAACATTGTACATATCCTCGTCCTCTTCGGTTTCTTCCAAAGCCCTTACCGCCGTTTCATAAGAAAATCCGGCGCGAGCCATTGCCGCCAGATCTTTTCGTCGGCTGACCCGGCGCTCTTCTTCCGGACGGAAGGGGCCGATTTTCTTTTTGCGGACGAACCGGCGCGCAGCTTCGAGTTCGGCTCCTGCGTTTTCCTCTCCGGACGGAGCCAGAACCGACTCCTGTATTTCCGGAGAAATACCGGCTTGCTTTAATTTTTCGCGGATATATCTTTCCGATTTTCCGGCCCGTCGTGCGCGTTCGGCGGTCGAAGCCGCGAAACGCCCGTCGTCGATATAGCCATCCTGACACATTTTAAAAACGACCGATTCAATCCATACTTCAATATCAGCCGGAATCTCCGCGCCTTTCATCCTGTCCCGTACGACACGCCGGGAAAGAAAGCGGCGCAGGTTTCCGGAAGAACTTTCGTACCGGCCCAGATAATAAAGAGCCAGATTCGTCAGGCGTTTCTGTGTCAGAGGTTTCGGTGTTGCGGACTGTTTTCTTTCCGTCATTCTTTTTTCCGGTAAAAAAATTGGAAACAGTCCGTTTTATAACTGAGTTTTAAAGATTTTTAAAGAAAGTTGTCACATTAAATATAAGGAAGGGGACATCATGACAGACGAAGTATACTCATTCTTGATTGACGGGGGGATTTCAAAAGGACAGGCTGTACGCCTGACCGAAACGCTTGACGTCATCCTGGCTCAGCACCGGTATCCCGAACGGGTTGGCTCTTTCCTGGCGGAGGCCTGCACTCTGGCGGTGCTGCTGTCGGCCTCAATCAAATATGACGGCGTTTTCACGCTTCAGATTCAAAGCGACGGGCCGATTTCGACCATGGTCGTCAATATGACTTCGGATGGAAAAATCCGCGGATATGCGCGCTTTAACGAACAGCGCCTGGAAGACGCGGAAAGGAAAATGGCGGAACAGCCGAGCGCGCCGGTTCCGGCGTTTTTCGGCCAGGGGGCTTTGTCCTTCATTGTCGAACAACCCGGAGACGCCGAAAACTATCAGGGTGTCGTCGCCCTGGAACGCGCGACTCTGGCCGAATGCGTCCACCAATATTTCAGACAATCGGAACAGATTGAAACAGCCGTGCGCCTGAGCGTCGGAAAGCCGGATTCCTCAAACACGGGATGGAGCTGCGGCGCGGTAATGCTCCAGCGGATGCCCGCAGACAAAAAAACATTTTCCGAACTCGGCCCCGAGGAAATCGAAGAAATATGGCGCACTGCCGTCATTTTACTGAACAGCGTGACCGATCAGGAACTACAGGACGCGAAACTTCCTGTTGAAAAATTGGTTAATCGACTGTATCACTTGAATGATTTACATGTTTTTATGCCGAAAAAACTTGAATTCGGTTGCCGATGCTCTCAAGAAAAGGTAATAGAAATGTTAAAACGCTTTTCTCCGGAGGACAGAAAGGATATGGTTGTCGACGGAAAAATAAAAGTTGATTGCCAGTTTTGCGGAAGAAGCTATACTTTAACCTTGAAGGATTTAGAATCAGGAGAATAACTGATGTTTTTTAAACTTCTGCGCTTTGTATTTCCGGCCGTAGCCGCCGCATCACTTTGTGCCTGTGCCTCCAACCCCGGTTATCCGTCGGGTTATACCCCCTACAACAATCAGCGCTACGCCCCGGCCGGGTATCAGGCAGGATACGGAGTCCAACCTCCTCAGTCCTATTACACGCCGCAGGCTCAGGGCGATTTCCGTCCCGTTCCTTTCGGATCCAAGATTAAATTAAAAGCGCAAGACATCAAGTTTATCTCCAGCTACAATCCCCCGGCTCGTGTTCCGAACATTGACCACCTTCTCCTGGTTTCTCCCGAACAGATCATCCATAAATGGGCCGAAAAGCGTTTCGCCGTCGACGGCACACCCGACCGGCATGTCCGCTTCCTGATCAAGGACGCCAGCATCGTCGAAGAAAACATCATCACGGGTTCCTGCTTTAAATCCGTCAAACAGCAGTACACCGCAAAATTTGAAGTCACCATCCAGATCGTCAATTCCGAAGGCACCGTCCTGATCGAAACGTCCGCCACCGCGGTCAAGAAGGAAATCATCGACAGCAACGCCTCTCTGGAAGCGCGTGAAAACCTGTGGACGATCCTGATGTTCGATACGGTTAAACTGCTCTCCTCGCGTTTGGACTATGATCTGGGTAGCCCGTCCTTCAACGATTACATCGAAAGATAAAAAAGGAATTTGCATCCTTTAAAAATCGGATGTATAAAAGGTGCGGCGCGCGGGTGTAGCTCAATGGCAGAGCAGAAGCTTCCCAAGCTTACGACGAGGGTTCGATTCCCTTCACCCGCTCCAAACCATAAACCGCCTTCGGGCGGTTTTGTTTTGCCCGGACAGCCTCCCGTTTCCGAAAACAGATATTCCGCACAAAAAACAGCGCCCGCGGGTTATTTCAGGAAAAAATGAGATTCTCCCCGACAGCAAACACCATAACATCGTTTGCAAATAATAATCGGCCGGCTCTCATTCATGAAAAGAGTCACTATGGGCAGAAATACGGCGGAATCACACCGCAAAAGACCATGCGGGAAACACCTGAAAAAAGGATTTTCCTTTCCGAAGGGCCGGGAATCAGCGAAGACGAAAAGATCAGGAGGACGAAACCTTTGCCCGAGCGGTTAAAAAGTATTTCAAGCGGCAGAACTGTTTTCAAACATCCTGATTTACAGAACAAAGGGCTTCTTCCGCCTTCTCAATATCTGTAAAACGTCCCAAAAAAACGCATCTGACCTGTGAAGAACCCGAAAGACAGCCTGCCAAGCCGCTTTTATTGAGGACTACGGAAAGCCTCCGCTCTTTTACCTCCCCCCCCCCCTCCTCTGTTCCCGGAGTTCGGCACAACCTTTTTCAGGCGTAAAAACGGCGGGACTTCAGTACGGGCAACCGTTCCCTCCCAAAAACCGGGCGGCGCCTAACGGCCGCGGACAAGAGAGGAAAGCCGCGACAGAAAAGCCGGCTTCGGACTCTTTCCGGTATTTTTTATCTGAACTTCGTCTTCATGCGTTTTTCCCGCCGAGACAAACCGGTAATGCTTTGCAATATCCTTGAATCCGTTTTCCAGAATTTCCGTCGGCCGATTGGTGGCGTCCATCTGTTCCAGATGATCCTGCGTTGTAATCTTATAGTTCGGGTCGCGGCAGAATTCTTCGTAACAGCGGCGCGTCACTTCGTCGATTTCCGTTCCCGCTTTCTGCCAGGCAAAGTTTATTCCGGCGGCAATCGCCCCCGTTCCATCGGCACGGATATTGTCGCCGACCATGACCCCTTCGGCCGGGATGTCGACGCCCATTTCGGCACTAATACGCTTCATGTTGGCCGGATTGGGCTTTGCCGTCTTCGGATCAAGGATGACCAAGCGTTCGCCCAGACCGTCGCGCAGGGCTTTTGCCGGCCCGGCAACCGGCATACGGACAGTGCGGCCTTCCCTCAGATCGGGCTGGACGTAAACAGCGTCAACCATATCCGCCGTTATTCCCATTTTCGCCAGACGGGGAATGCAGACGGATTCGCGCGAATCCGAATACAGCACCAGCCGTGCGCCCGAAGACCTGATTTTATTCATCGCGGGCATGACACCGTCATAAAGTTCAGCGCGGGAGCGGTCTTTGTCCCAGGCGTGCAGGATTTTTTCCAGCTCGACGGCCTGCTCATGTCCCTGCGGCTGTAAAGAAGGTGTCCGGAGAACGTCCCCGCGCAGATCCTTTCCGATATAAGGGCCCGGAATATGGCGGACTGTATCAGGGACATGCGCCAGCAGATCGCGGGCGATGTCTTCACGCGGACGGCCGTACAGACCGGACAGGCGTTCCATCGCCGCATCCAGAGCATGTGCCCACACGCCGAATTTATCAGCAATCGTATTGTCAATATCCGTAATAACCAAGCGAATGTCTTTCTTTTCCGCCATGGTGCCTTTCCTCCTTGAAAACACGGCCTTTTCTTTTTTATATCATATTTCGACAGACATGACAATTTTTCCGGCCATGTATCCGGAAAATTTTTCCATTTTCAACAATTTCCAAAAAACTGTCCCGGCGGAAGCCGCTTGTCCCCCAAGGAAAGAAAGGCTATAAAGGAAGAACGATTTGCAACAAAGGACAGAACATGCTGACAGTTCTTGATTACGGCGGCGGAAACCTGAAAAGCGTCGTCAACATGCTGGATTCTTTCGGATTTCCCTATCGGCTGACAGACAGGGCCGAAGACATTAATGCCGCGACGCAACTGATTTTCCCGGGACAGGGCCATTTCGGACAGGTCATGGATTCTCTGCGCTTCAGGGGGTTGGCGGAACCGCTGATTCAATGCCTGAACCGGGGCGTGCCTTTTCTGGGCATCTGCGTCGGACTTCAGGTTCTGTTCGATTCGTCCGAAGAAGCCCCGGGCGTCAGCGGATTAGGCGTGTTCAAAGGAAAGAATGTCCGCTTTACTCAGGGCAAAGTCCCGCAGATCGGTTGGAATAAAATAAAAACAACTCCGGCGAATACCGTTCTGGAGGACGATTTCTATTACTTCGTCAATTCCTATCATGCCGTTGCGGAAAATCCGCGAATCGTGTCGGCAACGGCGGAGTATCACATCCCCTTTACGGCGGCCGTCCAGTTTGAAAACATCACCGCAACACAGTTTCATCCCGAAAAAAGCGGATTGACCGGCCATACGGACATCCGCAACTGGATCACATCTTTCGGCGTTGACGCGCTTGCATGAGGAACGGAAAATGCTGACAAAACGAATCATCCCCTGCCTGGACGTCAAAGATGGTCAAACCGTCAAGGGAATCAATTTTGAAAATCTCAAATATGCCGGAGACCCGGTCGAACTGGCGCGCCGGTATTCGCAGGACGGCGCCGATGAACTCGTCTTTTTGGACATTACGGCGACCAATGACGGGCGCAAAACCATGCTTGACGTTGTTGAACGCGTCGCCCGTAATGTTTTCATCCCCTTCACGGTCGGGGGCGGTATCCGCAGTCTTGAGGACATTCGGAACCTTCTTCTGGCCGGCGCGGACAAGATTTCGCTGAACACGGCGGCGGTTATGAATCCGGATCTGATTCACGAAGCCTCTTCCCGTTTCGGATCCCAGTGCGTCGTTGTTGCGGTTGACGCCAAAAAATTTGACGGGGAATATTATGTCGTCGTCAATGCGGGAAAGAAAAAAACGGAACACAAAGTCCCGGACTGGATCAAACGAATCGAACAGCTCGGTGCCGGAGAAATTTTGCTGACCTCCATGGATGCCGACGGAACACAGCAGGGTTTTGATTTAGACTTGACAGCGCTGGTTTCCGGGAATACAAACCTGCCCGTCATCGCCTCTGGCGGCGCGGGCCCTGATCCGCAGCATTTTGCCGACGTCTTTGACAAAGGAAAAGCGGATGCTGCTCTGGCGGCTTCGATTTTTCATTACGGCACGCTTCCAGTTCCCGACCTGAAACGCGCTTTGTGGAAACAGAATATTCCCGTCCGGCTGACATAGAAAAACCGCCGGGAAGCTGATCGGAAGGGTCAAAAAATGGATTGGTTCAGTTTTCCCCAGATTGTCGGTTACATTGCCTATGTTTCTTCCTTTTATGCCTGTGCGCAGAAAGACGACAACCGTCTGTTCAAATACTTCGGCTGCAGCTGGTTGCTGTTCGGACTGCATCATTTTTTGATGGGCAACGATGCGGCGGCGGTTTCCGCCGTCCTGATCGGCATACGGATGTTTACGTCCATTTACTGGAAAGGAGCTGTTATTGCCTATCCCTTTTCAGTGCTTGCGCTGGTGATGGGGTATTTCACCTATGCCTCTCCGCTCAGCCTTCTTCCGTTGGGCGCCGTTATTGTCGCCACGTTCGGCGCGGCGTATTTCAGCGGTGTGTCTCTGCGTCTGATTTTTATTTCGACAAACGTCCTGTGGTTCGTACATAATGCAGCGGTCGGTTCCATCGGCGCCATGGCGTTCGATATCACAATCGCGGTTTCACATGCTCTGACGGCATGGCGGATTCATCTGGACCGCAAAAAAGAAAAAGCCCCGGAAACCGTTTCGGAAATGCCCGAAGCCGCTTAAGGAGACAAAAATGGATTTTCTCAGCCTGCCGCAGCTGATCGGGTACGCCGCCTACCTGGCGGGAACGTCGGCCGGACTTCAGAAAAAGGATAACCGGCTGTTCCTGCTGTTCAGTCTGTCTTCTCTGCTGTTCTGTTTTCATCATTTTCTTCTGAACAACCTGACCGCCGCTTCGTCGCACGCCGTCATCGCCGTCCGCATGTATCTGAATCGCTCGTATAAGGGCGCAATGATTGCCATTCCGTTCGCCCTGATCGCCCTGGCTTTCGGTGCCATGACCTATCAGACTCCCTGCAGCCTTCTTCCGCTCGGCGCGGTTCTGGCGGCAACGTTCGGCGCGGCATATCTCGGCGGAATCGGGCTGCGTCTGATTTTCATTTCGTGCTGTTTTCTGTGGGTTGTCCATGATTACGCCATGGGATCGCTGGGCGGCCTGGCACAGGATCTGACCACAATCACCGTCCATACCGTGACATGCTTCCGCCTTTTTGCCGCACAAAAAAAAGAGTCCGGAGAATCCCCGGACTCTTTGACAGAAGCCGAAGCTTAGAACATGATCGTACCGCGCAGAGAAAAGACCGTTCCGAATTTCCGGTCTTCCTTTGACGCCGGATGAATGAACAGCTGCACGTCCGGAGTGATGGTCAGGAACTGCGTCACGCCGAAAGCCCAGTACGTTTCAACCACCGTTTCAAAATTGCGCATTTTTTCGGTCGAATCATAATACCCCTTGTTGACTTTGTTGTATGCGACGGCGAATCCGATCTGATCCAGAGGATTGCGGTTCAGCGGATTGTTGTAGACGCCGCCCAGGACATAGGACTGCTTGATCGGCATGGCGTCGCCGGTCGCGGCGTTGGCCCGCATGAAGACGCCCCACTTTTCATTCAGATTCTGCGACATGTTCAAAGACCAGCCCACACTGTTCCCCGGCTGTGCTTCAACGGACGGCTGGTTATAAACCAGCAAAGAGTACTGCCCCGTCCCCATGCCCTTGACGGTCGGCGACCAGGAAACCGATCCGAACGTCGTAAAGCGCTTTTTACCGAAATCCTTTGTCGTTATGACGTTTGCCGAAGGATTCTGAGCGTTCTGGAAACCGGCGGTGATGGAAATTTCGGATGTCGGGATATATTGCACATAGCTCCCCAGTCCCGCGGTCGGGTAGGTTGAACTGGCGTTCTGCGAAAGGGCATAGTTGATGAAATTGCTCTGCTGGTTGGAATCGTATTCCGTCCCGTCGAAATCGTACAGCGGATACTGACCGATCAGAATGGCCAGCTGATTATCGAACAGCGTCTGTGTATAGCTCAACTGGTCAAACGTGTTGGATCGGCTTGTAAAGTCGTTGATCGAATTTGCCAGATACAGCTTGTTTCCGATTTTCTCGCCGTTATTTCCCCAGTAACGGACGGCCGTATAGGAAAAGTCGATCGTTCCGGAACCAAACGTGTCGTCGTTGAACATCTGCCAGCTGACGGTCGACGCATAAATGGACTGCGTCGCCGTTTTCCCGGCGTTCGGAACACCTTTCTGCCCCATCACGGTGACGTCCATAGAATAGGAAAGCCCGTAATCGTTCGACAGTTTCGATTTGAAATCATTATAGCTTTTGCTGAAATCCCCGACGTCTTCGGCCAGACGTTTTTCAGCCTGTTTCAGACGTGTTGCCAGACGGCCGCTTTTTGTATTAGTCTGCTGGATGGTTGCGGGCGCTTCGACAATGATGGCCGTTTCGGAATACGGCATCACGATTTCCTGGGCCGAAACAGCGGAGCCGCCGGCCAGAGCCAGAACGGTTCCGCAATATAAAACGGATTTGAAACCTTGCATTCTTCTTCTCCAAACAAAAAAACAATGAATACAGAAAATAATATAAATAAAGTAAAATAAATATGTATCTTCATGTATATACGTCACTCTGTTTATATTAAAAAGGTTACAGTCCCAAAAGGCTATAAGAACAAGTCTATCTAGGAAGACGTGGGAACTTTGCCTAAGATGAACGGCATAAAAAGAAGGCAGTCTTCTTTTTTACATAACAGATTATTTTGGAGGTTTTGATATGTTGGTAGGTACACGTTATCCGACTTTAGCTTTTCACACCGGCGGCGCCGGACAGGCCGACGACGGTATTCCGCCGCAGCCGTTTGAAACGTTTTGCTACGATTCGGCCCTGACTCAGGCGAAAATCGAAAACTTCAACGTTATTCCGTACACGTCCGTCCTTCCGCCGGAACTGTACAACAATATCGTTCCGGTCGACAAAGTGACGCCGTACTTCAAGCACGGTGCTGTTTTGGAAGTCATTATCGCCGGCAACGGCGCCAGCATCAACGAACACCGCGCCATTGCGACAGGTGTCGGCGTCTGTTGGGGCAAGGACAAAGACGGCAAGCTGATCGGCGGCTGGGCGGCGGAATATGTTGAATATTTCCCGACCTACATTGACGATGAAATCGCCAAAGGTCACGCTGAAATGTGGCTGAACAAGTCCCTGAATCATGAACTGGAGCTGCGCGGCGTTGAAAAACACAGCGAATTCCAGCTGTTCCATAACTACATCAACATTACGCAGCAGTTTGCGTACTGCCTGACGGCTCTCGGCTTCCTGAACTTTGAAACGGCCGATCCCGTTAAGCTCTGATGCGTATCCTGAATGCGGTATTGCCCCAAAAGGCAATACCGCCTTCTTTTTTTAAAGCCGGCCCTATGCCTGAAGGCCGCCGGTCTTTCTTATTTGAACGAGGATATAAAAATGGCACAACAGCAACAAGATACGAAAAAGCTCGGGCTGATTGCCCTGGCCAGCGTTGTCGTCAGTTCCATGGTTGGCGGCGGCATTTTCAGTCTGCCGCAGAATATGGCCGCAGGAGCTTCCGTCGGCGCCGTCATTCTGGCCTGGGTCATCACGGGTTTCGGGATGTACTTCATGGCGAATTCATTCCGCATTCTGTCCGACACGCGCCCCGACCTGACGGCCGGCATTTATATGTATGCGCGCGAAGGTTTCGGCCCGTTCATGGGCTTTACCATCGGCTGGGGCTACTGGCTCTGCCAGATTTTCGGCAACGTCGGTTACGCCGTCATCACGATGGACGCTTTAAACTATTTCTTCCCTCCCTATTTTCAGGGCGGAAACAATTTATATTCAATCATCGGCGGTTCACTGCTGATCTGGTTCTTTAACTTCGTCGTCCTGCGCGGCGTGCGTCAGGCCAGCTTCATCAACATTATCGCAACGATTTTCAAACTGATTCCGCTGGCTCTTTTCATCATCATCATGGCGTTCGTTTTCAAAGCGCACCAGTTTGATGTTGATTTCTGGGGCAACATGGCTTCGCATGCCAAAGGCGGCCTCGGCGACATTTCGACACAGATCAAAAGCACCATGCTGGTCACCCTGTGGTCGTTCATCGGTATTGAAGGCGCCGTTGTGCTATCCAGCCGTGCTGAACACAAAGAGGATGTCGGCAAGGCAACGTTCATCGGCTTCCTCGGCTGTCTGCTGATTTATATCCTGCTGTCCGTTCTGCCTTATGGCTTCCTGAGTCAGCCGGAACTGGCCGCGATTCCGAATCCTTCGACGGCCGGCGTTCTGGAAAAGGTCGTCGGACCGTGGGGAAGCTGGATGATGAACATTGGTCTTCTGATTGCCGTTCTGGCCAGTTGGCTGGCTTGGACGATGGTAACGGCTGAAATTCCGTTCGCCGCCGCCCAGAACGGGACTTTCCCGAAGGCTTTTGCAAAGGAAAACGAAAACAATTCGCCGTCCGTTTCCCTGTGGACGACCAGCGCTCTGATGCAGCTGGCCATTCTGATGGTTTATTTCTCGAACAACGCCTGGAACACGATGCTGTCCATCACCGGCGTCATGGTTCTGCCGGCCTATCTGAGCAGTATGGCGTATCTGTGGAAGCTCTGTGAAGACGGCGAATATCCCAAGACGGCTTCCGTCTCGCGGTTTGAAGCGCTGATTTCCGGCGTATTCGCCTGCATTTATTCGGTCTGGCTGATTTATGCCGCCGGACTGCAGTACCTGCTGATGGCGATTCTGTTCCTGGCGGTCGGTATTCCTGTTTTCATCTGGGCTCGGCGTCAGAACAACCCCGGAGAAAAAGTCTTCACCGAACGCGAGCTGTGGTTCGCGTGGACCCTGGTCATTGTTTCCGTCGTCGCGATTTTCCTTTTCTCGCGCGGTGTGCTGAGCATATAACAGGTCTGCTTATCTTGAAAACGGCGGGAAATTCCCGCCGTTTTTGCTTTACGCTTCCTGGATGAAATGTTAGCCTTAAGCAAAATAAAAGCGCGTTTTAAGGAAATGACCGGAAACAAAACGCCTTTTTTTCTGTTTTTGAGGAAATAATGACTCTTTTAATCGTTTTGATCTGTCTGACCATCGGCACATCGTTTTTATGTTCCATGATGGAAGCTTCGCTCCTGTCCATTACGCCGACATATGTCGCCCGGCTTGAAGACAAAAATCCGACGCTGTTCAGGAAACTGTCTTTTTACAAGGCAAATATTGATACGCCTCTGTCGGCGATTCTCGCCCTGAATACGATTGCGAACACAGCCGGCGCCGCCGGCATCGGCGCACAGGTGTCGGTTCTTTACGGGTCAAATTACGTCGCATTGGCCTCGGCGCTGATGACGGTGGCCATTCTGCTGTGTTCCGAAATCATTCCCAAGACAATCGGCGCGACGCACTGGCGTTCTCTTGTCGGCTTTCTGTGCTTCATGCTCAGCATAATGATCTTCGTTCTGAAACCTTTTCTGAAGCTTTCCGAAATGCTGATAAAGCTGATCAGCCCCCCGACAACGGGACAAAGCGACATTCGGGAGGAAATCAAGGCTCTGACAAAGCTCGCGTATACGGAAAACTATATCGACGACGACGAAAACCGGGTCATATGCAATACGCTTAACCTCCACGATGTCAAAGCCCGGGACGTCGCGACGCCCCGCAATGTCTGCAGCACGGTGCTGGCCGGCATTTCGATCCGGGAATTCATTGAAACGGCGACACAATACGCCTTTTCACGCTTTCCCGTCATGAAGAACGAAGACGAGGAAATCTTCGTCGGTTACATCCACAAATCGGATATTATCGGAAAGGATCCGACCCTTTCGATCAATACCGTCATGCGTCCGATTCTGGAAGTCGCCTCAACGTCCAACATTGATTATGTCTTCACCGAAATGCTCAAAACCCGCAATCATATCGGCGTCGTTTATGATGAACTGGGCACCTGGCTGGGAATCATCACTCTGGAAGACGTTCTTGAAACGATTCTGGGCAAAGAAATCCTGGACGAGACGGACAAGGTCATTGACATGCGTTCTTACGCGAAGCTCCTCTGGTCGAACAAAAAGGCGAAAGCCGCCGAAAAACGCAAGGAAGCCTTTGCCGGAACAACGGACTGACCCGTTCCGCACGGAATTTTTCCCCACCTGAAAATCCGGCTCGCCCGCGCAGGCCGGATTTTTCATGTCCGCAGGCCTGTTCCGCCGAGTCACCTTGGAATCCGGAAAAATGCATCCCTTTTTCCTTAAACGAGGCCGCACGGCGCACCCCGAGAGAACATACCAATAGATGAAATTTAATTATTTTTATCAGACTTAAGCATATTTTTTAAATAAATTGTTTACATCGCCGACAAAAAATCGTATTAGATGAATATGCATTATTTTAGGAGAAAACAATATGAAAAACACACTCTTGTTTGCAGCTCTTGCCCTCTGTTTTTATTCCTTTACTGCCACCGCGCAGGAAAATTCATCCCGCATTTCCGCGCCAAAGAAAGGGGGATACGCCGTCATCAAGGCCGGCATCTCACGCATGAAAATTGACGGAGAAAAATATAACAAAGCCGCTTATGGCGCGGCCTTAGGTTTATATGTTGAAAACAATATTCGTGTCGAAGGGGAACTTATGGCCTTTGATGATGTGGAGGAAAAATTCCTGTTTTCCAAAAGCAAGCGTGAAACGGCCAGCCTGATGATCAACGCCTATTATGATTTCTTTGATCTGAACGCCCGGTTCCGCCCGTATGTCGGCGTCGGAGCGGGCGCGGCTTATTTGAAGGATGTCTGTAAAAACTGCATCTGGTCAACCCCCCTCGGCAACTACCTTGTCGACGCCCGTGAAAGCAAAGCCGTCTTAGCCGCATCGCTTCAGGTCGGGGCGGCGTACCGTCTGAGCAATACGATCAGCCTAGACATCAACGGCCGTTACACCTACCTTGACAGCAACCGCTCCGGCTTTGATTTCCAAATGAAGCATGACATGTTTACGGCTCTGGCCGGCCTCCGGTTCGACTTTTAAATCCGCTTTTCTGATTCCCCGGGGACGCGGTTTCCCGGGGATTTTCATGGTCTTCGTTCTGCCCCCCGGGCAGTCGCCGGAACGAATCACAGATGCTCCGCGAAAGACCGACTCTGTTTGATCCAATCGGCAGCTCGCGACAGCCAGAGTTTTATTTCGGATTGCCCTTTTTTCGGACACGAACCTTCGTCTTTCCGGAACGGACGATTCCTGAAGAGACCGTTCCCGCCGGAAACACTGCCCGAAAAAGACCGCCGGGAGATACACCCCGCCGGCTTCGCAGAAGCCGTACACAAAAAAGCAGGCAGAGAAAAAAGAAACCGGACAGATCAGAAAACACCTTCCGAAAACTCCGCTTTCAAAGCTTTCCGAAATGCGGATAAAGAGCGCCCCGACGACGGGACAAAACGACATCCGGGAGGCAATCAAGGCTCTGACAAAGCGCACATATACGGTAAACGGTATCAAGGACGACGGAAACCGGGGCATACGCAATATGCTCAACCTCCACGATGTCAAAACCCGGGATGCCGTGCCTCCGCAGTGCCTGAAGCACGGTGCGAACCGGCATTTCGATTCGGGTATTCATTTTTGAATCCCCGGCGCACGTTTTTCCAGACAGATATAAGCCGGCACCTGCACAGAAAGCCGACCGGTTTCGTTCTTTTATTCGCCTTCCGCATGGTTGACGGCTTCATAGACGCCCGCGCCCTGTTCCTCCTGAAGCCGGCGGACAACAGCACTGACAGGGCCACGCGCGCCTCCGCGCCGCCGAGACTCGGCTTGCC
>ENA-UOJC01003184-UOJC01003184.1-human-gut-metagenome-genome-assembly--contig:-C104-NODE-3184-length-15972-cov-5.431300_pt1 | contig 15972 bp, 13 predicted proteins | sample MGYA00242339_ERZ723886 | MGnify/ENA metagenome assembly ERZ723886 | reverse complement strand
AAATAAAAAAAAAACAAAGAGTTAATGAGGGCCGCATGGTTTTCTATATTGATCAGAAACTGGTTGTCACGGTCGCGTCAAGCGCACTGTTTGATCTGACGGAAACGGACATGATCTTCCTGGAACAGGGCGAGGAAGCCTACCGGCAGTACCAGATCGCCCACGAAAAGGAACCTTTGAAAAAAGGAGCGGCCTTTTCGTTTGTCGAACGTTTTCTGAGCCTGAACCGGATTTCCGCCGAAGAACCTGTCGAAGTCGTTCTTCTGTCCCGCAATGATGCCGAAACCGGGTTGCGCGTCCTGAATTCGATTGAACATTACGGTCTGAACATCACACGGGCGGCCTTTACGAAGGGCAAGCCGTCATACGACTACCTTCCGGCCTTCAACTCGCGCCTTTTCCTGTCACAGAACCGGCGCGATGTCACCGAGGCCATTTCGCGCGGCTATGCCGCCGGATACATTTACGGCCACCCGTTTGAAGACAACCCCGGCGATCCCGAATTTCGCATTGCTTTTGATTTCGACGGCATCCTCGCCGATGATTCCGCGGAACAGATGTGCCTGGACGTCGGGATGGAGGAATTTTTCAAATCCGAACGCACGAAAGCCGACCAACCCCTTCAGCAGGGCCCGCTCAAGCCTTTCCTTGAAGGCATTTCCATGCTTCAGAAGCTGGAAAAACAGAAAAAATACGACGACATCAACTACCAGCCTGTCATCCGTGTGGCTCTGGCAACGGCGCGCAACGCACCGGCCCACCGGCGCGTCATCACCACGTTGCGGGAATGGGGAGTCCGTGTCGATGAAACCTTCTTTCTGGGCGGCATTGACAAGGCTCGCGTCCTGAAGGTGTTCAAGCCACATATCTTCTTTGACGACAATCAGGGCAACATTTCCTCCGTGGCCGAAGTTGCCCCGGCGGTTCATGTGCCCTTCGGTATCATGAACGTCTGAAAAATCCTTTTCCCCGCTCAAAAAAAAAGCGTATGCTCCGCGGATAGGCTTTATGTCTATATCGAAAAATCAGGTTCCGCCGCTGTCTCTGATTTATTAGGGTTAGACTTCGCCGGTATGTCTGTGGAGTGATAAGGTGATGTTTGATGAATCTCTGGAAGATGAAGGCATCTTATTCTATGCCGTAATCAAGTGGCTGGTTCTGTCCGTTATTGCGGGGCTTCTTGTGGGCGGAAGCGTCGGCCTTTTTCTGATAATCCTTTATAAAAGCATTGACTGGGTCGCGGCTTTGCCCGACCAGCGGTACATTCTGATTCCCGTCGGCCTTCTGGCCAGCCTGTATTCCATCCGGATTTTTGCTCCGGCCGCCGCGGGCCACGGAACCGAAAAAGTCATTGCCGCCATTCATTATCACGCGGCAAAGATCCCCTTCAGCGTCGTTCCGATTAAAATCCTTTCGACCCTGTTCACTCTGGCGCCCGGCGCGGTCGTCGGAACGGAAGGCCCCAGCGTTCAGATCGGCGGCGGCATCATGTCCTGGGTCGCGCGACTGATCCGCTGCCGGACAGAGGAACGTAAAAAGCTTGTCGTCTGCGGCGTTGCGGCGGCTCTGTCCGCCGTTTTCGGAGCGCCGATTGCCGGTGCGGTCTTTGGCGTTGAAGTCCTTTTTGTCGGCGAAATCTTTTATACCGTGCTTCTGCCCGCCGTGGTCAGCGGTATTATCGCTTATTTTGTATGCCTGAAGCTGGGAGTTCCCTATGACATTCCCTCCGTCGCTGTCCCGGCGCTGGATATGTCAGTCCTTTCCTGGTGCTTCGCGGCCGCCCTTTTCTTTTCGCTGGTCTGCATCTTTCACATCGAATTCATGGCTTTCATTGAACGGACGTTCAAGAAAATGACCGTTCCCGCCTGGGTGAAATCGCTGATTGCCTCGGGTCTGATTCTGTGCGTTGTCGCCTTTTCGGGCGAACGCTTCCTGGGCATGGGCGAAAAAGGGCTGGTGACGGTGCTGTCCGGCCACCCGCTGATCTGGTATGCCTTCATCGTGAAATCCTTCCTGCTGGCCACGACGCTGTCCGGCGGCGGCAGCGGCGGCGTGCTGACTCCGACGTTTTACATCGGCGCGGCGGCCGGCGGCCTGTTTGCCCAGATATTCGGACTGGATGTCGGCTTTTTCGGCGCTTTGGGATTTGTCGGCTGTGTCGCGGGATGCGTCAATACGCCTCTGGCGGCCACATTCCTGGCCATGGAGATGTTTGGTTCCTCCATCGCCCCGTATGCGGGCGGCGTCTGCGTCATCTGCTACATGCTGTCCGGGCATCGGAGCCTGTATCCGACACAGATTCTCGTTCAGCCGAAATCCTCCGCTTTTGTCCTGGCCGATCCGGAAAACAAACAGAGCTGGCAGATTCGCCGCCGCAAGACGTATCTTCAGTTCCCCCGGATTTTCCGCCTGTCAAAGATAAAGGAGAAAACCCGGCAGAAATAAAACAGAAGCCGGCCGAAAGATATTTCCGGCCGGTTTTTGCTTTTTCAGAACCGGCGTTGAAAGAGTAAACGGATCAAAAAGGCATGAAGAAAAAACTTTTCATCTGGATTCTGGGCAGTCTGGCCGCCGGAGCCGCTGTGGGACTGACATGCGGAAACGCCCTTTTTGCGGGGCGGCCGCTGACGGCGTACATCAGCCCTTTCGGAACGATTTTCATCCGCCTTTTGCAGATGAGTGTCACACCGATCATCCTGTTTTCCCTGACCGCCGCCACGGCCGGCATGTCGCCTGCCCGGCTGGGAAAGATGGGCATGAAAACGGCGGCCCTGTACCTGGGAACCGGAGTCGCCGCGGCACTTATCGCTTTATTTTTCGCCAACTTTTTCCCGTTTGAAGGCACGATTCTTTCCGTCCGGCTCAAAGGCTCCTCTCTCCCCTCCCTGCACGAGACCTCTTTTCTTGACACGCTGACCGGCATTGTGCCGACGAACCCGTTTGCAGCGCTGGCCTCGGGAAATATTCTGCAGGTCATCTTTTTCGCTGTCTTTTTCGGAGTCGGCCTTGCTTTTCTGCGGGATTCGACGAAAGAGGAAATCCGTACCGCCGCAGACCTGCTTTACCGGGGATGCTCGGGTTTGGCAGAAGTCATGTACCGCCTGGTGCACGGAATCATGTATTACGCGCCGGTCGGCGTTTTTGCGCTGATGGTTGACGTCTTTGCCAAAAACGGATGGGAGGTGCTGGCGCCGCTCGCCGAATTCATCGGCGTCGTCTATCTGGCCTTTGCCGTCCAGCTTTTTGTTGTTTACGGCCTCCTTTTGCGGTATGCGGGCTGGACCCTTCCCGATTTCCTGAACGCGGCGCGTGCTCCGCTGATGACGGCCTTCGTCACCCGTTCCAGCAGTGCCGCCCTGCCCGTCAGCCTTGAGGCCGCGGAAGAAAACCTCGGCATTTCCCGTTCCGTCAGCTCTTTCACCCTGCCGCTTGGAGCGACGCTGAACATGGACGGGGTCACCATCCAGCAATGCATCAGCGTTTTCTTTATTGCCGGAATCGCCGGACTGCCTCTTGACTTCTCTCAGCAGGTTTCCATCCTGTTCGTCACGGTTCTGGCCTCAATCGGGACAGCCGGCATCCCAAGCGGCGCGGCCGTCATGCTGCTGGCCGTTCTGGACAGCGTCGGGCTGGTTCCGGCGGACGGTTCCGCCGTTGCCGCCGCCTACGCCATGCTTTTGGGGATCGACGCCGTCATGGATATGGGACAGACGGGACTGAACGTCACCGGCGATCTCGTCTGCGCCGCCGTCATCGGCCGGACCGAAAATAAAGGCTAGAGATACGGCACAAAAAGCGTTACCCTGTGTAAACGTTTACAGGAAAGGATGCCCGCCATGACTGAACAGACCTCCGTTTCAACTCCCGTCTTTCCCGGACGCCGCGCTTTTGCCCGTCTGACCGATTATCTTCTGTGGGGTGTCCTGTCCTGCGCCGTCCTGCTGAGTGTGGTTGAATACGGGCATCCCGAAGTCCTGTCTCCTGCCATCCTGTATGCCGCCTTTCTTCTGTACATTCCGGCGGAAGCTTTTCTGATTTCACGGAACGGGGCCACGCCCGGCAAAAAAATGCTGGGGCTGCGCGTCACGGACGCAAACGGGGGAAACATCCCCTTCAAAACATCACTGAAACGGTCGTTTCTGGTTTTTGCGGCGGGAATGGGTTTCTTCCTGCCCGTCATTTCACTGCTCTGCCCGCTGTATGCGCTGTTCCGTCTGTATGTCGAACGCGTCACGTGGTGGGATAAAAAATGCGGAACAGATGAATCCGTCGCCAAAGTCCCTTTCCGTTCCGCCGTCTTTCTGGTCGCGTTTTACCTGTTGCTGCTGGGCGGATGCCTGCTTACGCTGAAAACGCTGACAAAAATACAGATCAACCTTGACGCCGTTGAGGAAAACGTCGTCGTTTCCTATATGCAGGAAGTCCAGCCCATCCTGACCGGAGTCCTGAGCGAAGACGCCCTCCTGACGCCTGAATCCGTGCAGAAAACCGCGGATGAGTTGCGCCGGATTCAGGACATCATCCGGAAATACCAGGAGGAATATGTTCCGCTGCAGGCCAAACTCCAGAAACAGATTGACGCCTACCCCAACGGCGAAACCCGGGCCCGCTATCAGCAAAGCCTCAACGCCCAGAGCGACCGTCTGAAACTGTTCTGGTTCGTCCAGAGCATCCGCATCAGCATGTTTGAAAACATCGTCGGCTTTTTCAAATCCGCAGAAGGCCGGTACGAATTCAAGGACGGCAGACCCGTCTTCAAAGACCCCGAACTGATGAAGCAGTATGAAAACTACATGCAGCAGCTGAACGCCCTGATCCGCAATACGTCGGCGGATCCGGCGGAACTTTCCGACGCGGAAACGCCCGAAGAAGAAGCCCTTCAGGAAGAAAATTAAAAGATTGTCTTTTCCGATGTTTTCTTTATACTGAAGAAAAAAGTTTGAAAGGACAAACAATGTTCGAACAGGAATCGAATGATTTAAACGAGGCTGTTTCGGCCATCGAAAACGCTTTCAACCGGAAAGGCAAATATCTTCAGGACGGCGTTCCCCGCTATACGGCTCATGCCGTACGGCTGGAAGAAGAGACAGGCCTGAGCGGTATTGCCGGACGGTACCGTTTTCCCGAAAACAGGGAACCGGCCTTTGCCGAATATGAATACCGGAAACGTTTTTTGAAATACTCGCTGGCGGAAAGCCTCCTGACGGCAGAAGACCCGCTCAAACGCCGGGCGGCCGAAAAGATATCACGGCAGACGCCGCAGGCTTTGGAAGAAGTGAAGCAGGAAATTGAAAAACTGACCGTCCTGAACCCCGATCTGAAAAGGCTGAATTACGACAGGCGCGATTTCATTGAAAGTTACCGCGCCCTGATCGGCGTCACATCCCAGTATAATGTTGACGACATCAACGCCTATCTGCACAGCATCCGGACGGGGCAGAAGGACGAGGAAGCCAACGCGCGCATTGAACGCCTGAAAGACCGAGGGTGTCGTTTCGGATGGGTGCCGGCCGTGAAAACACTTGACCGGATTGAACGGGGCCTTGACGAACGGGAAAAAACAATGTTGCCCGTCATGCGGGCGGCTCGCAAAAAATCCCGCTGAGCAAAAGCTCCCGCTCCACAGCGGAACGTCTTTTTCATTTCCGGGGAAACCGGCGGTCAAAAGCCGGAACCTCCCTGTCCGAAACAGCCTTCCGCTCTTCCGTCCCCCGTGCAGACCGGGGGACGTTTTTTTATGCCGTGCGCTTCCGGGCTTTCAGCTTCCCGCATGAACCGTTCCCGGCCGGACAGCGGGAGTATTTTTTGAAACCGGTCAGGAGGGCGGCCACGAACAGGGCGAGCCGGCGGAAGGCATGTTTTCGCCGCTGTTCAGCCCCTTGATCATCGTCAGGGCGACCATGTAGTTGCGGGGATCCGATTTTCCCCAGGCGCAGAAGAACGCATCCGGAATGTATGTACTGGCCGCGGGCGAATATCCGGCGCTGAGGATGTAATATCCGGCTCCCAGAGGCTGGCCGTAACCGGTTGCCAGCGGAGAGGACGCCTGAGCGATCAGCCCCACGAAACGTGAATTCCGTGTCCCTGCGGCAATGGCCTTTGGAATCGACATGGCCGCCCATCCGGCATATTTGACCGGCACCGCGCCGTACGTGATGACATACATGACGGCGTTCGTGTTTGAACAGGCGATGAACTGCTTCTGATTGGCCTTGTTGACACAGAAATACGCCGTTGTCACGCCCGGCTGATATTTAAAACCGTAGGGAAGATAATTCACCGCGCCGTTGGAGGCATCCACCATGTTGCCCGAAGCGTCGCCGGAAATCTGGTTTGTCAGTCCGGAGGCGGCAAACGCCTCGTATCCGGTGTTTCCTGCCACCTGGCTGTCTGCGGCGATGCGGGCCTGAATGTTGCTGACGACCGCATTGTGCTGAATCAGCATATTCTGAGCCAGAGCTTCGTAAACGGGAACGATATAATCATCCGCGTCCTTGGCTTTTTCACGATAGTTGCCGAACATGATAATTCCCATAAGGGACGCCAGCATGAGCCAGAAATACATGATTCCTCTCCTCGAAAAATCCTTGATGAAACAGGCGAAAAGGGGGAAAGGACAGCCCTCCCCCCCTTTTTTGACCGGATTACAAAGCCGGGTTATGAATCGGCGTCAGGACGCTGCCGTCGGTCTTCATATTCGGGAAGTTGAAGCGTGACGGATTGAAGTAGCAGTACGTATGCGCGATCGCTTCCATTCTTCCGTTGAAGATGCCGCCCATGTTCCAGACATAACCGTCAGAGTTGTTTGCGTAGGTCACGGTCCCCATGGCGACTTTCCAACCGATGATGTCGTTGCCGCTCTTGACCTGTTCCGTCGCCACCTGCACGGACGTTGCCGGCTGATAGATAGAGGCGCGGTTTGAACTGAAGTTCTGATATTCCAGGTTATACGCGGCGCCTTCCGTCTGGTTGACGTCCACCAGGATGTTCAGGTCAATGAAGTTGACCTTGCCCACATCAAAGGCCGTCGGCGTCAGAGTCATGACAGGCACGTAACCATCCGGGCACCGCCCTTCGTCATAGCCGGACATTGTTTCAGCACTGCCGGCTCCATAGCTACTGGTGCTGACCGAACGTCCCGGCGCCGGAACGACGCCCATGAACGGATGGGACAAACACGATGCGTTGCCGCAGTCAGAGTAGGATCCCGCATAGTAGCTGACACGGAAACCGTTGGCGCCTTCGCTGTCGCATGTCGCGCCGCCCTTCAGGAATGTCTTCATCGTCCCACAGTCATGTTCCCAACCGCCGCCGACAACCGGACCGCCGCCCGGTTTCTTCAGACGCGGGACATAGAAGCTGCAGTTGCCGCCGCCGCTGCTGCACGGCCACGGGCCCGCACCATACGAGTTCGACAGGACGTAAATACCCTTGTTGATGTAGTTCGGCAGAGACTCGCTCAGACGCGCGCCGCCGCGGGAGGTCAGCTTGATATCATTCATGACCGAGATGAATGCCGGATCAACGCGGTATTTATTGTATTTTCCGCCTTCGGTCGTATCGCCGCTGTTGTAGTTTTTGTAAACCGGGCCCGAACTGTCCGCCAGCTGAGAGGCGAACGTTGCATCGTTCTTGCCCGTTCCGGACAGACTGCCGGAAAGCGCGCCGAGGTCGTTGTACGTGACACGGCCCCAGCTACGAACCGGGTTGCCGTAGCTTCCCGACGAGGAAGGATTGCTTGTCAGGGCAATTCGTTCCGGTTCCATATACCCGGCATTGACCTTGCCCGACCGACCGTGCAGAGCAACCGTCGCGCCGCCGCCGGAATAACCGTCGTACACCCGAACCATCGCATCGGTTTCGGCCCGCGCGTCAATGGCCAGCTGGTTGGATTTGTTACGGATTTCCATCAGCGGATAATCCGTTGTGGCATTCCCTCCGGCTTTCATGGTCAGGTAGTGGACGTTATTGTAGCCGAGGTTCAGCTCGCCGCCCTTGGTGTTTGAAGAAGACAGGCGGATGTCGTTATTGCCGCTGCCGGCTTCGTTCGTGCCGGAATTGTTCATGTAAATATAGGACGTTGTTCCGTCGGCCTTTGTGTAGATCCGACGCTTGTCGGAACCATCCGTTACCGAAAGTTCGGATTTCACGTCCAAACCGCCGATGACGCGGGCCGCCTGGCTTTTGAAAGCCTTGGTGCTGGCCACCGCGAAGCCGTAGCTTCCGGCCGTGACTTCGGCCTGGGTGGTCGCATCAAGATAGGCGTTTTTGCCCGACAGAGTGATATCGCCGCCGGTTGACTTGGCTTCAAACGCGCCGGCGGCCGACAGAGTTGCCGTTCCGGTCGCCGATTGTGTCCAGTTGCCGCTTGACGCTACGGTCGTCCCTTTGTCCGTACGTTCATAGCCGCTGTTGGTCAGTTTGATTTCGCCCGAACCGACTTTCGCGTTATAGCCTTCCGAATTGACGGAAATATTTCCCGCCGAAGTATCCGCCCGCCACTCGCCGCTTGTCAGTTTGGTGGACGCGGTTCCGATCTTGCCTTCGATAAGCCCCGAATCCACTTTGAAGCTTGAGGTTCCCTTCAGGAATTCGGCGCCGTCCTCGGCTTTCATGAACCCCTTGGTCCGAACTTCGGTCGCGGACACCTGTGTTTCGGCATCGTCATCGCTTGTCGCGGCGGCGGCCTTGACAACCAGTTTGCCGCCGATGACTTCCAGACCGCCGGAACTGCGGATCTGATGATGCGCTCCGCCGCCGCCCATGTCGATGTTCGTGAACATCGTGTTCGCATCCGGCAGGCCGTTCACCTGATGCCGGTACAGGAAGTCGCCCGAAATGCCGGAAGCATACGTCGTCGTTGCGACAACACGGCCGCGACCCGGCGTCCATCCGCTTGCGGGAAAGAAATCATTGATGTCCTGAATTTCCCAGACGCCCTGTGCGCCGATCACTTTTTTGGCCTGTGTTTCAACTTCGCCGCCGGAATAGAGGCTTTCAACAGAGCGCGACGAACGGATATAGCCGCCGTCCGCACCGATCATTGTGGCGATTCGCGCGGCACGCCGGTCGTCCAATTCATCGCTTTTATCGGCCAGGTTACCGCCCGTCGGCGTGTTCAAGCCGGAAGCGATCAGACCCGTCACCTTATAGCGCGCACAGGCGCCACCGTTGTTTTCCGTACATTCACGGCGGATGCCGACTTTGTAGTTGTCGACCAGCTTGTTCCCGATGGAACCGTCCGCCTGGATGAAGGCCGGGGGCAGATAAGGCCGGAGTTCGTCCGTCGTCAGAACGCGCGTGTCTCCCGCCTGTGCCGCAATGGTCGCGTAGTTCGCGTCAATATAGGAAGAGACCGCGTCGCGCAGGGTTTTCATCTGGCCGGCGACGGCGACTTCTTCCATTTCGGCAGAACGGTCCGCCGTCTGGCGCACGACCATCGGCGACATCATTGTCATCAGACCCAGAAGCGCAATCGCTTCCAGCATCAGGGCGCCTTTTTCTTCGGCGGCTTTCTTGATTTTTTCCAACATGGCCTTTTCTCCTTAAATTCACAGGCCGTCATGTACGGCGGCGGCCGACAGCTTTTACCGTTATTTTCAGGCTAAACCGGCTTTGTGTGCAAAAGCAAATGAAAAAGCATATATCTGAGGTCATAAATGGCGGATTTCCGCCCTTTTTTAAAGAAATATGACAAAAGTCATATATTAAAAATTATTCGCTTTTTCAATAAGTTAGAAATTGACGCAGACGTTCTGACAAAAGACCGTCAGCAGGCGGCATCGGGTATTTTTCCGGATCCAGCCCAACCGTGCGCCCCGGCGTCCACGCGATTCGCTGACCCTCGGCCGGAATCGGATCGCCCGTCCACCGGCGGCACAGGAACAAAGGCATCACCAGGTGGAACTGACGGTACGGATGTGACGCAAAAACCAGCGGAAGACAATCCCCGGGACAGACGCCGATTTTCAGCTCCTCTTCCAGTTCGCGGCAGACCGCCTGCTCCGGCGTTTCCCCCTCTTCGATTTTTCCGCCCGGGTATTCCCACATGCCGGCCATGTTTTTGCCTTCCGGCCGCCGAGCCAGAAGAACCCGGTCTTCGGCATCCACAAGCGCCGCGGCCGCCACCCACAGAATTTTCGTCATGTTCCCTGTCCTTTCGGTTGCCAGATAGACCCCGGATCCTCCAGATCGCCGCTGTTGATGTCGATAACCTCGAACCGGTAGATTTTCAGCGTCGGCGACACGTAATCCGCCGGAAGAGCCGCCTTGCGCTTCAGATGAGCCAGAAATTCAGCCGGAGACGAGAACGTATCCCACACGGACGGCAGGAAAAGCCCTCGGTTCGCCCGATCACGCAGGACAAGGCCGTCCCGGTGCGGTCGGATTTTTTTCATCAGATCCGCTTCGTCCGCAAACTTCAAAGGCATTTTCGGCGTCAGGAAAGAAATCGAAATCTCGGCCTCCTTCATTTCTTCCAAAGTCAGAGGCGCAAAACGGAAATCCTGAAACGCCGCCGCGTAAGCGTTTTCGGCCACGTCCTCCAGAAGAGAGCGCTCGGGTTCGGAAGAACCGACGCTTCCCCGAAGCATCCCGTTATGGTAAATACTGACAAATACCGCTCCGTTTTCCCGCAGTTCCGCAGGATAGCGGCTTTCCCGCAGGCGGAGAGGACGGCCGCGCTCAAAGCCGCTCAGAATCGACTGAGCCGCAATCCGAAGAAGCGCTTCCCGGTTGGTCCGGAGCGTTTCCTCCAACGCTTTTTTCCGGGTGTCGGGGTCGATTTCCGTTTCATAAACGCCGAAAGCGCCGAAACCGACGGCCCCTTCCGCGCCGGGAAACACATCCGCAGAAGTCCGCAGATCCAGCGTCCGCACCTCCATGTCGTGCTCCGCCGCGTAATGCAACAGTCCGGCCACCGCCAGCGGCGCACACATGAGCGAAGGCTTCATCGCGCCGTATTCCTTCTTTTCAATCCGCCGCGCCGTCGCTTCGTCCTTTTCCCGGGTGCGTTCCGGACTGTCCGAATGCGACATATCCGTGGAAACAATGAGAAGCGTTTCAGGGCCGCCCCACACGGCGTCAATCAGATCCGAAACCTGTTCAACCCGGGCGTCGCCGACCAAAATCGGCAGAATTTCAACATCTTTACCGAAAAGCGCACTGATGAACGGCAACTGCATTTCCAGGGAATACTCTGTTACATGGGGCGTATCATCGAAACTGATGCCCGGAATCGCCGCAAGCCGATCGGCCGTTTTCCGGTCAACGGGAAAGCGTCTGTCCGGCATTTCCCAGTATCTCGCATCGGAAAGAGCCATGCCGAAGTAATTCCCCTTGTGTGCCGAACCAATCAGGACAACCCGCCGGATAAAGGGACGCGCCCAGGCCAGGGAAGCGTATCCGACCGCCGCAGAGGAACCCGAAAAATAAAGCGAATTATGCGGCACGATCAAAGCTTTGGGCATTTTCCGTCCGTCATAGCGCATCCGACCCTGCGCCTCCTCCAGCTTGAATCGGACCAGCTTGGTCAGTTCGCGAGGATCCTCCACATAAATTTTTACAGGGTCCAGCCCCTCGGGATAATAGGCGCCCATCGCGGCGGGGTAGCGGATTTTCTGGACGATCGGATTCTCCGCCCGCAAAGGGACGGCAAAAACGCTCAAAAAAAGCAAAACATAAAAAAGTCTCATTCGGCAGCCGGAAGTTCGGATAAACAAGCCTTCAGAGAGTGAGTCAATTTGCCGATCAATTCAACATAAAAATCTTTTCCGGGTGTCAGTCCTTCCCCGAGCGGATCCAGAACGCCGGTATGGACGGGAAGATTTTCACTCAGCGTTTGGACATGTTTTTCGGGCATCTGCGGTTCCGTGAACAGACATGCAGGACCGCTTTGCTTTATTTTTTCACGAATCTGCGCAACGCGGCGCGCTCCGCCCGCGTGGTGGGCATCCGCAACAACAGAACCGGCGGCGGGAAGATCCGCCGTTTTTTCAAAATACCGGTAAGCATCATGAAAAACGAAATACGGCTTGCCGCGCTGATCCTTTAAGGATTCCCGTGTTTCGGCGGCCAGCTGCTCCATTCGCTTTTCAAAACGCCGGGCGTTTTCGCGGTAAGTGTCGGCATGTTCGGGGTCTTCGCCGCTCAGGACTTCGGCGATTCGCCGCGCCGCCGCCGCCATGTTCGCGGGACTCAGCCAGAAATGCGGATCCGCCGTCCCTCCGCCGTTTCCATCCGCCCGGACTCCGCCGGAAAAAGCCGGGTACAGGACGACTCCCGGTGCCGTCATCAGCGCCTCGCTTCGTCCCGGCAGGCCTGAGGCTTCCACGGCTTTGGGCAGGAACGTCTCCAGATCCGGGCCGCCCCAGAACAGGACGCCGGTTTCGGACAGTTTTTTCATATCCGACGGCTTCAGCCGGTAATCATGCACGGAAACGGCCGTAGACAACAGCAGGCGGGGAGTTCCCACCCCGTCCATGACCGCCGCCGCCACGGAATGCAACGGAGCAATCGACACCGTTACGGACGGTACGGCCGCCGCGCAGATTCCCGCACCGCCGAAAAAGGACAGCAAAAAGCCGATAAACCTGATTATCATAAAAAAAATCCCACCGTTTCGGTTTATGATGTAATATTATCACGCAATATACAGGAATACACTCTTCTTAAGGAAAAACAAGGTAGCCGATATGAGTCCGTCAAAAATGCCGAAGAAAACCAGAAAGTCGTGCTTTGAAACGAACGGCCGGCCGGAAAGCACCGCCAGCGCCCTGAGCGAAGCACAGGAACTGTGTGCCGCGCGGGGTCGGCGCCTGACGGATCTGCGCCATGCCGTCCTGCAGGAAATATGGCGTTCTGAAAAACCCGCCGGCGCCTATGAGATTCTGGCGGCGCTGAAAAATGATTTTCCCAAGGCCGCTCCCATCAGCATTTACCGCGCGCTGGATTTTCTGACGGAAAACGGGCTTATTCACCGGCTGAACAGCCTGAACGCCTTTATCGGATGCCGCCGGCCGGCGGAAAAGCATGTCCCGGCATTTCTGGTCTGTTCCGTCTGCGGCCGCGCCGATGAAATCAAGGCGGACAAGGCGTTTAAGGAACTGAAAAAGGGAACGGGAAAATTCAAGGCAAAATCCGTGGCCATCGAAATTTTCGGAGTCTGTCCGTCGTGCCGGAAATGAATGAGCCTTTAGCCGTTTTAAAGAATATTTCTCTGAAATCGGACGGGCTGACCATCCTGGATGATGTTTCGCTGACGATTCCCGCGGGCGAGATTGTGACTCTGATCGGTCCGAACGGCGCGGGAAAAACTTCACTGCTGAAAATCATTCTGGGCATCATCCCGCCGACGTCCGGGGAAATCATCCGTAAAAAAGGACTGGCGATCGGCTATGTCCCGCAGAAAATAAGCATCTCAACGGCCATCCCTCTGAGCGTCGAACGATTCCTGAACCTCGGGCGGACATATCCGGCCGACGACCTGAACCGCGTTTTGGAAGAAACGCACATCCCCCATCTGCTGTACCGGGATATCCATCCCCTGTCGGGCGGCGAGATGCAACGCGTCCTGCTGGCACGCGCCCTGCTTCAGAAACCCGCGCTTCTGGTCCTCGATGAACCGGCGCAGGGGCTTGATCCTGTCGGGGAGGAAAAGTTCTATGCGCTTCTGTACCATCTGAACAAAGAGCGGGGATGCGCCATCCTGATGGTTTCCCACGATCTGCATGTCGTCATGGCGAATACGCATCAGGTCATTTGCCTGAACCGCCATATCTGCTGCCGCGGGCGTCCCGACGAAATTATTTCGTTGCCCGGTTATGCGTCGCTTTTCGGTGACAGGCATTCACACCTGGCCCTTTACACGCACCAGCACACGCATGCGCACGAACCGGACGGAAGGATAAAACATGCCGTGGAATGACGTTTTCCTGTGGCGGAGCTGGGTTGCCTCCTTGATTATGGCGGCTCTGGCCAGCCCTGTCGGGTGCCTGATGATCTGGCGGCGGATGGCGTATTTCAGCGATACGCTGTCGCATTCGGCGCTGACCGGGATTATGCTCGGCCTGATGCTGGGTGTCAGCCAGAACATTGGCGTTTTCACGCTTGTCTGTCTTCTGGCGCTGATTTTTTCAAAAATATCGCACCGGTTCATCATCGGCGTTGATCTTTTGTTGCTGATTGTCGGTCAGACGGCTCTGTGCATCGGCATCATCGGCCTGTCCTATATGGAAAATGTCCGTTCGGATCTGATGGGTTATCTGTTCGGCGATGTGCTTTCCGTGACGAATCGTGATCTGGTTTTCATTTTGTGCGCCGGCGGGGTCTGTGCCGTGCTTCTGGCTCTGAACTGGCGGAAACAGGTGTTTGTCGCCGTCAGCCCCGATATTGCCCAGAGTGAAGGGGTGCCTCTTGAAGGACCGTCCGCGCTTTTTATGCTGATTACGGCCCTTTTCGTTGCGTTGGCTCTGAAAACGACGGGACTTCTGCTGGTTTCCGCGCTTCTGATCATTCCTCCGGCGACGGCTCGTTTCTTTTCAAAAACGCCGGAACAGATGGCTTTTCTGGGAAGCCTGATCGGCATCGCGGGCGTGACGGCCGGGATGGCGGCGTCGGCTCTGTGGGACGCTCCGGCGGCGCCGGCCATGGAAACGGCGTGTGCATTCCTGTTTTCTGCGGCCTGTGTCCATGACCGCTGTCACAAAAAAATCATATGAACCTGCTTGCATAAAAGGCCTTCATTAGTTTACATTTAAGTATCTTATAAGATGGACGGATTTTAAAATGGCAAAAATTGAAGACCAGCTGTTTTCAGATATTTACTTCACTCCTGAAAACATTGCTTATGTCCACGACGGCGAAACCCGCTACGGCTTGAAAGAGCTTTACGCGGATGACTTGCCGCAGTTCAGGGAAGCTCTTGAGGCGGCCTACAGCGGGCGATCCAGTTATTCGCTTTCGTTCGGCGCCACAATGTACCGTGTCGAACGCGTTGCCACACTGACGGGCGTTCATTATTCGGCGCGCCGCATGCCGCGTAAAACGCCGGATGTGACACGTCTTGGCCTGCCCGAAAGCCTGACAAACCATTTGATTTCACTGAACCGCGAATCCGGTCTTCTCCTGTGGGGCGGCCCGACCGGCGCCGGAAAGACGACTTCCGTTTCCTGCCTTTTGCGTAAATACATGGAACGTGAAGGCGGGTTTGCCTATACGATTGAAGATCCTCCCGAACTGCCGCTGGACGGTATTTATCAGTCCAAGCGCGGCGGCCTCGGACTGTGCAAGCAGACGGAACCCGTCAACAACGACTGGGGCGAATCCCTGAAGTCCGTCCTGCGTTGCCGTCCGCGCTACATTCTGGTGGGTGAAATTCGTACGCCCGAAGGCGCAAGTCAGGTTCTGCGCGCCGCGACCAGCGGACACCTGGTGTTGTCCACCATCCATGCCAACAGCATTGAAGACGCTCTGAACTCTGTCGTCAAATACGCGACAGCCGCCGGCCTGAACGAAGAACTGGCCGCCGACCTTCTGGGGCGCGGCATTCTGGGCGTCGTGCATCAGAAGCTGCAGGGCATCAAAACAATGTTCCCCGAACTGCGGTTTGTTTTCGCGAATCCGGATCCGACGGTTGCAGACCAGTTGCGCGTTTCGATCCGCGACCGTCAGATGTCTCTGGGTACCCTTATGGAGGCTCAGTCGGCTCGCATGTTCCAGGGCAAGCCCCTGTTCCGGGATCCGGACGCTTCAAAATAAATTCAAACGGCGCTCCGGCGCCGTTTTTTATCTCTGTATCCGCTTTTCGTGATACGCCGGGTGCGTTCAGAACTGTCCTTTCTTCAGCCCGCCGGCTTCTTAAAAAAGCCTGAAAATGCTCTTTCGGTACAGGGTTCAGACGGATAGGGTCGATGCACAAAACCGTGGCTGCACGGATCGGATGGCTCTGGTCGGGAAAGACTCTGCGGAAGGTTC
>ENA-UOJC01003174-UOJC01003174.1-human-gut-metagenome-genome-assembly--contig:-C104-NODE-3174-length-15993-cov-8.903627_pt1 | contig 15993 bp, 10 predicted proteins | sample MGYA00242339_ERZ723886 | MGnify/ENA metagenome assembly ERZ723886 | reverse complement strand
TCAAAATACTCGCCGCTCTCCAGCATGAGCGCAAATTGCAGCCCCATCAGCCAGCCCTTTGCCAACACGGCACCCTTCTGCTTCATATATGCCTTGAAGCGGTATTTGAGTCCTGCTCCGGTGATCACCAGCGCTTCGCCAAACAGCGCACCGCATTTTGTCCCGCCGATATAGAACACATCCGTCAGTTCGGCAAAATCACGCAGCGTCAGATCATTGTTCTCCGCCCCGAGACCGTAGCCCATGCGCGCCCCGTCCACAAAAAGATACATGCCGTATTTTCTGCAGACGCTGCTGATATCGCTGAGCTCACGCTTCGAATACAGTGTTCCCTTTTCGGTCGGGAATGACAGGTACACCATCTTCGGCTCCGTCAGATACTCCGGAGCACCGCCGCCGTAATATTCCGCTGCACACTCGTCGATCTGCCGCGCGGTTATCTTGCCGTCGGTGTTCGGAAGCGCCAGTATTTTGTGCCCCGCGCCCTCGATGGACGCCGCCTCATGGCAATTTATATGTCCGGTATCGGCCGCAATAACGCTCTGGATCTGGGAGAGTGCCGCCGAGATCACAACTATATTCGCCTGCGTTGCGCCGGGGATAAATTTTATCAGCGTATCGTCTCTGGAGATCAGCTTTTTTATGTCGTCCTCGGCTCTGGCGCACCACTCGTCTTCGCCATAGCCCGCGTAGCTGGCCGTGTTGGTCGCAGCCAGCCCGTTCAGTATCGACTCGAACGCGCCATGGTTGTAATCATTATTGAATCTAATCATTTTCAGAAACTCCGTATTTTATTTATGCTTATTCCACGGATTTCAGCGACTCGGCCATATTCACGCGGTCGAGCTTCGGCCGCATGGAGAGGTTCGCCGCCAGCGCGAACACGACCGTCACCGCGAACGCGAGCGCATAGCTCAGCGCGCTTATGCGCACGTCGTAATGCATGTAATCCACTTGGATCATCGCCATCACGAAGCGGTGGAACAGCTTGCCGAGGAACAGCCCCGCCGCGCCGCCGAGGACGGACAGCATCAGATTCTCGCGCAGGACGTACGACGCCGTCTCCAGCGGATAGAAGCCGAGAACCTTTATCGTTGCGATCTCGCGCACACGCTCCATGATGTTTATGTTCGTGAGGTTATACAGCGTTATGAACGCCAGCGCCGCTGAGCAGCCGACTATCAGCGCTACAACGATGTCGAGACTGGCCATCGAATCGGCCATCATATCCCGCTCCTGCTGCACAACGGATACGTAGCTCACGCCCGTCTGCGAGCGCAGATACGCCGCAAGGCTTTCGCCCCCGTCTTCAGCGCCGGTCTGCAGGAATGCCGCGTTGTTCTCCGGCGAGCCTACGGTCTCCGGCGCGACGTAGACGTAGTGGTTCAGATAATTTTTGCATATGCCGCTGACCGTGACGCTCACATTTTGCTTATCCAGCTCAAGCGTCAGCGTGTCGCCGGTTTTTATCTTGAGCTGTTCAGCAAGCCCCTCGCTTATTATGGCCTCTCCGGCCTTTGGGAAGGCCAGTGCCTTGCCGTCATAGTGCAGGTCTATCACGCCCTTCATCGCGCTCTCATCCATTGCGACGAGCCGGGCTTCATGGCTGCCGCCGTCGGTTCTGACCGTGGCCTCCTCCTGATAGCTCAGGGAATAATTCTCCGTCCGGCTGCCGAGCAGGGGCTGCAGCTCCTCGCTTTGGATGCGCGCCGGGTCATAGTTTACGACGACGTCGTACAGCATTACCTCGCCATATTGGAAGTCGAGTACGTCGCCGATCGAGTCCTTTATGCCGAAGCCGGTGACAAGCAGCGCCGTGCAGCCGCCGATACCGATGAGCATCATCAGCACTCTCTGCCGGTAGCGGAACGCGTTGCGAAGTGTCACTTTGCTCAGAAAGGACAGCTTGCTCCACAGCGGCTTGATATGCTCAAGCAGGATGCGGCGTCCGCCGTCGGGCGCTTTCGGTCGGATAAGCTCCGCGGGCTTCCCGGCAAGCTCCCGCCGGCAGGCGAGCCACGTGACAAATATTATGCCGATCACCGCGACGCCGAGACAACCGAGCCACATAGCCGCGCTGAAATAGAATCTGAGCTGCGTGTAGCTGTAAATTATCTCGTACGCTACCCAGACGATATACGGTATCGCGGTCACGCCCAGCGCGAAGCCGAGCACACAGCCGATAAACGCCGCGCTGCCCGAATACCACAGGTATTTGCGCATTATCGCGCCGGAAGAATAGCCCATCGCCTTGAGCGTGCCTATCTGGGTGCGCTCTTCGTTTATCATGCGGGTCATGGTCGTGGTGCAGACCAGCGCCGCGATGAGCGCAAAGAATACAGGGAACGCGTCCCCGACCGCGCTTACGATTGTTACGTCGTTTTCAAAGGTCGCACAGCCGGTATTCTCGTCGCGCGTGAGGACATACAGGTTGAGCTTCAGCTGCTCATCCGCGTCGGCCTTCGCCTGATCCAGCTCCGCCTGTGCGTCGATGAGCTTCTGCCGCCCCGCCGCAAGCTGATCCAGTGCGCTGCTGCGCGCGGCCTCAAGCGTCTTTCGGTTTTCCGCAACCTCGGCGGCGGCGCTGTCAAGCTCCGCCCGTCCCGCCGCTATCTGCTCGCGGTTGGCCTCTGCCTGCTGTTCGGCGTCGTTCAGCTCCGCCTCCGCGGCGTCAAGCTGGGCGCGCGAGGAATCTATCTGCTGCTGTCCCGCGTCAAGCTCGGCCTTTGCCGAAGCGATCTCCGCCTTTGCCGCGGCAAGCTGGGCTTCGCCGTCGGCCAGCTGTGCCTCCTGATCGGCAAACTGCGCGGCGGCGTCATCGAGGTTCTGCTGTGCCTGCGTGAGTTCGGACTGCAAACGCTCCAGCCGCGACTGGAGCACCGACAGCGTCAGCTCCCAGCCGAACTGCGACCGGTCGAGCGCGTCTATCGCCGCCTGAGTCGTGCTTATCTGGCTCTGGAGCCGGTTGACGACCGCCTTATACGGCGCAAGCGTAAGCTCCTTCGCGGCCTCAAGCTTGCGGCGCGCCGACGCCAGCTCCGCCTCCTTCTGTGCGATCTGCGCCTCGGCGGGTGCAAGCTCCGCGCGCCCCGCGTCTATCTCCTGCTGCTTTTCGTCCAGCAGGGCGCGGTTCTGCTCTATCTCCTGCCGCGCGGCAGGAATACTCGCCAGTCCGTCCTCAAGCTGCTTTTCCGCATCGTCGAGCGCGGCGCGGTTCTGCTCTATCTCGCTCTCCGCCGCCTCGATCTGCGCAAGGCCGTCGTTTATCTGGCTGAGCGCCGACGATTCGTTGGCGTAATACTCGTCCCAACCGTCGTTTATCTCAAGCTGTGCGTCGGCAAGCTTTGCGTCGGTCTCGGCGCGGAGCGTCTCATACCGGCGCGCGCCGCATCGGTTTAGAAGCTGCTGTATGCGCGGCTTCAGTTTATCCCGCGCGGTGTCGTACTCGCTTGAAAACAGTGCGCCGTCAAAATTGCAGTAGAGCAGTATTTCATGGTACACCTCGCTGTTGAACGCGGCGGCGGGCAGAATGATGAAGCCCTTGAGACTGCCGGAGCCGAGAGAGGTGCTGCCGCGGTCGTTGCTTATGTAGCGCGGCGATTTTGCGATGCCGACTATCTTATAACTGCGGGAGGTGAACATGTCGAGCGTGTCGGCGTCGTTATCCTCCGAAAGCTGCACGGTTTTCCCGATGTCCTTCTCGGAGAACGCGCCCGCGTCGGCAAGACATTCGCCGTCAGTCTCCGGCATACGCCCCGCAACCAGCAGCGGCACTGCGACGTTTTCCGTCACCGACATGAACCGGTACGGCTCCTCGGTTTTTCCGACCGCCGCCATCGCGTCGACGCCGTACGCCCCTTCGGCATACTTCACGCCGTCAAGCTGTGCGAAGGCCGCGCGGTCACTCTCCGTCAGCCCAAGGCTCGACATGAGCTGGAAGTCGAACATGCGGTTATCGCGCATATATTCGTCCACCGTGCTCTGCATGGCGGGCTGAGAGCTTTTCAGCCCCGCGAAGAAGCCCACGCCCAGCGCCACGATCGCAAGTATCGCAAGGTAGCGCCCCAGCGAGGATCTTATACTGCGGAGCAGCATTTTCAAACCGTACTTATCCATCTTACCACTCAATATCCTCAACCGGGACTACCCGCTCGTTCTTCTCGACCGACTGCACCGTGCCGCTCTTGATATGCACGACCCGATCTGCCATCGCGCACAACGCTTTGTTGTGCGTTATGATGACCACGGTCATGCCGCTGCTGCGGCAGGTGTCCTGAAGGAGCTTCAATATCGCCTTGCCGGTCTGGTAATCCAGCGCGCCAGTCGGCTCGTCGCAAAGCAGCAGCTTCGGGTTCTTCGCCAGCGCGCGGGCGATTGCGACGCGCTGCTGCTCGCCGCCGGAGAGCTGTGCGGGGAAATTTTTGCCGCGCTCGCCGAGGCCGACCTGCTCCAGCACCGTCGCCGGGTCAAGCGAATCCTTGCTGAGCTGTGCCGCGATCTCGACATTCTCCAGCGCCGTCAGGTTCGGTATCAGATTATAAAACTGGAACACGAAGCCGACGTCAGTGCGGCGGTATGCGGTGAGCTGCTTTTTATCAAACGCGGAAATGTCCACGCCGTCGACCGTGACGCGCCCCTCACTGAGGCTGTCCATGCCGCCGAGGATGTTCAGCAGTGTCGTTTTGCCCGCGCCGGACTCGCCCACTATCACGCATATCTCCGCCCTGCCTATCGAAAAGCTGACATCATGCAGCGCGGTCACTGTGACCTCGCCCGCCTTGTAGTCCTTTCTTACATTTTCAAAATGAATGAAATTCTCGTCCATGCTTATCCCTTACCTCCGGCCGTTCCGGCCATGAATTCCGTTTCCGCGCCATCCGCGCCGCACACGGTGAACCTGCGTATCCTGCCCCCGGCCTCGTACTCGCTCTCGACGAGGTATTCCGGATTGATGTATTCCACGCGTCTGTATCCGCTGTACCCACATTCTGCCGCGCCGCCGTTTATCGCCGCGAGCGGCAGTACATACTGTTTCGCGTCCCCGTCCGGGTAGCGGACCTGCCACTCCCCGGCGCGGATATACAGCTCCGCCGCCGACGCGAGGGCGTGTCCCTCGTAGCTCTTCGCCGTGCCGCTTTGAAAATCGAGCTTATATATGCCGTAGCCCGCGTCCGTCTTCTCGGTGGCGTACAGCTCGCCGCCGAGTATCACCGGTGCGTAGGCCGGGACATAGCTCAGCTGGAGCGTTTCGCCCGTTGCGGTATCGGCAAGGTACAGGCACTCGTCGCGCCCGTCCTGATACACGACGTGCCCGTCGAACACGTACGGGTAATAGCACGGCCCCTGAAGCAGCAGGGTTTTTCCGCTGCCGTCCGGCTGCATGTGCCAGAACTGCGCCTCGCCGTCGGAGAAATACAGTTCGCCGTCGTATATCTGCATCCAGTCACAGCTCTCGTCAACGAGAACCTGACGGTCGCTCCCATCCGGCGCAATGCTTTCTATCTCGCCGCCGCGGCGGGTATTGACGTAATACAGTCTCCCGTCCAGCGCCAACAGGAACTCCGGCACGCAGTCATCCGCGAGAATCACGGACTCACCGTCGGGCGTGTACCTCGCAAGCACGGGGCGGTATTCGCCGTCAAAATCGAAGGTATACAGCGCGGACTCGTAGATGAGCGCGCGGTTTTTATTCATAAACGACGCCATCGCCGCGCTCTCGGCGTCCGAAAACGCCGGGACGTAGTCCGGCTCCTCGACGACCTGCGTGGCCTCCGGTTCGTCCGGAGCATCGGAACCGGCGCATCCGCAGAGGCCGAAGGCCAACAGCGCTGCGAGCAGCGGTAAAAATTTTTTCATAGTGCAAATCCTCCCTGAATTTTGATTTTATCACAATTCCGCGGGCATGACAATTGCGTCCATGTGTAAAAAGTGTTAAAATTATATGAACATATTTGGAAAGCGAGGGGCACAATGAGAAAAGGTTTTAGGTTTGCAAGTTTTCTGCTCGCGCTGTGTATGCTGTGCGCGCTGCTCGGCGGCTGCATGGGCGCGAACGTCACCGCGCCGCAGCCCGCTGAAGCCACGCCGCAGGCAGCTTCTGAGCCGTCCGCCGCGCCGGAACAGACGCTCGACGAAGACGGGAGCTACACGAGCAAGGACGACGTCGCGCTCTATATTCACAGCTACGGGCACCTTCCGCCGAACTTCGTGACGAAGGACGAGGCGCGCGCCGCGGGCTGGAGCGGCGGATCTCTTGAGAAATACCTGCCCGGAATGTGCATCGGCGGCGACCGCTTCGGGAACCGCGAGGGCTTGCTGCCCGACGCGCCGGGGCGCAGTTGGACGGAATGCGACGTGAACACGCTGGGCGCGTCCTCGCGCGGCGCGGAGCGCATAGTGTTCTCCAACGACGGGCTTATCTACTACACCGGCGATCATTACGAAACTTTTGAGCTTCTTTACGGAACGCCATAAAATTTTTTCTAAAAATTTCGACAAAGTTCGACATATAGATAAAATTTATTGTAAATCTTTATGTCGAAGAATATTGAAATTAGTGGAAATTATATATATTATGTCAACATTAAATCTTCGTCATTCGACAAGATTCTGTTGTTCTAAAAGTGTCAACTATGGTACGTTATTTGGGACGAAGCGGCAAAACATTGTTTAAAAGTACAGCAATATCCTAGACTTTGCAATATGGGAGGAGAATAAATTATGGAAACCAAAATTCGCGTACTTGTTGCCGATGCGAACCACGACTTTTGTACACTTATCAAGAACCTGATCTCCGCAGAGAGCGATATGGAGGTCGTCGGAGCCACTGACGACGGCCTTGAAACTCTTGCTCTGGTCGCCGAGCTTACGCCGGACGTGCTCATCATGGATCTGGCGCTGACCAAGCTCGACGGGCTTGAAGTCCTGCGCCGCATCCCGGAGAGCGGCGCGCATCCGCACGTAATAGTTCTGTCGGGATTTCTCAACAACAACGTAGTGTCCGCCTGTTCCTCGCTGGGCGCTGATTATTTCATGCCCAAACCATGCGACCCGCCGGCACTTCTCGGCAGAGTGCGGCAGCTTTCCGGCCACGGTGCAATCGCGTCCAATGCCGGTTACGACTGCAAGCTCGTTCCTCAGCCGACCAAGCAGGATGTGAACCTCGAAGCCGTCGTCACCGATATCATCCACGAGATCGGCGTTCCGGCGCACATAAAGGGCTATCACTATCTGCGCGAGGCCATTATACTGACGATAAACAACATGGAAATGATAAACGCCGTGACCAAGGTTTTATACCCTGAGGTTGCGAAGCGTTTCAACACGACGCCGTCGCGCGTGGAGCGAGCCATACGCCACGCGATAGAGGTCGCATGGGATCGCGGCGATGTTGAAGTACTCCAGAAGTTCTTCGGTTATACCGTAAGCGGTATAAAGGGGAAGCCGACGAACTCCGAGTTTATCGCCATGATAGCAGATTGTCTGAGCCTGAGAAGGAAGCAGGACAATCCCTGATCTTGCCATATGTGCTGACACGTATTATGCCTTGCTGAATGACGCTGAAGCTGAAAATCCCTCGATTCTTCCGAATCGAGGGATTTTCATTATACGCGGGCAGCGGCTTTTGCTGCTCTTCCGCACGGCGCTTCACACAGTGCTGTATCACGCCCGCGATATATTCTACGGGTTCGGCGCAGTCGTTTTTGAGCCATTCAGAAATGACAGCCATCAGGCCGTGCAGATAGAACGCCATAAGGTACGGTTTCTCACGCTCCGGTACGCCGTAGCGGTCGAGTACCGGCGTGATGACATAGCTGGAAAGTCCCTTATAGCTGTCCTCCAGCCGCAGTGCGGCCGCGTTTTCGATCCCCGTGCGGAACAGGCGCTGGCTCTCCTTGACGTAGCTGAGCTACGGCACCAGATATTCCGGCGTAATGAGATAAAGCTCGTCCATTCAGCCTGGCGAAGCGCAAATGTGGCATGGGGCGGGTCACTGCAAAACTGCGGGAGACTGCAGCCCATGTGATCGCCATGTCCGTTCTGGTGCTGAATCTCCGTAAGATTCCGTGCGCCCTTTTGAGAATGCTCACATATCTTCTGGAGATTCTGGCTCCGAAGAAAAATTGGGCACTAGTTCAGTAGACATTACTATATTTATCTAACTTTTTATGGGGTCACTTCAGCTTGCTTTGACCTCATAAAAAGACCTCGTTTCGTTTGAAACGAGGTCTTTCAAGTTTATTATACCAATTGTCTGAGGCGTTTGATCAGCTGTCGGAGCGTCTTCTTCTGATTACCTCAAGCCAGAGCACCGCGGCGGCGCCGGAGGTGACGAGCAGCGCGCAGAGGAGCAGCATATTGCTGTCATCGCCGGTCTTGGGTGCGGCGGCAGGGCTGTAGGTATAGGTATTGGTAAAGCTCATCCTTCCGGCCGCGCTCATGTCCTCCCAGACATAGCGATTACCATCCTCGGTTTTCTCCGCCTTGGTGGGATAGATATAGAGCTTAGTCACGTCATTTTCGACATCGTACTCGGGGATGACCGCCCAGACCGCGTCAGAATAGCTCCAGAACGAGGCCGAGCCCTTGACCTCACGGACGAGGAAGCCCTCGCAGATAAACTCTCTTACCTGCGAACGGGGACCGCTGATGACCATGGTTCCGTTATAATCGCCCTTGCCGTTGGTGCTGACGGAGGCGGTGTAGCTGACATCTTTATAGTTGTCGGCGTTGCCGTTGCCTACATCGAATATCTCAAGCTTAAAGGTCTGCTTGTTGGGGGCGTTGGTGCCGCCCTGCTTGACGGTCTTGGTGAAAGGTATCTCGACCTTTATCACCGGATCGTCAAAGGTGTAGACGTTTTCAAAGCTCATCTTGTCTACGGGATTTTCGCGGTTCCAGACATAGTAGCTGCCGTTATCGGAGCTCATGATGGAGGCGGAGTAGATCTGGAGCTTGAGCTGATTGCCGCTATCAATGTAGGGGCGGGCATACCACAGCGCGTCGGAATAGGTCCAGCGGTCGTTATAGCCCTTGACCTCACGGATATAGAAGCCGCCGTCAATAAAGCCCTCGACCTGAGACTCGGGTCCGGTGATAACAAGCTTACTGCTGAAATCGCCCACGCCATTGGTCGTAACCGCGGCGGAGTAGCTTACTTTCATATACTGCGCCGGGACGCTTTCGCCGTCACGGATTATCTCAAGACGGAAGCTCTCCTCACCGGGAGCAACGCCGCCGCCCTGCTTGACGGTCTTGACGAAGGGCAGCTCAAGGCTTATGGTCTTTTCCGTAAGCTGCGGGAGCTTGAACACGGCGTAGCCGAGTGTCATGGTGTCGCCCTTGTCGAAGATCAGCTCATCGGGTTTGCCGTAGCCCTCAATAGAAATGCTTTCCTTATCGAGCTTGTTGCCGTCAAAGCCGTACTCCGGGGTAAATCTCACGACCAGATAATAATCGGTGTCAGGCTGGAAGAGCTCGCCGTACCATACCGGAGGCGTACCCTTTACGAGATTATCTATCTGCTCACGGTCCTTGCAGATAAACGCCTCGGTCATAGCGCCGTCATTGGCGGCGTCCGGGTTGAGCTGCACGTTTTCTATGGGCTCAAAGAGTCCCACGCCGCCTATGCCGAAGCTCTGAGGCGATATGGCTCTGTCAAGCACCTCATAGCTCACAGAGAATTCGTCGCTTTCCACATAGTCCTTATCGCCGCTGCCGTAGTAGGCGCGGAGCTTTTCAAGCCCGGGACCGGCGCTGTACATGGCGCTGGTCGCCGTGGGGTCTGCAAGCACGCCGTAGACCACGCCGTCACGCAGCTTCTCGACCTTGAGTGGGGTGAAGTTTGTCCTCCAGCTCACCTCTTTTTCGGTTCTGAAGGGCGTGATGCCGCCAACGGGCTGCACGGTGAAGGTCTTGGCTTCCTCCAGAGGCTCAAATTCATAGCTCAGCATGCCCATCTCTCCGTCAGAGATAACAGTCAGCTCAGCGGCCAGACCGTTTATGGTAAACGTGTCGTCCGGATAAATCTTATAAAGCTCCTGCGGAGTGATAAATACTCTGTATTCGTAGACCTCTCCTGCCACAAAGGTGCTCCCGGCGTTGTAGGAGCCCTCGGGTCTGATTATCGCCCAGCTTGTGGGGGTCGTTTCGCGAAGCACTGCTCCGGTCGCAGTGAAGGAGAGCGCCTCCGCCTTTATCTCCGCGCCGAGCACGGGCGGAGCCACGGTCACGGCGACATCCTTCACGGGGAGGTAGTCAAAGGGCTTAAAGTGGAATGTCACATACCGTTCATTCTCCGGATGACCGGCAATCTGGAACAACTCCGTCTTCTCAATGTCGGCGCCCGTTGCCTTGACATTTTCCTTTGTAAGCGTTGCGATGTCAAAGCCGTCGCGCGCCTTCAGCTTGATGACCACGCTGTAGGTCATCTCGGGCACAAAAATCTCGTTCGGGTCAACGATCTCAAGGGAGTTCATCCTCTTGAGCACCTTCACAGACTCAATATCGATGCCTACATCGCCCGGGTCCTTTGTTAACTTGAGCTCCAGCGCCTTGGCTCCCAGAGTGTATCCGCTCAGAGTGAACTTCAAAGAGGTAATCGGAGTAGTTCCCTCTGCGGATGCAGCGCCGGACAGCAGTCCGACCATCATGACAAGGCAAAGCAGGATGCTCAGTAATCGCTTCTTCATGTTATTCCCTCCGTTTTTTAGATTTGTCCGCATATGTTTTCCGGCTGCGGATCTGCCGGAAGCGCATGGGGTCAGAACTTGCCGCTGCTGCCGGAACCTCCTCCGCCGCTTTCACTGGAGCTTTCGCTGCTGGAAGAGCTGCGCTCGATCTTCCTGCTGGTTTCCGTGGAATGGGTAAATCTGTCGGTCTTCTCGGTTAGCTCGAGATTTCCGGAGATGTATGCGTGAGCCGTAGTTTCCATCGCAACGGAGTTCATTCTCTCCCAAATGGTGAGAGTCGCTACCAGTGCGATGAGCAGCGCAACGCCGCAGAATATGAGTATCAACGTCACGGGGCTTTGCTTAACGGGCTTTCCCTCGGCTGCGCTCTCAAGGAAACGGGCACATTCGCGGATATAATCCTCAAAGCCGCCTGCCCAGTCGTTGTCCTTGAAGTTGTCCAGAAATACTTCCTTGAGCACCTTGCGCCCGGATTCGCTGAAGGTGTACTCCGAGTTCTCGCCGTAGCAGAAAATCGCCCAGTCGCGGTCATCCATGCTGAGAAGCAGCATGATACCCTCGCGGTCGGGTCCCTCGCCCATGTTGTACTCATGGTATATGGTGTATGTCGTCTGGAAGGGTGTGCCCACATTGAAGTCACGGTAATCGTCCACCGTCACGATATAGACGCCGACTCCGTACTTCTGAGAGACAGCCTCCGCCATTTTTTCAAGCTGCTGCCACTGGGGCTCGCTGAGAAGTCCGGCATCGTCCGTGATATTGTCAAGCTGCGCTCCGCCCATCGAGGCGGCGCCGTTTTCAATATAGCTTGCGCAATACTTTATGTAGTCCTCAAAGCCGCCTGCCCAGTCGTCCTCTCCGAACCTATTCAGGAAGGCATCCTCAATTCCCTGCAAGGCGGAGTCCGTGAAAACCTCCGCGCTCTTGTCGCCGTAGTAATAGAGCCCATACTCTCTTTCACTCATGCTGAGCAGCAGCAAAATACCGTCTCTCCCGGAGTTTTGCCCCATATCATAGCGATGGTATATGCTCTCCGCCGCAGCATAGGCGCTGTCGGAGTTAAATATGCTGTAATCGTCAAGAATGACGGCGTAAACGCCTATTCCGTATTTATAGGTCACCGTCTGCGCCATCTTTTCAAGCCGCTGTCTGTCGGCATCGGACAAAAGACCTACATCGTCCGTGATGTTATACGGCTCTGCACCGTCCGCCTTGGTAGCATATGCCGAGGCGCAGAGCGGGATGAGAAGAACGAGGATAAGCAGTATTGATATCAGTCTTTTTTTCATCTCACACCGCCTATCTCATCAAAAGCAGTCCGAGGCTTATGGCCGCTGCAAGCAGAGGCGCCGCGATTGCGGAGAAAAGCCCCAGCGCGCGCTTTTTGCTCACCGGCAGATTGCCCACAAGCTTACCCGTCTGACCGTTCATGGCAAAGAGATAGTCCTTGCCCTCCCACTTGGTATTCAATATCCACACCGGCAGCAGCGCATACTGCACCTTGCCGCGCTTGAGGCGAATGTTCTCCTCCCTGACACTACAGCTCGTATAGCCCTCGACCGTGCCCTCCATGGCGGCGACAAAGGAGCCCTCGCAGCGCCTGTCTGCGCGCGCACGGCTGTCCTCGACGCTCACGTCATACTTGTCTGCAAGGTATCCGGGGAGATATGCCGAGGAGAAGGGCTTCAATTCGTCGTAATCATACGGCTCGATGGAGTCCATGTAGTCGTCCGGCATTTTGCTGGAGGCATCCACGGGTATCTGGCTGAAGCTGATCGAACCGCTGCGGCGCACATCGTAGTGGTCGGTCGTGGTTATCTCATAGTCGCCCGAGGTGTGCGTATAGCTCTGTGTCGCGTGAAATCTGACGCTGCCCTCGGCGGAGCCGTCAAACATCCAGAAGGGAACGTACACGCCCTTTATCTCCTGAAGATGGTTTGCCTTGGAGAAGGTTGAGGGGAGCAGCGGCTTTTTGCGGTAATGCCGCTTGAGCGCGTTGATCGCATCCTGCTTGCCAAGCTTGAAGGGCAGGATATAATCGGGCTTGAGCATACCCGAGAACTGGCCGGGCACGACCGTCGGGTTGCCGCAGTAGGGGCAGGAGGTCGCCGCCGTAGTCTCCTCGCAGAGAAGCTCCGCGCCGCAGGAGGGGCAGGTATATGCCTTTATCCCGTTTGCCTCGTCGCCCCAGTCGGAGCTCATTCCGGAGGTGTCCCAATCGTCGCCGTCTGCCGCGGCGCGTTCCGCCTTTTCGTCCGCCTTTTGCTTTGCCTCCGCCGCCTTTTCGTCCTTCTGCGCGTATAGCGTCTCTATTTCGGCCACGTCATAGCTTGAGCCGCAGTAGTCGCACTCAAGCATTCCCGTTTCGCCGGAGAAATGCAGGGGGCCGGTACAGGCCGGGCATTGATAGTTAGTTACCTGTATTGCCATCTTATCTTTCCTTCCATATCCCGCCGAGAGCTGCGGCGGGTCACCTCTTGATTTGCCCCGGAGGACAAATCAAGAGGCAGTATTATTTTACTTAAAGCTCATGCTGTCGAGAATATTGCTGCAATCGGAGCCGGGATCGGCGCTCATATAGGCAAGCCTGATGCTTATCCAGCCGCCGCTCGGTATCTGGCCGTAGAACTCTATCCACTCTATGCCGACGTTCTTATAGCTACGTCCGTTCATGGTGACTCCGCCGATTGTTCTGGACTCCAGCTCCGTCAGATTTTCAAAGTCCTTCTCATAGTAATTGAGGCTTTCGGAGGTCTCAAACAGCTCGACCTTGATGTAGGGTGTCCGGAAGGGCACGTTATCCGTCGTCGGGTTGTTGATTATCTCGAAGCTTGAGCGGACGCCCGGATCGACGCACCACGCGCCCTCGGGTATCTTGAACATCACGGTCGCCTCGACATTCTGACGGGAGTCGGTTATCGTGACGCTCTGGTCAATCATATTACCGCTGCCCTCGGGGCGGCTGCCGAGCTTCACCGGGGTCACGTCATACTCCGGACCGTCCCAGCTTCCGCTGGTCCAGCTATTGCTTATCTCCTCGCCGTTTTCCACCTTGAAGGCTACAAGCAGGGTAACTCTCTCGGGCGCAAACCACTCATAGGTATGGCGGTCGGCGCGCCAGGAGTCAAACTCGGTGTAGGGCACGCCGTCCGTGCCGAGAAGCTCACGGATATCCTCATACTTCACGTCATCCCAGATAAAGTCGCCCTTGAGGGAGAGAATTGCTCTGTCCATGACCTCGCGGGAGACCTGACCGGTCGCGTTTGCGTTCGACTTGCCGTAATCGCCACCGGTGGCGCCGGTCTGCGTCGCCTCGCCGCCCTGTGAGCCGCCCTGTGAGCCGCCGCCGGCAAACTCCGTAGCCTCACCGCCGATAACATCCGGCATCAGGGCGTTTTTCTCGATGAGAGGAATATACCAATCATCATAGAGATAGGGACGTCCCTCCTCCGCCACGTCATCCCAGTAGGTTCCCCAGGGACGCAGATATATCTCATATCTGTACTCATCGTCGCCGTTTTCGTACCAGCCGTCAATGCATATCATCGCGTCAAACTCTGACAGACCCGGATCGACTATCCAGTCGGCGTGCTCAAGCCGTATATCCGTAAACCAGCCGCCCTCGGACATCATCGTGCCGTGCTCGCCGGTACCGGCGGAGTTCAGGCTGACGGCTGCATCGACCATGGGATTGCTCCTCGAGTAGTCCTCATCCCAAAGTGTGACCGTGCCCATGTAGTCAGAGCCTATTTCGATAATGCCGGACACGTCCCACCAGTTATTATTCATTTCCTCATAAGCGCCGGTGCCGCCGGTGAGTGTCCACCAGCCGTACCACTGACCGTTCCACCAGTCAAGCAGCGGGTCGCCGGTCTTGTTGAGCATGGTCGAGCCGCTGCCGCTGCCGCCGAACTGCTCGGTGCTCAGGGTCGTGGGGTCAATGCTGAGCTTGCCGACCTTCTTGCCGATTATCTGCGAAAGCTCCACCTCGACCTTGCTCTCCTTATCGCGCAGGATAAAGGCAAGGCATACGTCGGTGCTTGCGCCGGACTGAATTTCGGTGAGCTGTCCGTCGGTCACGGTCTCATATGTATCCTCATTTGTAAAGATGCTTGCGATATCGAGCTCCACTCCGTTCTGGAAGCCCTTCTCAACTACCGTCCAGAGGAAGGACGCGGAGCTTTTGCCCGTGTTCGTATAGCTGAGGGTGATAACTATTGCGTCGTTTCCTACCGAGTCCTGAGTGAGAACCGCGCCCTTATAGTCGAGCGTGCAGTCCTCAAGGACGATGTGGTTCGGGTCTGACGATGCCTTATCCCCGCCGCAGGCGCAGAGCGTGAGCGCCATTGCAAGCGTAAGGAGCAGGCAAAGCAGTCTGGTTTTTCTCTTTTTCATTTCAGTAAATTCCTCCTAAGTCATTCCCAATAAAGCCTGATGCTGCCGTAACCGGAAAACAAAATCCGTCCCGGCAATCATCCCATCAGTGCGCCGCCGCAGTATTCGCAGCAGCCGCTTGCGTCCGGTGTAGTCGTCGCGCCGCAGTAGGGGCAGCTTACTGCCGTTTTGGGCGCGGCGGCCTGTTCTATCTTCTCTCTGGCATCATCCCGTACCTTCACGAGAATTTGCCGTATCTCCTCCCCAAGCTGCTTATACTTTTTATATTCCGCGTTAGTCTCGGGGTTGAAGCGCAGGGTCACTCCGGGGCGAATGGACGGGGGCGGGCTGATCTCCACGGAGTTCGGATTGATGCGGAAGCGCATCTCATTGAAATAGGGGTTATTGACGTTGACGATTATGTAGAAGTCATAGGAATACTCATAGCGCGGCGGATTATAGCTGACCTCGTTTCCGTCCTTATCCTCGTGCAAAAGCTCCTTACTGCTCTCCTCAACGTCCAGAGTACAGCCGGTAACGTCCGACAGCGCCAGCACGTCCGGGTTTGCCTCCGCGATATTCTTCGCGCTTGTGACCATGAACAGTCCCGCGTCCTCGTCCAGCAAAAGCTTTGTGCCGCTGCCGAGCGTCCGCGTTATGTGAAAGGCCTCAACGCGGCCGCGGTTTTCCTCGCGGTATTCAAGCTGCCGCTTTATCTCGTTTACGCTGCTGTTGCGGCGCTCTGAGAACCACGGAGACAGCTTACGGGCACAGTCCTTACACAAATTCCCGTCCTCCAGCTTGCGGTTTCCGAGAAGCCCTATTCTCTCCCCGCAGACGTCGCAGTATTTTTTATCAAACAGTCCCATAAGGCGGTGAAGTGACCCCGAAAAGTTAGACAAATATTTTTAGCGCAAATTGTTCAAGC
>ENA-UOJC01003170-UOJC01003170.1-human-gut-metagenome-genome-assembly--contig:-C104-NODE-3170-length-16008-cov-5.737604_pt1 | contig 16008 bp, 8 predicted proteins | sample MGYA00242339_ERZ723886 | MGnify/ENA metagenome assembly ERZ723886 | reverse complement strand
AACAAGAAGACAGCAGGCGTTCGTTTGTTAGAATGAACTCCTGCTGTTTTTTTTATTGTTATTTGAAGCGGTAGCAGTGGACGAATCTGGTATTGGAATCAATATTTTCAGATGAAACCAGTGGTCACTGGCGCTGACATCCACGGTATTCATGAATTTGAAAAGGGTTCCATCGATGACGCTGGTTATGGTAATCCCATGTTTCTGGCAATATATGGTTTTCATTTTTTATGTAATGATGTAAACAAAAAAGGTGCGACTTAAAAGTTTGTTTTTAAGCTGCGCTTTCTTTGTTTAATTCACCAGCCGTAACCAGATACGAAAGCGTAATCTGTAGCTTTTTAAACGTGGGATGTTGTGGACTCCTGGAGAAATTCATTTTATACTATAGTTAAATTATGAGTAGATTTACAAGAAATGAGAATTGGTTATTGTTCAAAGATTGTGAACAGCAATAATTTACGGGAGGAAAACAGAAATGGAACATACATTTTGGATCTGGTATCCGGGAGATTTTGAATTATATCATGCCATGAAGCAGAATTTCAGCCGTGTGGAGAGAGGTTTTGGATGGCCGGCATTTTGGAAGAGTGAGGGCTTCCGCAACCGTGTGGCTTTCCGCCGGACTTATGAATTGGAGCAGGAGACCAGTTTTACTGTATTTTCCAATGCGATTGGTCATGTGCTTGTAACCAGGGAGAATGGGGAGAAGAAATATCCATTTGGAAAGAAGATTACAGTAGCACCTGGAAAGGTGCGGATCTCTATTCATGCAGGCTGTGTGGAGGCATTTCCTTGCGCTTATGTGCAGGGTGAGGTGATCCATTCTGATAAAACATGGAAGGCAGAGGATTATTCCCAGCCATTAGTGCCGGTTGGAGTGTGTAAGTATTTTACCAAGCCGGGACAGAATCCTACTGTGTGGGAATATACAGAAAAAGAGTGCAAGCCGGTGAAAATCAGCGAGATAAACGGTGGCGTGCTGGCAGAGTTTGAGACGGAACTGACGGCGGCGGTTTATGTGAAAAGTAAACGCAGTAATTGTGTTGACAGTACAAGCGAAGATGAGGATTTAGAGGTTTTTTGCGGTGAATCTGAGGACGAAGCTCTTGACCTTGAGCACTGCTACTACAGCTGGCAGCCGAATCCGGTTACAAATCGATGCCCATGCTGTGCAGTCCGTTTTGCATTCATTCCGAATTGCAAAGCCGAAGATGTGGAAATCACAGCATTCTATCAGTATGTAGATTTCCCGAAACGCGCTTCCTTTAAGTGTAATGATGAGAAACTAAATAAAATCTGGGAGGTGGCGGAGCATACCTTCCGTCTTTGCAGCGGTATCTTTTTCCTGGATGGGGTGAAACGTGACAAATGGATCTGGTCTGGAGACGCCTACCAGAGCTTTTTTGTAAATCAGTATCTGCTGGCAGATCCTGATATTGACCAGAGAACTCTTTTAGCACTACGTGGAAATGATCCTATGACAAGACATATCAATACCATCATGGACTATTCCCTGTTCTGGATCCTGGGCGTGCTTTATCATTATGAGGCATATGGTGACCTGGAATTTGTCCGCCAGGTTTATCCGAAAATGTGCTCCCTTATGGAGTTCTGTGAGGGTCAGCTGGATGAAAACGGATTTCTTGTAGGTCGTGAAAATGACTGGATCTACATTGACTGGGCTGACATGGATAAGACTGGTGCCCTTTGTGCAGAGCAGATGCTGTTCGCAGCATGCTGGCAGACCATGGCGAAAGTGAGTGCGGCTCTTGGAGAAGAAAATCCGGAATACATGGAGAAATATGAGAAACTGATCGGGCAGATCCGTAAATTATACTGGGATCAGGAGAAAGGCGCATTTATTGATTCCTTTGAATCCGGTAAGAGAAATGTGACCCGTCATGCCAATATTTTTGCAATTCTTTTTCACATTGCAACACAAGAAGAGCAGGAGAAAATTCTGGCAAATGTAATTAAGAATGATGCAATTCCGGCAATTACAACTCCGTATTTCAACTTCTTTGAACTGGATATGCTCTGCCAGACCGGAAATCTGGAATTTGTACTAAATAAGATTCGCAATTACTGGGGCGGTATGCTGGACCGCGGTGCAGTTACCTTCTGGGAAGAGTTTGACCCGGAGGCACCAGTAGAAACTCAGTACGATATGTACGGCGACCGCTTTGGAAAAAGTCTCTGCCATGCCTGGGCTGCAAGCCCGATCTATTTCCTGGCGAAGTATTTCATGGGGCTGAAATTTACTGGAGTCGGCGGAAAAGAATTTGTGGTAGAACCGCATACTGAGTTTTTCGACAGCTTTGATTGTACATTGCCTGTTGCTGAGGGACAGGTACATATTGTGTGGGATGGGAACGAGCTGAAGGTAGAGAAGACAGCTCACAGACTTGATTTATAAAGTTCTGTGGGCTGTTATTAGCGTAAAAAAAAGGACTGTTCACGCTAATTCTTCCACAGAGATAGGAAAAAGCAGTAAACTGTCAACAGAACGAGAATGCCGAAAAGGTAGTTGGTTTAAGGACAGAGATTTCAGAAAGGAGCAGTTTACTGTATGCAGAAAATTGATTTTAACAAGGATTGGATATGCAGGTGTCTTACCAGGGATGAGGAAGCTTATCCGGTGACTTTGCCACATGACGCAATGCTGAGTGAGCCGCGTACTCAGGAGAGTACCGGCGAGGGAAATATTGGATGGTATATTGGTGGGGATTACGAATATACCAGAAATTTCTTTGTGCCAGAGGAGTATAAAGATAAGAAAGTCCTCATTGAATTTGAGGGGATTTACCACAATGGTGAAGTTTACATAAATGGGAAAAAGGCGGCTTACCGTCCTTATGGTTATACCAATTTTTATGTGGATACAGAGGGCTTTTTCCAGTATGGAAAGGAGAATGAGATCAAAGTCATTGCGCGCAATGCTGACCAGCCAAACAGCCGCTGGTATTCAGGAACCGGTATTTACCGTCCGGCTTATCTGCATGTTGGGGAAGAGAAACATATTCCGGTAAACGGTGTGAAAATCCGTACCTTAAGCTATGATCCGGCGAGAATTGAGGTCGTTGTGAAAACTTCTTCGCCGGGAGAGGTTTCCCTGAAGATTGAGTTTGAGGGCTCTAAAGTACTTAGAGTAATTGGTGAAAGTACAAAAATAGGAAATGTAAACAATGACAAAATAATATCATCAGATAATAAAAACATGCAGCCAAATGAATCAGTGCAGACTGGAAAAAATGGTCGGAAGAGTGAATTGGCGCAGGTGGAAGCGGAAAAAAATAATCAGGAAGCAGCATACCAGGCCATCTTCCAGCTGGATGTTCCAAACGCAAAGCTCTGGGATACAGAGCACCCGAATCTCTATACCTGTAAAGCAATTTTCGGTGAAGACGAAGTAACTGAAACTTTCGGAATCCGTGAATTGATCTGGAATCCTCAGGTAGGAATGACCATTAACGGAGAGCGTGTGATTCTTCGCGGTGCATGCTTTCATCACGATAATGGCGTGCTTGGTGCATGTACGTATCCGGAAGCAGAAGAACGTAAAATGCGTATTCTCAAAGAAAATGGATACAATGCAGTCCGCTCTGCACATTATCCTTGCTCTAAGGCACTTCTGGATGCCTGTGACCGTGTGGGAATGCTGATGATGGATGAATATGTAGATGTGTGGTACATTCATAAGACTAAATATGATTATGCCGGACAGCTTGCTGATTGGTGGAAACAGGACTTAAAAGACATGGTTGACAAGGATTATAATCATCCAAGTGTGATCATGTACTCTACAGGAAATGAGGTTGCAGAGACCGCTCAGAAGAAGGGAATTGCCCTTACCGGTGATATGACAAACTATCTTCACAGCCTGGATTCCACCCGTCCTGTTACCTGTGGGATCAACATTTTCTTCAATTTCTTAAGCTCCATAGGACTTGGCGTTTATAGTGATGACAAGGCAGAAAAGACAGCTGCTTCCAAGCCGGAAGAGAAGAAAAAGCCGGTAGGAAGCGAGTTCTATAATACTCTTGCCTGTCTGGTCGGAGACTACTTTATGAAGTGTGGTGCCACCCTTTATCCATGCGATTTAAGGACGAAGGATGCCTACGCAAACATGGATATCGCAGGTTATAATTACGGTATTTTCCGCTACAAACATGACCTGAAAAAGTACCCGAACCGTCTGATTCTGGGAAGTGAAACCTTCTGTAAGGATGCGTATAGTTTTTGGGAAATTGCCAAAAAAAACAAACGGATTATCGGTGATTTTGTGTGGGCAGGATGGGATTATATCGGAGAAGTCGGGGATGGTGCAGCAGAGTATTCTGACTATAAATTTGAAGATCCAGCCACGAGAATGACAGGTGGAAATGGTCGAATTGACCTGAATGGAAAGCCGCGTGCAGAGGCTGCATATACTCGAGTTGCTTTTGAAAGAGAGACAGGTCCGTTTATTGCAGTTGATCCTGTTTACCAGAAAGAAAAGCTTCGTCTTACCGGCTGGCAGCTGACAAAGGCTCTGGAAAGCTGGGCATGGGATGGCTGTAACGGAGAACCGGCGAAGGTAGAAGTTTATGCAAGGGCTGCACAGGTTGAGCTGTTTATCAATGGCAAAAGTGCTGGTAAAAAGAAAGTGAAAAAATGCCGTGCAAACTTTAATATCACCTATCAGAATGGGGAGATAACGGCGGTTTCTTACGATGAAAACGGAAGAGAAATCAACCGTTATTCATTACATACAGCAGGAAAAGAAACGGTTCTTCAGGTGCGCCCAGAGGAGAAAACCGTGAAACCGGAGGGCCTTGCATTTATTCAACTGCAATACACAGATAACAAGGGAATCTGGAAACCAATGGAGAAACATAATATAAAAGTAACAGTAGAAAATGGGGTTCTGAAGGGGCTTGGAAGTCCGGCTCCTTATGTAAAAGGGAATTACACTGACCATACTGTGGCGACTTATTATGGTGAGGCGATGGCGGTTGTACAGGCAGATGGAAACGGACCGGTGAAGGTTACCGTGGCAGATGAAGAACGGTTTTATGTGGTGGAAATTCCATGTGAATGAAGTGAAAGACTTATGATTTAAGGTGGAAAAGAGGTTGAAAAAATGAAGAAAAAAGGTTTTATCATAGGTGGAATCTGTCTTGCTGCTATAGTTGGTATTCTCGGTTACAATCATGAAGCTGTTCGTGTGGTTTTTTATAATGTATACTCTCCATCAGTGAAATTGGATGATTCTTCCAAATGGAATGGTGGAAAAGCTTATGAGAAGCTGCCATATTCTGAGGCTTCCGAAAATGATTATCTGGATCTGTATGTGCCGGACAGTGAAGAACCTATGCCGTTGATCATATTGGTACATGGGGGCGGCTTCGTATACAATGACAGCCAGTCCCGTCAGGCGCAGCTGATGTACCGCTATTTCCGCGATCATGGATATGCATGTGCATCCGTTAACTATCGTCTTGCCCAGGAAGCAGCCTTTCCGGCAGGAGTGGAAGATGTGAAATCAGCGATCCGTTTTCTTCGTGCAAATGCAGAGAAATATGGATACGATCCGGAGCGTTTCGCAATCTGGGGAGAGTCAGCTGGGGGGTATTTATCAGTGATCTGTGGCGCTTCCAATGATGAGGAATTTAATAGTGTTCCATTTATCGGAGAAGATGAGAACCATCCTGTTTCCAGTGAAGTTCAGGTGATTCTGGACTATTACGGCTGTATGGAATTCGGAACTATGGAAGATGATTACAGGGAGCTGAGGATTCCAAAAATTGTCCGCTGGGTGGCCAGCCTGTGGCTTCAGGGGGCAATTAAAGATACCGGCTACGAGGATGTGGAATCTTATTGGATGCGCAAGGATGTAAAAGCTCTTACTGAGGATGAGAAAAACAACTATAGTCCATTGTATTATATTGAGAAAAATCTTACGAAGGAAAATAGTCCGGATATATTGATCTGGCATGGTGATGCGGATTTAGATGTTCCGTATCTGCAGTCTGAGAGACTGAATGCACTGCTTACAAGAATTGTTGGGACAGATAAGGTGGAATTTAAGCTTTTTCATAATTATAAGCATGCGGCAGATCAGCTGTACAGTGATGAAAATCTGGGAATCCTGAAAGAATATCTGGATGAGAAATTTGCATAAGGGAAGTCGCATACATTAATATGAGCGTGATTACCGGAGAATCGGCAGACACATAAGCTGACAGAAACGAAGAAAATATCTGGCACAGGGCAGAATTGCCCCGTCAGATATTTTTTTGCCCTCAAATAAAAAGGTTTTAACAAAATCTGTCAAAACCTTGAAAAAGCTAAATGGGTTTGATATGCTGTCTATGTATATCTTTTGATGAGTTGTAAGTCATTGTTTACAGGTAATATTCTGTGCGGGTAAATTTTGCACAGAATTGCAGCACAAGGTGATCATTGTGCACTTAGTGAACAGTGCTATTTTATATAGTAGGGAGAAACTATGAAAATAGAAAAGAAACTATGGATTACCCTGTTCGTATTTGGATTGTTTGCAATTGGTTTTTCAGGTTGGATATTCAGTCAGAGTACAGCCAGGGAAAAATTGCTCTGGGATAATACGATTAGGTTTGAAACAAAAAAACTGACAGATGGAGAAATCAAATCAGAGAATATTGCTCTGCCCGAAGACTTCGATGATCCCAGATCAATCTTATTTAAAACCACACACACCATTGCAGAAGTGTGGCTGGACGGAGAAAAAATATACGAATACGGAAATGAAGAAGATGCTCCCAGCTTTATGAAGTCACCGGGAAGCTGCTGGCACATTGTGAATATTCCGGAAGACAGCGCTGGTAAAAGTCTTGAGGTCAGAATTATTCCAGTATATGACAACTATTATGGAAATGAAGTCAGCATTGTATACGGAACACGGGGCAATTGCGTTCTGAAAATTTTAATGGACAGCTTTAAAACCCTGTTGCTCAGCTGCGGGATCCTGTTTGCAAGCATCATCTGCCTGCTGCTTTATTTGGGAGCAGTGCGAAGAAAAAGAAGAGACGAGACAGAAACGAAGATAGAGGTCTTTTTAAACCTTGGATTTTTCTCATTGCTGATTGCAGTATGGACACTGGCACAATGTGGATTCCTGCAGTTTTTGATTCCGGATGGAAGAACTTTGTATTTTGTGGATTATTTTTCATTCTTCCTTTTCCCGGTACCCTTTAATTTCCTGCTATATGATATCTGTAAAAGCAGATATCACAAAGGTGCATTGATTTTTCCCATTCTTTATCTTGCGAATATGGCAGCTGACGTTCTGCTTCAGTGTACGGGAATTATTGATATATTCCGGCTGCTTCCCGCAACCCATGTTATTATGGTTGCCAATGCAGTTTACACAGTTGCCCTCATTCTTTACGAGGCCAGAAAAGAAGGCAACGATGAAGCCAAGAAATTCCAGTATCCTATGTGTGTGCTCATAGTATTCGGAATGGCAGAAATGTTCCTTTATTATTTGAGGGAATTTCAACAGACATCCATTTTGCTTCCCATAGGAACCCTGCTGTTTATCATTATGCTGATCTGGATCCAGGTTTCCCAATATTACGATCAATACATCCAGAAACAAAAGGTGATCTATCTGCAGAAAATAGCCAACATGGATATGCTCACAGAGGCCATGAACCGAAACGCTTACGAGGACATGGTGAAATATCTGGAGGAAAGTGATATTAAACTTCGTACAACAGGTGTAGTTCTGTTTGATCTGGATAATCTGAAAGTGATCAATGACAATTTTGGGCATGAAAAGGGAGACGAAGCGCTGAAGCTATGCTATCAGTGTATCAGTCAGGCATTTCAGAATGTAAAGAACTGTTTTCGGATTGGCGGCGATGAGTTTGCATATGTATATCATAGCGATGAGAAGGATATGATTCCGGAACGGCTGAAGGCGCTTGAGCTGATTTTGAAAAAAACAGCGGAAATGCACAAGCTGGATTATCCACTCAGCATGTCAGCAGGATATGCTTATTATCAGCCTGATATAGATTTTGACTTTAAGGATATTGTAAGACGAAGTGATACCATGCTGTACCGTCAGAAGCGCAGGAAAAAGGTGGCGCGGTCAACCGGTCTGGATAAGATGCTTTCCCATATGGGAAAGCAGTCGACTGAGGAGATCACAGATGAGGTGATCCTGCAGGAGAAAAAGTTTCAAAGCATGTCTGTGGATGAGCTTTGCAGTGTGATCGATCTTCTTAGTCCGACTACAGATAATTACCCATATGTGGTTGACTTTCGGTCGGATTTTTATTACATAGCAAATCAGGCTCTTGAACGCTTCTGTATTCCCAAAAATGGTTTTCATAATGTAATTTCGAAGCATAAGGAATTTGTATATGCACCGGATTATGAAAAACTGAAAGCAGAATTTGATGACCTCCTTAAAACAGACCGCTGCACTCATAGCATGGAATATCGATGGCTGGATCTGAAAAAAATGCCGATCTGGATTCATTGCAAAGGTTATCTGGTTCGTGACGACAACATGAAACCACTTTACATGATTGGTTGCATTAATGAGATTGGAGAGAGACAGAAGGCAGATAATGTAAGCGGACTATTGGGAGAGTCTGGGTTCCGGGAGTATATGAACCAATTGGATACTCCTTTGGAAACAGGATATCTGCTTCGGATAGGAATTGATCATTTTAAGGAGATTAATGATAACTTCGGACAGGAGTACGGTGACTTTGTACTTAAGAAATCGGCGGAGTGTATTTCCGGCTGCATATCAGAAGGACAGAAGGTGTACAAGCTTGTGGCAGATGAATTTCTGATCCTGGATGTTTCTTCTGACGAAGCGAAGGATGCGGATAAGCTTTATGATAAAGTGAGAGAGGCAATAGACAGATTTATTGAAACCAATGAATTTAAAGTCATGTATACGGTTTCTGGAGGAATTGTGCCATTTGCGGCATTAAAAGGAAATCAGTATGCAGAAGCATTGAAGCTGACAGATTTTACCCTGAATGAGGCAAAGAAGCTGGGAAGAAACCGTTGTTATATATTTAATGGGGAAACCTACAGAAAATTTCTTCGGAAAAGGGAGATCATCCAGGAACTGCGGGAAGCTGTAATTAATGGATTTCAGGGCTTTACAGCTTTTTACCAGCCTGTATTTGCGGAAGATAAAAAAGTGCCTTATGGAGCAGAAGCTTTAATGCGTTTTACCTCTGAAAAATTCGGAATGATTTCACCGGCAGAGTTTATTCCCATTCTGGAAGAAACAGGTCTGATTATTCCTGCTGGCCGCTGGATGATGAAAGAGGCTATGGGAAAATGCAGTGAGATCCGGAAGATACTTTCAGAGTTCCGGATGAGTATTAATATTTCCCAGGTACAGGCCTCTAAGTCTGATGTGATTCAGGATATCAGTGCAGAAATGAAAAGGACAGGGCTGCCGCTGGAAGCGGTGATCGTGGAATTGACAGAGAGCGATCTTCTGGAACAAAATATAAATGAGAAGCATTTTCTCACAGAACTGAAGCGAATGGGAATCAGTCTGGCGCTGGATGACTTTGGAACCGGCTACTCGAACTTCCATTATCTCAGCGAGCTGAAACCAGAGATCATTAAGATCGACCGTTCTTTCACTGCGAAAGCAGTTGCAGATGAGCAGGAATATTATCTTCAGAATCAGTTTTGCACCATGATTCATAATCTGGATATGAAGATTTGTATCGAAGGTATAGAAAGTGCCCAGGAATGGCTCAAAATCCGAAAGCTGTGCCCGGAATTCACACAGGGATATTTCTGGGGGAAGCCTTGTGGGTATGAAGAGTTTGTGAGAAAATTTGTACAAGAAAAATAAGAGAAATCCGGTACAAAGTGTATAAAAATGCTTTGTGCCGGATTCTTTTTATGTGTGTATAAAATAATCTGCTACAGCACATAAAATTAAAAAAATGTAAAATACAAAAGTTTTAAAAATACATTTTAAAAACTTGAAAAAATATCAGTGATAAGCAGTTAGGAAATGAGTGAGAAAATGGAAAAAATGATAGAGATAATTTGATACTGGATGTTGATGGCAATAAATTAGATAGATTTTGCAAATTGACGTTGCGTGGGATTTAACCTATAATGAAATTAGTTTTATGAGTGAAATGGGGGAAACTATGCGCGTTGATGAGGTCATGACAGAAATTATACAACGGTGCAGATTGTATGGGGCACAGAAGATAATTCTGTATGGATCCCGGGCAAAGGGAACTGCGACAGAGCGGAGCGATATTGATATTGCAGTGTCTGGAGTCGCTTCACACGAAATTCTTGATTTGCAGGAGAATTTAGAAGAGATTCCAACATTGTACACAATTGATCTGGTTGATCTTGATACTTGTCAGAATCAGCTGTTGTTGGAGGATATAAAACAATATGGACGAGAAATTTATAAGAAGATTTGAGTCGTTTAGAAATTCACTGGACTCTCTGGCGGAGGCGAAACAGCGTGATTTGTCAGATTCTTTTGTACTTAGTGGAACCAGTGCTAAATTCAGTATTACATTTGACTTGGCGTGGAAGGTTATGAAAGATATTCTGGTACAGTATTATGCAATAACTGGATTTGTCACTGGCTCACCAAGAGAAGTTCTCAGAGAATCATTTCAGGCGAATCTGATTACTGGTGATGAGTGGATGGATATGCTGAAAGTAAGAAATCAGCTTGCACACGACTATGATGGAGTGATTGTGAAAGAACATTGCGGGACAATTGTTCATGTGTATATTGATAAATTATATGATTTCAAAAAGGCTGTTGAAAAATTGCTGAAAGAATAATACATCGACCGGGGCATGCCCGGTCGGTTGTTTTTAGGGAGTTTGGGTTATGGCTAAGGTGTATTTTGTGAGGGAAGAGATTAGTATAGAGGTTCCGGTGGGAATCAGCGTTCTGGAGGCGGAGATTCAGGCGGGGCTTGCGCCGGATGTGCCTTGCGGAGGGCAAGGAACCTGTGGGAAATGTCTGGTGAAGGTAGATGGAAAGCCTGTGCTGGCATGTCAGACGAAGGTGGAAAAGGACTGTCAGGTGGAGATTCCCGGGAAGAAAAATAGAGGTAAAATTTTGAGCGAAGGATTTTCCAGAAAGGTGAATTTCCAGCCAGAATTGCAGGTGAAAACAGTGTGGCTGGAGAAGCCGGAGACTGGGGAAAAAAAGTCAGAGTGGGAGCGGCTGGTGGAAGACGTATATGGAATCTCAGACAATAAAAGAACGTCAGATGTAGATTATGGGTGTATAAAAACAGATGTAAAACTTGCCGGAAGTCTCTATGAAAAACGAAGCTTCAATCCAGAGTGGCAAGTAGCCTATACAGATGAAGAAATCCTTGATTTAAGACCAATTGTTGGCGTCCATGAAGATTCTGTCCATGGAGTGAATAGTAGTGGTGAAAAAGGTGATGGGATTTTTACTGCGGCAATCGACCTTGGAACGACTACAATTGTGGGGTATCTTCTGGATGGTAGAACTGGGGAAAACTTGGCAGTAGAAAGTAGAATGAATCCTCAGATGCAGTATGGCGGAGACGTAATTCAAAGAGCCAATTATGCGCTGGAACATGGCACAGAAACGCTGAGCAAGTGCGTGCAGAAGACAATAAATAAAATACTGGAAAGTCTTATTGTAAAAACTCAAAAAGCTCCCAAAATAGCAAGTGGAAGGAAAAAAGTGAATGATCAAACTGTCAATGGCAAGACGAAAAGCGCTGAATGGATGCCTGGAGTGGAAGATATCTATCAGGTAAGTCTTGTTGGAAACACCTGTATGCACCACCTGTTTCTTGGAATTTACCCGGCTTCTTTGGCACATGCGCCATATACGCCTGCAATCAGTCAGTCCCTTACTTTGCGCGCAGCTGATTATGGTATTCACATCCACCCAAAAGGCCAGTTGCTCCTTCTTCCGAATATCGCCGGATACATAGGCGCAGACACCAGTGGCTGTCTTCTGGCTCTTCGACAGGATTTGAAGGATGAAATAACTTTAATGCTGGATATCGGAACTAACACAGAGATGATCCTTGGAAATAAATATGGCCTGGCAGCCTGCTCCGCGGCATCTGGCCCAGCCTTTGAAGGGGCGAAGATCCAGTGCGGAATGCGGGGGCTTCCGGGAGCTATTGATCATGTAAAATATGAAGATGGAAAATGGCAGTATACCACAATTGGCGGTGAGAAGCCTGTAGGCCTATGCGGTTCCGGGCTGATTGATCTGGTGGCAGAGCTTCTGCGGACTGGATTGCTAGATGAAAATGGAATTCTTCACAGTGGGCAGGAGAGATCAGACTGGTTTATGCTTGTGCCACCACAAGAAACTGGTTTTGCCCAATGTGGGCAGAATATGTCAGAGGATGAGCAAAGCAAGAAAATGGAGTGTCTACAGAGAAACGAAAAAAATGGGAGTGGACAGTCGCGTTTCGAGAATGATTGCGGAGTCTATCTTACCCAGAAAGACATCGGTGAGGTACAGCTTGCCAAAGCAGCCATTGCCGCTGGAATCCAGCTTTTATTAAAGAAAAGAAGCATAGAAGAATCCCAGATCCAGACCGTGTATCTGGCAGGTGGATTCGGCAATTATATGAGTGCAGAAAACGCAGCCCGGATTGGGCTGATCCCGGAAAGCTTTGTGAAGAAAGTACAATGTGTGGGAAATATCGCCGGGGAAGGTGCTAAGATTGCATTGCTAAATAAGAATGAGCGTCACGAGATTGAAAATGCAGTGCGAAACATGGAATTTCTGGAACTGGCGGCCTGCCCGGAATTTCAGGATTGTTTCGTAGATGAGCTGGGATTTGAAAGGTAAAGAGATTTCCGTGTTTATTACAGGAAATTTTAGTGCTGATTTTATAAAAATAGAAGCAAGATAAAAAATAGAAACAAGATATAAAAATAGAAGACAGAGAATTATAAAATGTTTTTGCATATTGTTATCTGTGGATAATAATGATTTAAAAAGGATTAGAGACATGAATTTCAAAGACTTAAAACAACTATGCCTGTCCCACGGTTTCACCAACGTGGTACCCCTGGCTTGCGATACCATTGAGCTAAAGCCAGAAGTACGCCAGATGTGCGCCTCCGATTCCTGTCACAAATACAACAAATGCTGGAGTTGTCCGCCCGGCTGCGGAACCTTGGAGGAATGCGAACAAAGAGTAAGAAAGTATAAACTGGGAATCCTGGTACAGACAGTGGGAGAGCTGGAGGATTCCCTGGACGGGGAAGGCATGATGCGCACAGAAGCTATGCACAAAGCCTCCTTTTACAGCCTGGAAAAAGATCTGCGGAAATTTTACCCGAATATGCTTCCCATAGGCGCAGGCTGCTGCATAAAATGCAAAACCTGTACCTGTCCGGACGCTCCCTGCCGCTTTCCGGACCAGGCCTTTTCCTCAATGGAAGCCTATGGAATGCTGGTCATGCAGGTTTGTCAGGCAAACCACCTTGACTATTATTATGGCCCTAGAAAGATTGCGTATACCAGCTGTTATTTATTAAAGTGAAACTGAGAAGATGAAATGCAGGTGGTTAGATATTTCGCAAAGAAAAGTTGTATATGTGTCAAGTGAAGGAGTGTAAGCACAAAGAAATGAAAGTTTATATAGTATTTTACGATGCTTTGCTCTGAAATCCTGCATATGCATTAAGCTGTGAAATTATTCACAGTAAGATAGTATAATTGAATGAGAAAATAACAGAAGAGGAATTTCCCCCAATTGATATAAAATGAATTTGTAAAAAGCAAGTCCTTTTAGCGGAGGACTTGCAGCGGAGAGAACGAAACTGTTACAGCTTGCGGAGAAGATTGTGACAGAAAATTACAAGTTACTGGTCACGGAGTGAACAGTAGCAATTACAATTTCATATTGGAGGGAAAATGCCATGATTATTATTGGTGAGAAGCTGAACGGATCCATTCCGTCAGTTGCAAAAGCCATCGCTGAGAGGGATGCGGACCTGATCAGAGAAAGAGCCAGAATGCAGGCAGAAGCGGGAGCCACATTTCTGGACGTATGTGCCTCAGTAGAAGAGGCTGTAGAAGTAGAAACCTTGAAATGGATGATCGACCTTGTACAGGAAGTGACAGATACACCAATCTGTGTGGACAGTCCAAGTGCCAGATCCTGCGTTGCAGCCATTCCATTTTGTAAAAGACCGGGACTTATTAACTCTGTTTCCCTTGAAGGAGACAAAATTGACACGATTTTTCCAGTGATCGCAGACACAGACTGGGAGTGCGTAGCCCTTCTCTGCGATAACGATGGAATTCCGGATTCCGTAGAGCGTCGTATGAAAATTTTCTTTGGAATTATGGAAAAAGCGAAACAGTACGGCATTGCACCAAGCCGTTTACATATTGACCCACTGGTTGTAACCCTGGGAACAGACCAGACTGCGCTGACTGTATTTGCAGACTGCTGCAGAAGAATCAAATACGAATATCCGGAAATCCATATCACCAGTGGACTTTCCAACATTTCCTTCGGACTTCCGGTGAGAAAAAATATTAACCAGGCATTTATGGTTCTTGCTATGAATGCTGGTATGGATAGTGCCATCGTAGATCCGACCAACAAAAACATGATTGGTATGATCTATGCAACAAACGCACTTCTGGAGCGTGATGAATACTGCCTGCAGTATATTGATAAATTCGGAAACAAAGCATCCGAGGAAGCCGCTCAGCCGGCTCCTGCATCTCCGCTTGATGAGAAAATGCAGAAGGTTTTCAAATTAACCCAGGATGGAAAAAATAAAGAAATCGGACAGGCTGTCCAGGAGGCACTTGATGCAGGATGTGATCCAACTGCAATCCTCAACGACGCCATGATCGGCGCCATGGCAGTTGTTGGCGATAACTTTAAGAAAGAGATTATTTTTGTACCACAGATGCTGGCTGCAGCCAGAGCCATGAAGGCTGGTGTGGAAGTACTGAAGCCATATCTTGCAACCGGAGAGGCCGGAAGCGCAGGAACCATCATTCTTGGAACGGTTGCCGGAGATCTTCATGACATTGGTAAAAACCTGGTTGGAATGATGTTCGAAAGTGCAGGCTTCGAAGTAATTGACCTTGGTGTTGATGTGCCGATCCAGACTTTTATTGATGAGGTAAATAAGCACAAAGAAGCAAGCATTGTAGCACTTTCCGCTCTTCTTACCACTACAATGCCGTCACTTCGTGACACAGTAGCGGCACTTCTTTCACAGCCATTCAGAAGCCGTATTAAGATTATGGTTGGCGGTGCGCCTATCAGCCAGGAATTTGCAGATGAGATCGGAGCAGACGCTTACACAGAGGATGCAGCTTCTGCGGCAGAGTGTGCAAAAAAATATGCGGAATCCGGATTCTGTGCAAAGGCAGCAGCCGGGGAATTTGACCAGGTTTCAGTAAAGGGCGAGGAAAGCGTAACTGCAGGTGCGGAAGACAAAGAGAAAAATATTGCGATGACTGATGCGCAGACAAAGTCAGAGCCGGATGCAGAAGAAACTCCGGAAGATGATTCCTACGAAACATCCGAAACCAATGGTACCTGGGTACGCAGACCGCTTCATGAGGCACCTCATTTTGTAAAGGATAAAGTGGATCTGAGCAAAATTCAGCTTCCGAAACCTGGTGAAGGCTACAAAGTAAATATGGAAGCTGCCAAAGAGAAATTCCGCAACTACTGGGCACATAAGAACACAGGAAGACCGCTTATGTGCATAATCGCAAGAAGACCGGAGGTAGAGCAGTATTCCGATGGAACTCCTGTAGAGGGTGGCTATCTGGATCAGATCTGCCAGGGCAAATATTACAATATGCCGGAAGAACTGAAATGGAAAGACATGGAGGACAAATACCAGAATCCTCAGAGAATCGTTGACCGTTACCGTTACTTCTGTGAGACCCATGCGTTCCTTGGTGAGAGCTTCCCGAACCTGAATATCGACTTTGGCCCAGGTTCCCTT
>ENA-UOJC01003169-UOJC01003169.1-human-gut-metagenome-genome-assembly--contig:-C104-NODE-3169-length-16008-cov-74.940638_pt1 | contig 16008 bp, 9 predicted proteins | sample MGYA00242339_ERZ723886 | MGnify/ENA metagenome assembly ERZ723886 | reverse complement strand
CACTTGAGTGTTGAATTCACCAAATGTTGCCGAAGGTTAAATACGTTAAAGTCCGCCGCCTTCACGCTCGCCACGAGACCTTCCGACAGGCGTTTTCAAGCCCTCTTCCGCCGAACGGCGCGGCATATTTCAGAATGTTTAACAACGGCGGCCCGCCGCACGGCACCGCTCCGACGGCCTACTGCAGGGCCGCGCGGAACTTCGGCCACGCGGCCGGCCCGATGCGCCGGCGGGAGCGGACGCACCACCCGACCGGCGCCGACGCGCCATAGGCGCACAAAAAACCGGAACAGCTGGCCGGTGATGACCCGTTGTTCCGGAATATCTGCGGAAAGGATAGGATTCGAACCTACGAAACCCTTTAGGGGTTTACACGCTTTCCAGGCGTGCCTCTTCAACCACTCGAGCACCTTTCCAAAGGTTAAGTCCGCGACCGGACTACTGGTTTGCGGATGCAAAGGTAATACTTTTTTTGAAAATACGGCATCCCATGCAAAAAAATAACGGTTCGCCTATTCTTAAAAGAACAAAAATATGGCGGCACGTACCGGCGGGACTATTGCGGCTTGCAAAATACTTCGTATCTTTGCTCGCCGCGCAAGCGGAACAGACTTCATTTCAACAAGACATCAGTAAAGAACAGAAAGTATGTATTGGATTTTATTTATCGGCATCGCCCTTATCAGCTATGCCGTACAGGCGAACCTGCAGAGCAAGTTCAAGAAATTTTCGGCCGTACCGCTGTCCTCGGGCATGACGGGCCGCGAAGTAGCGGAGAAGATGCTGCGTGACAACGGCATATACAACGTGACGGTGACTTCGACGAGCGGTCATCTGACGGACCACTACAATCCGGCCAACAATACGGTGAACCTGAGCGAAAGCGTGTACAACAGCCGCTCGGTGGCGGCCGCGGCCGTGGCTGCCCACGAGTGCGGCCACGCCGTGCAGCACGCGGTGGCCTACGGTCCGCTGCAGTTGCGCTCGGCCCTCGTGCCGGTGGTGTCGTTCGCCTCGCAGTGGGTGTCGTGGATACTGCTGGCGGGCATTCTCACGATACAGTCCTTTCCGCAGCTCATGCTGGGCGGCATCATTCTCTTCGCCCTGACCACGCTGTTCAGCTTCGTCACCCTGCCGGTAGAGATCGACGCGAGCCGCCGTGCCACGGCCTGGCTGCAAAGCGCCGGCATCACCACGAGCCGCGACCACACCATGGCCGTCAGCGCCCTGCGTTCGGCCGCCTATACGTATGTCGTGGCCGCTCTCAGCTCGCTGGCCACGCTGATATACTACGTACTTATTTTCATGGGCAGCCAGCGCGACGACTGACCGTCGGCGGACACACGCCCCGGCATACCGGATAAAAACGGGCGGACAGGCAGGTGAAGATGTACCTGTCTGCCCGCCCGCGTTATATGCTCCGCCGCGCCGCGCGCTTATTCGCTCCTGCGCCGGAGCAGGAAGTCGACACACTCCCTGAACACCACGACGCGCCCCACCGCCATGAGAGCCACATAGACAGCGACGGCCACGGCTATCTTTACGGCGAAGACGGCGTAGATGTTCTCAAAAAGGCCCGAGACCGCGTAGGCCGCCAGCATGGCTACGGCAGCGGCGGCCATGAAGGGCAGCATGTCGCACAGGGCCTGCCAGAGTGTCAGACCGATGAGACGCTGCACGAAAACATGCCACACGGGAATCCACAGGACGCCGAGAATGACATAGACCGTCACCATGACGCGCGCCCCGAAGGGATAGAGCGCGAGCAGGGCCGCAAGCTGCAGGAGGCAGAGGCCGATAGTGTTCCACATGAATACGTTGCTGCGTCCCTGGCTTATGAGGAAATTGGAGTAGAGCGAGGCCACGGGAATGAAGGCGCCGCCCACACAGAGCAACTGCATGAACTCGGCGCTCGGCAGCCATTTGTCGGTGATGAGGATGGTGATGAACTCCGGGGCGACGAGGGCGATGCCGAACAGCACGGGAAAGGAGGTGAAGGCCGTGAAGCGCAGCATCTTGCGGAAGGCGCGCCACTCGCGCTCGCGGTCGCCGACGAGGCGCGCGAATACGGGCTGCGTCACGCCCCACAGGGTGTTGCTCAGGAGCGAGTGTCCCATGTAGGTCCACTTGTTGGCCTGATTGTAGTAGCCTACCATGCGGTCGCCGTAGAGGCGGCCGAAGAAGATGGAGAATATGTTGTTGTTGATATGGTTGAACACGTTGGTCAGCAGCAGGCGCGAGCTGAAGCCTATCATGCCGCGCAGCGGCCGCAGGTCTACGCGCAGCGAGGGGCGCCAGCCCGACACATACCAGCTGAGCAGGGACATCATGGCGCAGTAGGTGAGGTTTTGGGCGGCGATGCCCCAGTAGGCGAAGCCCGTCCAGGCGAGCGTCACGCCCGTTACGCCGGAGACGGTCAGGGCGGTGAGCGTTATCCACGCCGTCTGCTTCACCTGCAGATGTCGGAAGAGGTAGGCGCGGGGCGTCGTGCCCAGGCTGGAGAGGACGAAGGAGAGGAAGCAGAAACGGGCCAGCGGCGTCAGTTCGGGCCGGCGGAACCACACGGCAATGAGCGGCGCGCAGAAGAACAATACGATGTATATGGAGGTGCTGCACAGGATGTTGAACCAGAATACGGCGTTGTAGTCGGCCTGGGTGGCCTGTTGCTTGCGGTTGAGGGCGGAGGTGAAGCCGCTCTCCTGGAGTGACGCGGCGATGAGCGAGAAGATGGAGAGCATGCCTACCATGCCGTAGTCGGCCGCCGAGAGGGTGCGCGCCAGCGCGATGCCGAAGACGAGGTTGAGCACCTGTTGTCCGCCGTTGCTGATGGTGCCCCAAAGGAGGCCCTTCGCCGTTTTTTCTTTCAGATTCTGTTCGGCCACGTGAATTGGTATTTTTGTTCGTTTCTTACTGGGTGTGACGCGGCGGCCTGCCGCCATATCGGGAAAAAAGAGCGGCGAGGAACCGGGAACGGTCTGTCCCAATTCCTCGCCGCTTGTATCAGACGCTCCGCCCTACGAGAGGAAGAACATCAGCACGAGCTGCGCCACGATGATGCGCAGGAACATGGAGAGCGGATAGACGGTGGAATAACCCACGGCGGGGGCGTCGTTGCCGGCCGTCTGGTTGGCGAAAGCCAGTGCGGGAGGGTCGGTGTTCGAGCCGGCTATGAGGCCCATCAGGGTAAAGTAGTTCAGCTTAAGAACCTTCCGCGCCACGACGCCCATAATGAGAATGGGCACCACGGTAATGAGGAAACCGGTCCACACGTAGGTCAGTCCGCCGTTCATGATGGTGTCCCAGAACTTGGCGCCGGCCTGTATGCCCACACTCGAGAGGAAGAGCAGCAGACCTACCTCGCGGAGCATCAGGTTGGCGGAGGTGGAGGTGTAGGTGTTTATCTTGAAACGATAGCCGAAAGCGCCTATGAGAATGGCCACTACGAGCGGGCCGCCGGCGAGGCCGAGCTTCATGCCTGCGCCGAACTCTATCTGTCCGACGAGCACGCCCACGAGGATGCCGAAGAAGATGGCGCCCACATTGGGGTGGTCGAGTCGCTTCACGCTGCCGCCGATGGCGTTCTTCACCTGCTCCACGTTCTCCTCGCGGCCGGTCACGAGCAAGCGGTCGCCCACGCGGAGCGGCAGGTTGCGGTCGGCAAAGAGCTCCATACCGTTACGGGTCACGCGGGTCACGTTCACGCCGTAGATGGTGCTGAAGTGCAGCTGTCCGAAGGTCTTGCCGTTGATTTCGTCCTTGGTGATGACGAGGCGGCGCGACACGTATTGCGTCTTGTCGATATCGGCCGTCCAGTCCTTGGGCAGGCGTTCGCCGATGAGCGCGGTGATGGGTTCGGACTCATCCTCGGCGCAGACGAGGTGCACCTCCATGCCTATCTCGAGCTTGGTGTCGCCGTTGGGCACGAACATCTCCTCGTTCTTCACGCAGCGCGATATGACGAACTGGCGGTTGAGGAAGGCGTGCAGCTCGTGGAGCGTGCGTCCCACGACGGCCTGGTTGGTCACCTTCAGCACGAGGTGCTTGGGCGTGGCGTGCGGGTCGCGCTCCTGCGCCAGACGTATCTGCTCCTGCTCCTTGTCGAGGGCTACCTTGCAGATGTAGCGCAGCAGGATGGTGGCGAGGATGATGCCCACCACGCCGAGCGGATAGGCGCAGGCGTAGCTCGAGGCGATGTCGGGCATACCGGCCGCGCCCCAGTCGCCGCCGAAGTCCTTGACCACCGAGTTGGCGGCACCGAGACCGGGCGTGTTGGTGACGGCACCGTACATTGTGCCCACCATCATGGCCAGATTGTAGTTGCTGTGATCACCGCTGAAAACGAGGAAATAAAGTCCGAGCATCATGGTCACGTTGAGCGTCACGATGCCCACGGCGATGAGGTTCATGCCCACGCCGCCCTTCTTGAAGGTGGCGAAGAAGCCGGGCCCCACCTGCAGGCCGATGCAGTAGACAAAGAGGATCAGACCCAGTTCCTTCACGAAGTCGATGAGTTCCTTCTGTCCGGCGTGTGTGATTAATGCTCCGGAGGGGTCGACGATGTAGTGGCTGTAGATGTGGCCCACCACGATGCCGGCGAAGAGCACGAACGTGACGCCGAGCGCTATGCCTCCGAACTTGATTCTCCCGAGTTTTACGCCGAGGCTTATGACCAGAGCGTAGATGACGACGAGGTGCGCAATCGACCCCGGGTCAGAGATGATTTTTTGTAACCAGTCCATATAATTTTTAATAGTTTGTATTTTGCAGCGCTAAGAGTTGAAATACGTTTGCAAAGGTAAATAATTATTTTCACTTACGGCAAGGCCCACACGAAGTAACGCGCATTTTATAGGATGCGGCGAAGAGAAAGTGGCACGCCTTCCCACTTTTGTGGCAATGCTTCCCACTTTTGTGGCACGCCTTCCCACTTTTGCGCCACATACGCACGGCAACCGGCCGCGCTTCACATTTTTTAGTGGAACACAGGCGACGCGGCGGGGAATATGTGGAGGAAAAAGGTTAACTTTGCCACAAAAAGCACCGACGCCGGCCGCCGGCACTGCGACGCCGGCGCATCCGTCACACGACACACGCCTCATGACAGAATCCGCACTCCCGGCCGACTTCCGGCAACGAATGAACGACCTGCTCGGCACCGACGCCGCGCAGCGCCTCCTTGACGCCCTGTGCGGCGAGCCGGTGGTGAGTCTGCGGCTCAACCCCGCCCGCCAGTGTCCGCCGCCCGCCGGCGCCGACGCCGTGCCCTGGTGCGAGGGCGGCTACTATCTGACGGAGCGGCCGGCCTTCACGCTCGATCCGCTCCTGCACGCCGGCTGCTACTACGTGCAGGAGGCCGCCTCGATGTTCGTGGCCCAGGCTTTCCACGCCCTCGACGCGCCGCCGCGCCGCCTGCTCGACCTCTGTGCCGCACCGGGCGGCAAGAGCACGCTGTGGCGCACGCTGCTCGGTCCGGAGGCGCTGCTCGTGGCCAACGAGCCGCTGCGGCAGCGGGCCATGGTGCTGGCCGAGAACCTGGCCAAATGGGGACACCCCGATGTGGCCGTCACCAACGCCTGGCCCGCCGACTTCGGCCGGCTGACCGGTTTCTTCGACGTGGTGGCCGCCGATGTGCCCTGCTCGGGCGAAGGCATGTTCCGCAAGGACGACGGCGCCGCCGGCGAGTGGTCGGCCGCCGGCGTGGCGGCCTGCGCCGAACGCCAGCGGCAGATCGTGCGCGATGTATGGCCGGCACTGCGCCAAGGAGGCTACCTGGTGTACAGTACCTGCACGTTCAACCGCGAGGAGAACGAGGACAACATCCGCTACATCTGCGACGAACTGGGCGCCGAGGCGGTGCCCGTCCGCTGCGAGGCGGCGTGGGGCATAAAGGGCGACACCACGGGCCGCGGACTCCCGGTCTGCCATTTCTTCCCGGGCACGACGCGCGGCGAAGGCTTCTTTCTGGCCCTGCTGCGCAAGACGGCGCCGGCCGACGCGCCGACGCGCCGGCGACACCGTGCCGCGGCGGGCAAGGAGCGGCCGGTGGCGGGCGGACGGACCGTAGCGGCCTGGCTGCGCGACGCCGCCGGCTACAGACTCTACCGCCCCGACGACACGCACATTGCTGCCGTGCGCCAGGACCTTGCGGCCGACATGGAACGCATCCGCACCACGGTATGCACCCTCCGTGCCGGCGTGCTGCTGGCCGAGGAGAAGGGACGCAAACTCATACCGCAACAGGAACTGGCCCTGAGCACGGCACTCGCGCCGGAGGCTTTCCCGCAGGTGGAACTCACACGCGACGAAGCGCTCGCCTATCTGCGCCGGGAGGCTCTGACGCTGCCGGCCGGAACGCCGCGCGGCTACGTACTGGCCACCTTCGGCGGCCACCGGCTGGGCTTCCTCAACAATCTGGGGGCAAGGGCCAACAACCTCTACCCTGCCGAATGGCGCATACGCAAACAGTTGCCGGCCGCGGAATGAGCGGCGACACGGCGCGGCAAGGTGCCGGACCGGCAGCAATACACATATTATAATATACACAAGCTCGTATCACACATGAAATATCTCGAATTTACTTTCACCGCAACGCCGGCCGACGAGGCCGTACTGGATGTGCTCGCGGCCGTACTGGCCGACATAGGCTTCGACAGCTTTGTACGCCCCGGGGCACTCGACCTGCCGCGCGTGGCCGACACGGACAATCCCGAAGCGCCGCGCTTCGCCGACGAAGCGCCCGAAGGGCCGATGAAAGCCTACATCCGCCGCGACGACTACGACGCCGCACGGCTCGAAGAGACGCTCGCCGCTTTCCCCCTGCCGGGCGTGGCCGTGGAATACGCCATGGCCGAAGCCGAAGACCGCAACTGGAACGAGGAATGGGAGAAGAACTACTTCCAGCCGCTCGTGGTGGACGGCCGCTGCGTCATAGCCAGCACCTTCCACAAGGATGTGCCAAAGAGCGAGTTCAACATCTTCATCAACCCGCAGATGTCGTTCGGAACCGGCCACCACGCCACCACATCGCAGATGATAAGCCGCCTGCTCAACGATGACATGAGCGGCCGCGAGGTGCTCGACATGGGCTGCGGCACGAGCATACTCGCCATCCTGGCCCGGATGCGGGGCGCCGCCCGCTGCGTGGCCGTCGACAACGACGAGTGGTGCGTAAGGAACTCGGAAGAGAACATCGCGCTCAACCACGCGGACAACATCGAGGTGCTGCTCGGAGACGCTTCGGTGCTGCATGATCTCGGCCCGTTCGACACCATCATCGCCAACATCAACCGCAACATACTGCTCGCCGACCTGCGGCACTACGTACCGCGCATGAAACAGGGCGGCATCATCTACATGAGCGGCTTCTACGTGGAAGACATCGACAAGATCCGCGCCGAAGCCGAACGCCTCGGCCTCACCTTCGTCGACGCGCACGACAAGGACCGCTGGGCCTGTGTGAAATTCCGCAAATAGCCCCGAGCGCTCCGATACGGGGCGCCGGAAAACGACATAGTTCACCAAAAGAAAGGACATGAAGAAAATATTATTCTACCTGCTGGCGGCCCTCGCGCCCCTGTCGGCCGCCGCACAGCAACAGAAGGCCGACGACCGCTCGCACAACATTTTTGTATTTCCGGAGTTCAAGGAGGCCAAAGTACTACAGCCCTTCGGCCGCTCCACCACGACGCAGGCCAACATCTTCCTCAAGAACGGCGCACTCTGCTTCATGCAGGACGGTAAGGTCATGCAGGCCTTCACCGACCGCATACTGGGCGTGGAATTCGACTCGGTGCAATACCGTAAAGTCGACAACACGAAAATGGGACGGGTAATCGCACAGAAGGGATACAATTACCTGCTTTGCGTCACGACTATCGACATGAAGAAACTCAAGGCCGAGACGACCGGCGGCGACAACATGCAGTTTCTCGACATCCCCGACGCCGGCGCCTTCTTCGAGCTCGACGGCGGAGCCTTTGAGTTCGACAAGGGATACCCCCTCACGCACAAATACTACTTCAGCGTGGGCGGAACGGTCTTCGTTGCCAACGAGACAAACTTCAAGAAATACGTGAAACCCGACATGATGAAGGCCTTCAAGCGCCTCATGAACGACCGCTTCTGGAGCTGGGGCGACCCGGCCTCGCTAACGCAGCTTTTCACCTACCTGAAGGATTGAGCCCTGCAATACTGCTGTGCCGACACACCGACCGCGTGTGCCGGCACACATTATATATATAGGTACACACAACAATATTTCCCCGAAAAACACTGACTACGCATGAAGAGAATCATCCTTGCCTGCATGATGGCGGCCGTAGTGCCGTCCGTACAGGCCCAGTTGCCCGAGAGCGTCAGACAGGATCTGGCCGCCCGGCACGCCGACCTGAAGCAGGCGGACGCGGCCACGCCCGTCGCCGAAGAGACCGCCGACCCGGCCGTGGGCGAGGCGGTAGCCTTCCTCTACGCCTACATGTCATGGCCCGACATGGCCGACTACAGCCGCGGGTTCTACGCCTCACAGGCGGCCTGCGCGGTGCGCGCCCGGCGGGAGATGCCGTGGGGGAGCAAGGTGCCCGACCGCGAGTGGCGGCATTTCGTGCTCCCCGTAAGGGTGAACAACGAAAACCTCGACACCTTCCGCACCGCTTGCTACGAGGAACTGAAACGCCGCGTAGCGGGCCTGGACATGCGGCAGGCCGCGCTCGAAGTGAACCACTGGTGCCACGAATATGTCACCTACAAACCTTCAGACGCCCGCACCTCGTCGCCACTGGCCTCGATGCGGACGGCCACAGGCCGGTGCGGCGAGGAGTCGACCTTCACCGTGGCGGCACTGCGCACGGTGGGCATCCCCGCGCGGCAGGTCTACACGCCGCGCTGGGCACACACCGACGACAACCACGCCTGGGTGGAGGCCTGGGTGAACGGCGAATGGTGCTTCCTCGGCGCCTGCGAGCCGGAGCCCGTACTCAATCTCGGATGGTTCAACCAGCCCGCCTCGCGCGGAATGCTCATGCACACAAAAGTGTACGGCCGCTACGAAGGCCCTGAGGATGTGATGGCACGAACCCCATGCAACACCGAAATCAACGTAACGCGCAACTACGCGCCGGTAGCCCGCCAGTGGGTGCAGGTATGCACGGCCGACGGCAAAGCGGCGGCCGGCGCGACGGTCGACTTCAAACTCTACAACTACGCCGAGCTCTACACCGTGACCACCGTCCGGACGGACGAGCGGGGCATGGCGTCCATCACGGCCGGACTGGGCGACATGGTGGCATGGGCGACAAAAGCCGGCCACTACGGCTTCGAGAAATTCACCGTAGGGCGCGACTCCGTCGTGCGTGTGGTGCTGGAACGGCAGGCAGGCGGGCCGGCCTATGCAAGAGAGCTGAACATCACCCCGCCGGCAGGCCGCAACAATTTGCCGGCGCTGACGCCGGAGGAGGTGGCCCGCAACGAGCGCCGCAAGGCACAGGAGGACTCCATACGTACGGCCTACGTACGCACCTTCGCCGACTCGGCACGTACAGCCGCCTTCTGCCGCAAAACGGGAACGGACTTTCGGCGTCTGTGGCCGCTTGTGCAGAAAAGCTGCGGTAACTATGAGGCTGTTTTCGACTTACTGGGAATATATGCCGGAAGGCCTGCGGCCGCCGGGGTGGCGACGGACATGCTCGAGGCAATAAGCGACAAAGACCTGCGCGACTTCGAGCCGGCCGTGCTCGCCGACCATCTGGACGGCGAACTATCCCTCCGGACAGACGCCGGCGGGGAGCGGAAAAAACTACCTGAGGAAATAGAAAAGAACTACATCCTCTCGCCGCGCATTGCCGACGAACGGCTCACGCCTTGGCGCAGCTGTCTGCAAAAGGCTTTCTCGCAAAAGGAACAGAGCCGGTTCCGCAAACAGCCGAAGCAACTGGCGGCATGGATAAGGCGGAACATCGCCGATGACGAACGCTGGAATCCGCAGGGCTTCTACCTCTCGCCGGAAAGTACCTGGCGCACGCGACGCGGCGACCGCAGGGCCAAGGAAATGCTCTTCGTGGCGGCGGCACGCGCCATGGGCGTCGCAGCCCGTATCAACGAGGTGACAGGTGCCGTGCAATACCTTGCCGCAGCGGACAACGCGGACGGAACGCCCGGCGGCGAATGGCGGGAGGCGGAGCTCTTCCCGACTGCGCAGCGGCAGGCCGAAGGCACCGTGAAACTGGTCTATACGCCCCGCGAATACATGGAAAATCCGCGTTACTACAACCACTTTACACTGAGCCGGCTGGACGGCGACAGCCGCCCGATGCTCCTCACCTACCCCGAGACGGACACGTGGCAGAGCACCTTCCGCGAAGCAGCGACCGTACCGGCCGGTAACTTCCTGCTCACCTCGGGCACGCGTCTGGCCGACGGCAGTGTGCTGGCACGCCTCAGCGTGTTTCCCGTAAGTGCCGGAGCGACGGCAACGGCCGGTCTCGTCATGCGCGAGGACCGCGAAAAGCTACAGGTAATAGGCGGTTTCAACGCCGAAAATATTTACCGCGATGTTACCGGCGGACAGAGCAAATCGATTCTCAGCACCACGGGACGCGGCTACTACGTGGTGGCGCTCCTGCGCGCCGGCCACGAGCCGTCGAACCATATCCTGCACGACCTGGAGAAGCTGCGCGACGAACTCGAGGCTTGGGGCCGTCCCATCGTGCTACTCTTCCCCTCGCAGGAGGAATGGGAGCGTTTCGACGCCGCCCGGAGCGAGTTCGACGCCCTCCCGCGCAACGTGCACTTCGGCGTGGACGACCGGGGCGAGGCGGCGGCCGACATGTTCGGCGGCGGTCTGACCGCAGGGCGGGAACTGCCGGTGGTACTGCTCGCCGACACGTTCAACCGCGTGGTATTCGCCACACAAGGATATACCATCGGCATCGGCGAACAGATAAAGCAAGCGCTGAAGAAATTACGCTGAGGTCCGTTCTCCTCCGCCGCACGCGGAGCAAAGGCAATTAAAGCAAAACTTTTCTTGCCGAGAAAGTTTTTATTCGTATATTTGCCGAGAAAATCTAAAAACGACCTTCAAGCAGACCAATAAAGATGAACGCACCGAACACTTCCCGCGAAAACCTGCGCGAACAGGTGGTAGACATTGCCATCAAGGCCTTTCTCGAAGCCGGCGTAAGCGCGGTGACGATGGACAGCATCGCCCACGGGCTCTCCATGTCGAAACGCACGCTCTACCAGCTCTTCGGCGACAAGGAGGAATTGCTGCTGGCCTGCTTCCGACGCCTGCAGGAGCAGGAGCACAAACGCCACGAACGCATCGCCGCCAGCTCGAGCAATGTCCTGGACTTCATACTCACCGAATTCGTGGCGCGGATGCGCGAATGCCAGAACATCTCGCCGGCCTTCTTCGCCGAAATAAAGAAATACCCGAAAGTCATCGCCTACAACCTGAAGTACCGGCACGAGCAGAAGCACGAGGCCGTGGAGTTCCTCAAACTCGGCGTGGAGCAAGGCATTTTCCGCCCCAGCGTCAACTTCGACATCGTTTACCCCCTCATTTTGCGGCAGGTGGACTATTTCATGATGGAACCGGAGTTTGAGAATTACAGTCTGTCCGAGCTCTTCGGCAACTCGGTGATGATTACCATACGCGGCTGCACGACGCTGAAAGGTGCCGCGCTCATGGACGAATTCATGGAGAAACTGAAGCAGGAGGAGACCGGCGGCGCACAACCGGAGAAGGTCGCGGAGGTGAAAGACTGACCGCGCAAACACAACGCCGGCAAGGCCGCGCACACAGGCCTCGGGACCGACGGGAAAAAGCATTACTTGGAATTTAAAAAGCACCTACTCGTGTAAAAATTCCAAGTAATGCTTTTTCGAACACCAAGTAGTGCTTTTTTACGAGGGAATAACCAGTTGATTTCCAACGATAATCAAAATCACATTTTCAGCCGTTAAAACAATCCGCACCGCTCATGGAAGGTCGACGACCAGTGCACCCTGCCGCTCCACATCGTAGAGGCTGAGGCGCGCTCGCCGGGCCTCGGCGGTCAGGCGCTCGCGGTGATACTCGCCGAGCGAGGCGTCGAGCACAAGAACCCGCGGCCGGTAGCGCAGCAGGGCGTCGGACAGCGGCCGGCGGTAGCCGCGGGCCACGACGAGATAGTCCACCGGCAGCGGGAGGCGGGGTGCCGGCGCCTTGAACGGGCCACTGGCCACGGCCACGCGCAGACCGGCTGTCGCCAGCAGTCCGCCGGCGGCGTAAAAGCCGGCAACGGGACGGCCGGATGCGTGCCACGGCGCCATGGCGAGGTCGTCGGCCCCCGACGAAGAGCGGCGCAGAAAAGTCAGGGCGCTGTCGGCGCGTAAGGTGTCGGGCGACCAGAGGCAGGCCTGTCGCGGAGCGGTGCGGAAACCAAGTGCTGTAGCACCGCCGCGAAGGTTAAAGACGACAAACTGCCGGCGAACGGCACCGGAACCGGCCGGCAGGCACAAAAGAACGGCCAGCGTCAGAGCGCCGGCAGCGACATATACGGGAAAGATGCGCCGGAGATTGGCCGCCGCGAGCAGCAGGAGCAAGACGGCGTAGCACAACACCACGGCCGAAAGCGGGGGAGCCAGCGCAAAGCCGGCGCCGGGCAAGGCGGAGAGACCCTCGAGCACCGCATGGAGCATGGAGAGAAGCAGCGACAGCAGAGGTGCCAGCAATGGTTGCAGGAAAGGGAAAAGCAGGAACAGGGCCGAGAAGAAGAGCAACGGATAGGCGGCCGGAACGGCTACAAGATTGCCCAGAAGGCCATAGGGGGCGACAATGTGGAAATAGTAGGCCACGAGGGGCATGGTGACTACCTGCGCCGTGAGCGAGACGGTGAGCAGTCCGAACAGTCCGCCGGCAAGCACGCGAAACGGCCGGCAGAAGCGTCCGGTAAGGAAAAGCACGCGCGGCAGGCGTCGACGCACGATTTCCGGATGGAGCGCGGCTTCACGGCTCAATACCCTCGGCTGCCCTATACGCGGCAGAACGAGAAGAATGCCGGCCACGGAGAGAAAGGACAACTGGAAGCCGGCGTCGAAGAGAGCGCCCGGCGAGACGCCGAGGATGAGGAGGGCGGCGAGGGCGAGGTTGTTGAGCGAAAAGGGGTCGCCGCGCCACAGACCGGCCAGCTGCATGACACTGAACATGACGGCGGCGCGCACCAGGGAGTAGGGACATCCAGCCAAACCTACGAAAAGCCACAATCCGCCCATACCTGCCAGCGCCATAAGCGTCGCGACCGCGCCGCGGCGGCGCGTCAGAGGCATGACGAGGGCATTCCACAAGGCAAAGAGTATGCCGAGGTGCAACCCCGACAGGGCGAGAATATGGCTCACGCCGCCGCGCGAATACAGGACACGTGTGTCGGTGTCGAGCGCCGCCCTGTCGCCGAGCGTCATGGCGGAAAGCACCCCGAGGTCGCGGCCGGCGAAATAGCGGGCGTAGCGCGCCGCCAACTGTTCGCGCCACTGGCGCAGACGGACAACGACGGGCAGCGACACTGCCGGGGCGGACGACACGCGCCACTGGCCGGACGGGCAAAAGGCAACGCCGCCGATGCCCTGCCGACGGAGCCACGCGGCATAGTCGAACTCGCCGGGATTGCCGGCAGAGTGCGGCGTCTCCATCCGGGCACGCAGAAGCAGGACATCGCCCGTATGTACGGATGCCGGTGCCTCACGACCGGCGACGGCGGACGGTTTCATCAGTGTCAGACGCACTTTGCGGCCGTCGTAGGGGCCTCCGTCGAGGCGTGCGGTCAGCTGGAATGTCTTTTCGCCCTCGTGCGGTGTCTCGGTCACTAAGGCGCGGAAGGATTGCACAGCCGTCGGCCACGCCTGCATCGTTCTGCTACGCTCCGACACGCAGAGGGCGGCACCGGCCAGCAGGGCGCACAGGCCGACGGTCAGGGCGCCGATGCGCGAGGGGCGGAAGAGCAGCGGCCGGCAGACTTGCAGGGCATAGCCCGCCACGGCGACAGCCGCCACAGCCAGCCACAGCACGCCGACATGGTGCTCAAGCCGGAAATAACCGTATTCGCCGGCCACAATGCCGGTCATGAAGGGAAGAACAAGGCGAAGCAGGGGATGCTCGCGGAAAGGGTGACGCAACGGGGAATAAGGATCCACCGGCACCCCAATATGGTTTTTCAAATGGCGTGTATTATAGATTTTTTGCCGGTACGCGCACACCGCCGATCGACGGCGCGTACGGAGATCCGGACCGGTCATGGGGTTATTGGGGCCCGCTGCACGACACCTCTGAACGTATCCTTTTATATACGGGTAAGAGGCGCAAGGTTTGGGGCCGGCGGAGCGACACCTCCGAACGTATCCTTTTATATACGGGTAAGAGGCGCAAGGTTTGGGGCCGGCGGAGCGACACCTCCGAACGTATCCTTTTATATACGGGTAAGAGGCGCAAGGTTTGGGGCCGGCGGAGCGTTAACTCTGAGCGTTTCGTACGAATGCGACATCGGACGATATAACCACATGTCCAACTGGAGGACACATCGCAGCAGCCCACAAGGGCAACGCACACAACAAGCCGCACAAACCGGTACAGACTGAAGGCGCAATGCTACCGCCACTTGCAAATTTAAGACTTTCCGGAAATAAACAAGGGCACATACAAGGATTTTTGTATTATTCGTTTGTTTTTGAGAGGAATGAACATAATGACGAATCCGGTCGCCTCTAACGCCGGAGCTACCGTTACACGGCATCGAAGGAAGTCTATAAGAAACTGACATACAATGTTTAACGATATATATACGCTCAAAAGCAGCGATATTATTTGAACGCATAAGCGTGAGTACGGAAATGGGCAGTCAGGGGACTGAAAGAGGCAATACTCACCGAAAAACAGGCAATACCGGTGGCTGAACAGGGAATGCAAGCCCTCGAAACGAACAAATCCGGGGTTGGACTTTAACGTTTTTAACTTCCAGCAACTTTTGGAACTGCTGCTTTTTGAAATGCAAGTAATGTTTTTTTACCGCGAAGTAACCTATTTTAAAATGCAAGTAGTGCATTTTCCGCTTCCATTACTTGCATTTCGAGTCCGGATTACTACTTTTTTGCGAAAAATAGGGCGCAAAAACCCACAAAATAGGGGCAGACCGCGATGGCCCGCCCCTTTGCTATTGCAAATATACGAAATTTTTCAGCCAAAAGCAAGAAATGTTAAAATGGCGTGTCGGTTTCGGCCGAATGGCCGTCGGTAACGGTCGTCCACCCGTTTTGCCGTTCATTTTACGGAAGGAACGAACGATTCATACGTACCATCATCGAAAAAAACACGTATTTCTTTTATTTTTCGCTGTATTATGTCAATATTTTTCATACTTATACCACTGATTCCATCTGTCGGTGTACCGACGCGGGGTTCACGACCGTGAATACCGTTACCGGCCGAGTGGCGACCGCCGGAGACGGAAGGAAAATCGGCTCTACGGCCGGCTCGTTCCGCGGCATCTGGAAACAGTGAGGGTTGCTCCGCACCATAAACATCAGGCGACAAACCGCCATGACTTACTCCTGCGACACCACTGACCCCGCCGCTGCCTTCGCCGGTCGCGGCCGACGCCTCCTCGTTCGTACCGCCGGCCTCGTCGGTCCCGTCCGACAGATCCGACATATACATATCGCCTTCGCCGAACATCAGCCAGTTCACATTGATGAGGGGGAAGGCGCGGTGAATGGCAGAGACATGATTGTTGGTCGGGTTGGTGCGGCCCGTAAAAATACTGGAGAGGGAAGCGGGAGATATTTCCAGTCGCCGCGCGAAGTCCTGCTGCGACAGCTGCGCCTGCTCCATGATCAGTTTGATTCTATCTTTCATTTTACACAACGATGGTTTGACTTTTATAATATACCAGCCGGACATCTCCGTCGCCACCGGACACATCTCCGTCGCCACCGGACACATCTCCGTCGCTACCGGACACATCTCCGTCGCTACCGGACACATCT
>ENA-UOJC01003164-UOJC01003164.1-human-gut-metagenome-genome-assembly--contig:-C104-NODE-3164-length-16034-cov-5.506853_pt1 | contig 16034 bp, 19 predicted proteins | sample MGYA00242339_ERZ723886 | MGnify/ENA metagenome assembly ERZ723886 | reverse complement strand
ATCATCGAGACGCGTGCGAAACAGATGGTTTATTTCATCATTTTCTTTCTTCATGATTCCTATACTCTTTAATTCTTTTTGCTAACAAATACTTGGCCCGGTGCAACTGCGAAGTAGACGAATGTTCCTTAATGTGAAGCATCTTGGCTATCTCCTTGTGCGATTTCTCTTCAAACACATAAAGGTTGAAAACGGTTCGGCAACCATCCGGCAATTCAGCAATAAAAGCCATCAATTGCTCTTCGGAGATTCCAGCCCCTCCTCCCGAGTCCGATATATCCGGTATATCGGGAAGCTGCTCTTCATGCACTACCAACTGGCTGACTCGTTTCTCCCGCCGCAGGAAATCGAGTGATTGAGTGACCATCACCCGGGTGATCCATGTACAAAGCGAAGACTCGCCCCGGAACGAGAAGTTGGTAAAAATCTTGATGAAACCGTCATGCAGTACATCGTGCGCCGCATCCATATCGCCCGTATAGCGGAAACATACCGCCAGCATCTGTTTGGAATAGAGGGTGTAAAGTTCCTTTCGGGCTGAATCCTTTCCTGCCCGACAGCCCTTTATCAGTTCTATCTCGTTTTCCAAAGTCAATTACTTTTTTTTAAAATCGAACGTATGTCTGCGTCGTTTTACTCATTAGACGCAAGAGTTTGAGGAATACTGCAAGGAATATTGCTAAAAGAAGTTAAAGGACAGAAGAGAGCTCACCACAGAGGACGCAGAGTACACAGAGGGTTTAAACTTACTTTATAGGAAGAATTTCCTATCATTGTTCCTCTGTGTACTCTGCGTCCTCTGTGGTGAAAAAAAATCAGCACGCTTTGAAACTCATATCCAGTCCTTTCACTGAATGAGTCAAAGCCCCCACCGAGATGAAGTCTACGCCACATTCGGCATAGTCACGGAGGGTATCAAAGGTAATGCCGCCCGAAGATTCGGTTTCGTATTTGCCTGCTACCATCTCCACTGCTTTCTTAGTCATCTCGGGAGTGAAGTTATCAAACATGATACGATCCACTCCGCCGAGGTCAAGAACTTGTTGCAGTTCGTCGAAGCTGCGGACTTCTATTTCTATTTTCAGGTCTTTGCCTTTTTCCTTGCAATATTCTTTGGCGCGAGTGATGGCTTTGTCAATACCTCCGGCAAAGTCTACGTGGTTGTCTTTCAGAAGAATCATGTCGAACAAACCAATACGATGGTTTACTCCACCACCGATTTTCACTGCCATTTTTTCGAGGATGCGCATACCGGGAGTTGTCTTGCGGGTGTCGAGCACACGGGTATTTGTTCCTTCCAATACCTTTGCGTATTTGCGGGTCATGGTTGCGATGCCGCTCATACGCTGCATCACGTTCAACATCAGGCGTTCGGTCTGAAGCAAAGATTGCACTTTTCCTTCCACTACCATTGCTACGTCGCCCGGTTTCACTTCTGTTCCGTCGTTGATAAACACTTCCACTTTCATAGTGGGGTCGAAGCGATTGAAGATTTCTTTGGCAACTTCGATACCTGCCAGTACACCGGCTTCTTTGATAAGCAATTTTGATTTTCCCATTGCCGTAGCGGGAATACATGAAAGGGTGGTATGATCGCCATCACCTATATCTTCTGCAAAAGCAAGATCGATCAACTTGTCGATCAGTTCTTTTTCCTTATTCATTGATCTTGTCAATTCTTATTTGATGTATTAAATATTGATTCTGCACTTTCTTCAGGAAGCAGTTCACACGAAAGTTCCCATTAGTAGTAGCCAACGTGCCGATAACGAAACTTGATTCGTCCCGTTTTCCCTGATGGTTCACATTAAATCCGCTGACTTTACTCTCCGTAAAGAATTCCTGCATCGCAGCTGTTGCTTTCTGTTTGTCAACGTTTGTCGAGCGACCTTGGAGCACCAGGTTTACCTTGTCCCCCATATACTTACTTAGCTCTTGCGAGCTTCCTCTTTTAAATGCCGTAATCACTCCTGCCGGTATCTCTTGCGCCATTAGCAACGAGAGGGAAAGAAGCAATGCGGTCATTCCTACGAGCACTCGTTTTTTCATAATTACAAGCTTTTAAGTTGAAGTTTAAAGGCTTAAACTTTCAACTAATGATAGGCAAAGGTAAGCATTAATTGCAGAATAACATAAAAAATGCCTATTTTTGTGCAATAATCAGAATTATAGACGTATGAAAACAACCCTGCTCGTCGTAGGACGAACCGTAGAACAACACTATATCACTGCCATCAACGACTATATCCAGCGCACCAAACGCTATATCACTTTTGATATGGAAGTGATTCCTGAACTGAAAAACACGAAGAGTCTTTCAATGGAAGTACAGAAAGAAAAGGAAGGAGAACTGATACTGAAAGCTCTTCAACCGGGTGACGTCGTGGTGCTGCTCGATGAACACGGAAAAGAAATGCGCTCTCTTGAGTTTGCCGAATATATGAAACGGAAAATGAATACGGTGAATAAACGGCTCGTTTTTATTATCGGAGGTCCTTATGGCTTTTCAGAAAAAGTGTATCAGGCAGCACACGAAAAGATTTCAATGTCGAAGATGACTTTTTCTCATCAAATGATTCGGTTGATATTCGTTGAGCAGATTTATCGGGCAATGACGATATTGAATGGAGGGCCGTATCATCACGAATAAAGTATTCTCAATATAGTGTTAAAAGGAGTAGCCTATTTGGGCTACTCTGAAATAAATAGTTTCTTTGTAAACTACAACCCGATAAATATAAAAGTAAAAAAATATCAGGATAGTCTATTCTAATTCATCTGAATACAACTTATCAAATACCTTAATCAGTTCGTCCTCATTAGCAATCAAATTTCGAAGTTCCGCCAACCGACCTGCATTATCCGATTGGGGTATCCATAGTTTCAGATACCCTCCTTCTGCATATTTATCAGTAAGATGTTTCCGGAAGCGGGCATATTGCCCCTCTTTATCCATTTCCGGATAATGGGATAATCCATATTGAACGGTACGACGCAAAGTTATTTCGGGATCTATAATTCGGTCAGCCTCGGCTACAATCATTCCATAGATTGTTCTGGGAGCCTGTTTGTTGGAAGCCCGATGATCTTCTATCGCTTCTTTCATTTGTAACAGTTGTTCTTCGGTAAACCAACGACGTAAAGTTTCATCAGCTAACAAAACTTTACCAGAGGCTATATGATGAAATTCACGTCCTTCATACAACCCCAGGTCATGATAAGCAGCAATGATGTAAACCATCGAATAATCGACTTCATAATGCATCGCTAATTTCAGACTTTCCTCAATCACCTTTTCTACATGATCGATTTGATGCGCTTTATCAAAGTTGGCATATTGAGGGATAATACTTTGGCAAACATAGCTTTGCAAATCAGCGGGCACATGATGAGTCATATTCGATATTTTTAGCTAATGAGTTTTTATATCTTTACTATTATTCCCGATTCATTTACTCCCGATTCATCAAACGATGTTCCGCCATCTGCTCGAATTTTGTTCCCGGACGACCGTAATTGGCGTATGGATAGATAGAAATACCGCCACGAGGAGTAAAGATACCTGTTACTTCAATATATTTGGGATTCATTAATTTTATAAGATCCTTCATAATGATATTTACGCAGTCCTCATGAAAAGCACCATGACTGCGGAAACTGAAAAGATAGAGTTTCAAACTCTTACTTTCTACCATTTTTATATCAGGAATGTAGCTGATACGTATTTCAGCAAAATCCGGTTGCCCTGTGATAGGACACAGACTTGTAAATTCCGGGCAGTTAAAACGTACCCAATAGTCATTTTCAGGATGCTTATTATCAAAAGCTTCCAATACTTCAGGAGCATAATCTTGCTTATACTCGGTCTTTCTTCCTAATAAAGAAAGTTGGTCTTTTAATTCTGTCATTGTACTCGTTAACTACAACCCCTATTCTAGATAAAAAAACACATTTCCTCTTTCACCTATCACCGGCCAGTCTTAAACACTCTATTCATCGATGTTTCAGTGGTGAAAGATTCGTTTTACAACCTATCACCGCATCTATCACCTATCACCATCAACTCTTAACCCACGGTTGCTTTATCCGCAGCTTACTTGTTACAGTTTGTTTCATTACCTGAAACAAAGAGTTTCATTAAAGGAAACAAAGTGTTTCACACCGAGGAACCAAGTGTTTCACGCCTTGGAACTAATAGTTTCAAGTAACAAAAACTTTAGTTTCCCACCGTTGAAACTCTAGTTTCCCACCGTTGAAACTCTAGTTTCCTACCGTTGGAACTTTAGTTTCAAGCTGCTGAAACTAAACTAAGCCAATACATTCCAGGCAGAAGCTACTATCTTCTATTAGTTGAAACTTACCAGTGACAATAGATGTGACGGCAAAATATCAAATTTTGTTGCTGTCACCACTTGCTGTCACAAACTATTTATTTTATAATCAACCGTTTAACAACAACAATGTGACAGATGACAGCAAAAAAATGCATTTTAATCTCTACGTAGAGATATTATTGATTCTTACTTTTTAAATACTTCTCCAATCCTTCCCGGCGTAACGTACAAGCCGGGCAATGTCCGCAGCCATCTCCTTGAACACCATTATAGCATGTCAAAGTCTCGGTACGAATCAGTTCCAGTACTCCCAATTCGTCGGCCAACGCCCATGTCTCTGCTTTATCAATCCACATCAAAGGAGTATGAATCACAAACTGTTCATCCATAGCCAAATTGAGAGTCACATTGAGAGACTTGATAAACGCATCCCTACAATCGGGATAACCGCTGAAATCCGTTTGGGAAACTCCCGTTACCAAATGATTAATACCACGTTCACGGGCATACACAGCCGCAATACTCAAAAAGAACAGGTTACGTCCCGGAACAAATGTATTGGGAACACTATCTGCCGGCTTTTCCTGATCCATCACCATGGTGGTATCGGTCAATGAATTATGGCCTAACTGTCCGATAAAGGAAACATCCATCACATCAAATTCCACTTCCGCTTTCCTGGCTATCTCCCGCGCAAGTTCCACTTCTTTCTGATGCTTCTGACCATACAGAAAACTCAAAGCATATACTTTCTTAAAATTGCGTTTTGCCCAAAACAAGCAAGTGGTAGAATCCTGCCCACCACTAAACACAACCAATGCTGCTTCTCTATTCATATTCTATATTAAATATCTTTGACTTTCAATACGTTATAAGAGATGTCCGTGTCGTAAACATCGCTACCGTCTATTTTCTTGATTGCTTTCACCACACGGATCGTTACCGGGAGGATCATCACCTCATACAAGGATTTCAGTACAATCTGAATCCCCATCATGATAAGCAGTTCTTTCCAGGCAATGACACCTCCAAAAGCTACCGGGAAGAAAATCAATGAATCGGCAGTCTCACCCACCACAGTCGACCAAATGGCACGGGCTGAAAAGTTACGTCCCTGACTGGCTACTTTCATTTTACTCATCACATACGCATTGAGAAACGAGCCTACCAAAAAGGCCATCAGACTGGCAGCCACAATACGTGGAGCCATACCGAACACAAAATCAAAATGCTCTTCACCTTCCCAAAAAGGAGCAGCAGGAATAGCAACAGCTATCAACCCAAGAGCAACCACAAAGAAGTTCATAGCAAAACCACTCCAAATGATAAGGCGCGCTTTCTTGAATCCCCAAACCTCGGCGATACAGTCATTTATAATATAAGAAATAGGAAAAACCAATAATCCGGCTGTCACGGTCAAACTACCGACCTGGATTACTTTCGTTTCAAGAAGATTGGCTGCAATAAGGCAAACGTTAAAAAGGATACCCAGCAGCATAAAGGGTACAGATACTTTTTCTTTCATAATTCCTGTTTTTTACGTGGTGTTCTAGAATACACGACCGCTATTCACGGCATCAAATGTCTTTTTATTCTTTTGCGCTGCAAAGGTATAGGAAAAACTATGAAAAAGCAAAAGAAATCTGATGATTGACATACATTTCACTGAAAAGACATAACTTTGCCAAATACAGAGCTTAATGTTTGTATCAAAGATTAAACTTATAAACTATATTTAAAGAAACGATATCTAAATCATGGCAAAAGAAAATAAAAGCAATATCATCATCTACCAAAGCGAAGACGGGCAGACACACATAGAAGTGCAGATGGACGAAGATACCGTATGGCTATCCCAACAGCAAATGGGCGACCTTTACCAGACGTCTCGAACAAATGTGGTAGAACATATTAAGCACATTTATGAAGATGGTGAACTTGTTGAAGAATCAACCTGTCGGAAAATCCGACAGGTTCGACAAGAAGGAGCGCGCATGGTTGAAAGAGAAATTCCTCACTACAATCTTGATATGATAATATCTTTAGGCTACCGAATAAATTCAATTCAAGCCACACACTTCCGTCAATGGGCAACGGCACGCCTTAAAGAATATATCATCAAAGGCTTTACCATGGATGATGAACGATTGAAGCAGATGGGAGGAGGCTATTATTGGAAAGAGTTACTCGACCGCATCCGTGACATCCGATCGTCTGAAAAGGTGATGTATAGACAAGTGCTTGATATCTATGCTACTGCCGTAGATTACGATCCCCACGCCAAACAATCTATTGAATTCTTCAAGATTGTTCAGAATAAGCTACACTTTGCAGCCCACGGACATACAGCTGCAGAAGTTATTTATGAACGAGCCGATGCCGACCAACACATGATGGGACTAACTTCCTTTAAAGGCGACCATCCGACATTGCGCGATGCAAAGATAGCCAAGAACTACTTGAGCGCAGAAGAACTCAAAGTGCTGAACAACCTTGTCTCCGGATATTTTGATTTTGCCGAAGTACAAGCTATCAAGCACCGTCCAATGTACATGAACGATTACATCAAACATCTGGATGCCATACTGTCTTCTACGGGAGAAGTTCTATTGATGGATGCCGGTATGATAAGTCATGAACAAGCTATGGATAAAGCTGAAACAGAATATCGCAAGTGGGAAGTACGCACGCTTTCACCCGTAGAACAAGCCTACCTCAACAGCATCAAAACACTGAATTATAAAACTAAAAAGAAAGGATGACTAAAAAAAAATGAAAACTCTCTATGAACAATCCTTTTCAGACGACTACAGTGAAAGAAAAAGCTATAGAAGCAGCCCATACCGCACAAGTAACTTTCCAAAAGGCTAAACACAGAGTACAGGAAATACTGGATTGACAATAAAAAAGAGCCTTCCCATCAGCGTCGTATTCTGACAGGAAGGCTCATCACTTTGACCTTAAAACACATCACTCAATTAAAAAGGCGCATCAGGAAGAGAAATCTTTCAATTCCTCTTTCAACCGTTTACGGATGAAAAACAAACGGCTCTTCACCGTTCCCATCGGCAATCCTAATTTCTCGGCAATTTCTCTATATTTAAATCCAGCTACAAACATCTGAAAAGGCACTTTCATCTCTTCCGGTATGGAATGTATCACCTTATACAACTGTTTCATATCGTATGTAAATTCGAATCTGTCAGCATCCTCATCTTCTATCAGATGTTGTTGATTGATGGAGTAACTATCATCAATCAAGTTCATTTCGCGAACTGTACGACGATAGTTATTCACGAAAATATTACGCATTAGCGTATACATCCATCCTTTCAGATTTTTGCTATACGTAAACTTCTCCTGATTATCTAATGCCTGCAACAAACAATCCTGAACCAAATCATTGGCAGATTCGCGATCTGCCGTCAATTTATATGCGAAGCGATGCAAATCCGGTTGTATCGCTAATATTCCTTTCGTAAAATCTACTTTTTCCATCGTCGTATTTCTTTTATCTAAATTAGTACGATACAAAATCCGCCTTTTTAGAATCATTATAAATAGCAATTCTTCCGATTAGTTTGGCAATTTTTCCTTTGCCCCTCTCAACCATTTCTTTTTTTAGTTGTTGATTGGGCATTCACCTAAAACTTAACTCATAATGAAAACAAGCTTTAAAATGGTAGCTATGCTACTGGGGATAGGAATTTTCCCCCTCTGTGCCCATGCGCAAAAGAAGGTAATCATCGAAGATGAAGAACCCAACTCGATCATGTTTGTCTCGAAGAACAAAGCAGGAGATGAAATCATCCGAATCATGAACGACCGTTCACAGATGCGCTTTCACGACCCCAATGCTCCCCGCTTCCTGCTCACTGACCAGAAAGGGAAATTCGCCCTCGGTATCGGAGGGTACGTTCGTGCAACGGCAGAGTATGATTTTAACGGTATCGTTAATGATGTAGATTTCTATCCGGCATTGATACCACAACGCGGAAGCGGCAATTTTGCAAAGAACCAATTCCAGATGGACATCACCACTTCCACCCTGTTCCTCAAATTGGTAGGACGTACCAAACATTTGGGAGACTTCGTAGTTTACACTGCCGGAAACTTCCGTGGCGATGGAAAGACCTTCGAATTACAAAACGCTTACGCGCAATTCCTAGGTTTCACTATCGGGTACAGCTATGGTTCGTTCATGGACCTCTCCGCACTGCCTCCGACTATCGACTTTGCAGGGCCTAACGGTTCAGCCTTTTACCGCACTACGCAATTAAGCTATATGTGTGATAAGTTGAAAAACTGGAAGTTTGGTGTTTCTATGGAAATGCCTTCGGTAGACGGAACAACCAACAATGATTTGTCTATCAACACCCAACGGATGCCTGACTTTGCCACTTCCGTACAGTACAACTGGAACAGCAACAGCCATATTAAATTAGGAGCCATTATCCGCAGCATGACTTATTCGAGCAATGTGCATGAGAAAGCCTATTCTGCTACTGGCTTCGGTCTGCAAGCCTCTACAACCTTCAATATTACCAAGAAATTGCAGGCATACGGACAATTTAATTATGGAAAAGGTATCGGTTCCTACCTGAATGATTTAAGCAACCTGAACGTAGACATCGTCCCCGATCCCGACAAGGAAGGAAAAATGCAAGTTCTTCCGATGCTGGGATGGTATGCAGGATTGCAATACAATCTTTGCCCGAGCATCTTTATATCCGGAACATACAGTCTGTCCAGACTTTATTCTGAAAATGGATACCCTAGTGAGAATCCCGAATCCTATCGTAAAGGACAATATCTGGTAGCCAATGCTTTCTGGAATGTAAGCAGCAATCTGCAAGTCGGCGTTGAATATTTGAGAGGATGGCGCACTGATTTCAGTTCCGCAACCCGTCATGCCAACCGGTTGAATATGCTGGTGCAGTATTCTTTCTAAACTGACATAATAAAACAAAAAGCCGTCTCAACACCATGTTCGAGACGGCTTTTCTATATATAAAGGACTAGAAATTTAGAACTTATAGTTCACGCTCACACCAAATACTTTATTAGTACGGCTGTAAACGTCTTTATCCACTAATGATGCCATCGATGTTGCCTCTAAACCACGTGGTTTTTCTTTAGTGTAATCACTATATGTAGTCCAGAAATAAGCTACATCAAGGCTCAATGCCTGAGTAAAATTGATACGACCTCCAAAACCTACTGAATAAGAGTCACAAGAAAAACTTGTATCTGATTGGAAAGCGTCGCTCAAACCGTAGTCTGTTTTCTGATAACCTCCACTAACAGTGAATAATTTGTTAATATCCCACTCAACACCAGCCAAATACTCGTGTGTACCATGTTTCAATGTTTTCTGTTTGCCATCTGCCATACCAGCATTCTTATCATCAAAGAAGTGATATTCTACTGAAGCCCGAAGTGAAGGCAAAAACTCATAACTTGCTGCAACAGAAAGCATAGAAGGAAGGTCACTTGGTGTATTCACACCATTCGCATAAGGTGCCATAAAATCCGCCGCTGCATCTGGAAACTCACGCGTATGCGTATCATTCTCAATATTCATATTAGCTTTGAATTCATACTTCGCCGCCAAATTCAATTTGCCAAATTTAGCATCTACACCAATAATAGGCGTCAACCCCCAACCTGTCTGGTCACAATCAAGCTCAATCTTTGTATTATCAAGTTTTTGAAGCAAAGGTCCTGATTGCGCCTGTGCTGCCTGAGTTGCTTGTTCCAAGCTCATACCAGGATTAGCAGCCATGATTTGTTGTACCATGGCAGCACCTAATTGTTGAGCCACACCATCTTTCAAAGCAATATTCAAATAACCTTTATACCCGCCTGTAAAATAATTCATACGAGCACCGGCAAAAACAGAAAAATGCTTATTAATCTTATAACTTGCTCCTAACTGGAAACCGTAAATATACTGACGACCTTCCATAGCTGAATTAATATTGTACATATTAGGTTTCAGTATTCCCCCACTCGCAGAAGTTGCCAAACTAATAGCAGCAGCATCAAACATAGGCAAACCATTATCAAAAGAAGCCTTTCCGCCACCACCAACAATAGCAAAGCTACCGGAAAATGCCCAGTCACCTTTTTTATATACAGCATGTATGGAAGGAATAACGGGAGCAGAAGCTTTTCCTTCATAATTACGCACAGTGGTCTGTCCATCCATAGTCCATAAAGGACTTGTAGCAGCTATATCACGAGTCTGATATGCACTTTGAATAGTAAGCGCTACTTGAAGACCATCTTTGGGAAGAAATGCCAGTCCGGCAGGATTACTATAAACTCCATCAACATCAATGGAAGCGCCGCGGGCTATCATGCGCAAGAAAGCAGCATTCTGATTCGTATTGGTTAGATAATCTCCGGCAAAAGTTGGAATTGAAACGATCAACATTGCAAGACCAATCAACGAAATTTTTCTCATCTAAATCTTTTTTTAATTATTTCGGGCGCAAAGATACGATATTATTGCACACGAGAGACATGTTTGTGCATTTTTTTTCATTTACCTGCCCATTTTAATTGAAAAAACAAACTGTTTCTAATGAAACAATCTATATTTACTACTGTACAGAAAGCAAACAAATCCACCTGTTCCGATGTTTAATACTATATAATTATAGAATACTATTATGGCATATACAATTGCATTTTTCGGCACAAAGCCTTATGACGAGTCCTCTTTCAATGACAAAAACAAAGAGTTTGGATTTGAAATACGCTATTACAAAGGACATCTGAATAAAAACAACGTACTACTGACACAAGGAGTGGATGCAGTCTGTATCTTTGTGAACGACGTTGCCGACGCAGAAGTAATCCGTGTGATGGCGGCAAACGGAGTGAAACTACTGGCATTACGCTGTGCCGGATTTAATAATGTAGATTTAAATGCTGCCGCCGCTGCCGGAATCACCGTAGTGCGGGTTCCCGCTTATTCTCCCTATGCTGTTGCAGAATACACGGTAGCACTTATGCTATCGCTAAACCGCAAAATACCCCGCGCCTCCTGGCGTACCAAAGACGGTAATTTCTCCCTGCACGGTCTGATGGGATTCGATATGCACGGGAAAACAGCAGGTATCATCGGCACAGGAAAAATAGCGAAAATACTGATTCACATCTTAAAAGGGTTCGGAATGAACGTACTGGCTTATGACCTCTATCCGGACTACAACTTCGCCCGTCAAGAACAAATAGTTTATACTTCACTGGACGAACTATACCACAATTCGGATATTATCTCCTTACACTGTCCGCTCACTGAAGAGACCAAATACCTGATAAACGACTACTCTATCAGTAAAATGAAAGACGGAGTAATGATTATCAATACCGGTCGCGGGCAACTGATTCATACCAATGCACTGATTGAAGGACTGAAGAACAAAAAAATAGGTTCCGCAGGACTGGACGTATACGAGGAAGAAAGCGAATACTTTTATGAAGATCAATCCGACCGCATCATCGACGATGATGTACTCGCCCGTTTGCTCTCGTTCAACAATGTAATCGTCACTTCTCATCAAGCTTTTTTCACACATGAAGCAATGGAGAATATTGCCGCAACCACCCTGCAAAACATAAAAGATTTTATCAATCACAAGCCTTTATTAAATGAAGTGAAGAAATAAAACTTTTAAGCCGCTTTCTTTGTTTACCAAACATATAAACAAATAAGAGAAAGGACAGTTTTTATGAAAAAAGTAATACATAAAGCAGATACAAGAGGACATTCCCAGTATGATTGGCTGGATAGTTATCACACTTTCAGTTTTGACGAGTACTTCGACTCCGATCGTATCAATTTTGGTGCTCTTCGCGTATTAAATGATGATAAGGTTGCGCCCGGACAAGGTTTTCAGACTCACCCGCATAAGAATATGGAAATCATTTCCATTCCTCTGAAAGGACATCTGCAACATGGAGACAGCAAGAAGAACAGCCGCATTATTACTGTCGGAGAAATTCAGACAATGAGTGCGGGAACAGGAATCTTCCATAGTGAAGTAAATGCAAGTCCGGTAGAACCGGTGGAATTCCTGCAAATTTGGATTATGCCGAGAGAACGGAATACCCGTCCCGTTTATCAGGATTTTAGCATTGCAGAACTGGAGCGTCCGAACGAACTGGCAGTCATCGTATCTCCCGACGGTAGCACACCTGCTTCCCTTTTGCAAGATACCTGGTTCTCCATCGGCAAAGTAGAAGCCGGAAAGAAATTAGGTTATCACATGCATCAAAGTCATGCAGGCGTCTATATCTTCCTCATTGAAGGAGAAATAGTAGTAGACGGTGAAGTGTTGAAACGCCGTGACGGCATGGGTGTTTACGATACGAACAGCGTTGAACTGGAGACATTGAAAGACTCACATATTCTATTAATAGAAGTACCTATGTGATATCATCATTAAAAATAATAAACTAAAGCTGCCAGATAATCTTATGGCGAAATTAAACATAGCAGATATCCGACAGGAATATACGAAAGGCGGGTTGCGGGAAAGTGAACTTCCCGGCGACCCGCTTTCGCTTTTCAGTCGTTGGCTGCAAGAAGCGATTGACGCAGAAGTGGACGAACCGACTGCGGTCATTGTAGGAACTGTATCCCCCGAAGGGAGACCGTCCACACGTACAGTATTGTTAAAAGGACTCCATGATGGAAAATTTATCTTTTATACCAATTACGAAAGCCGCAAAGGCAAACAATTGGCACAAAACCCATCTATCTCCCTCTCTTTTGTCTGGCACGCTCTCGAAAGACAAATACATATAGAAGGAATAGCGACGAAAGTTTCACCGGAAGAATCGGATGAATACTTCCGGAAGCGTCCTTATAAAAGCCGGATTGGCGCACGAATTTCTCCGCAAAGTCAACCGATAGCAAGCAGAATGCAATTGATACGATCCTTCGTCAGAGAAGCCGCCCGATGGATTGGAAAAGAAGTGGAAAGACCTGATAATTGGGGCGGATATGCCGTCACACCTACAAGGATTGAATTCTGGCAAGGACGCCCCAACCGACTGCACGACCGCTTTCTATACACCCTACAACCGGACGGTGAATGGAAAATCAGTCGTCTTGCTCCTTGATTTCGTCGATTTTTCTTGGCAACTCCAACGAGAATACGTAATATTGCAACCATAAAATAGTCAGCTATGACACTGGATTATATTTATCACAGCGGTTTCGCCATCGAAATGGAAGGTGTAACCATTATCATCGATTACTACAAAGATTCTTCCGAAACGGAACACAACCGGGGAATCGTGCATGATTATCTCCTGCAAAGGCCGGGTAAACTGTACGTATTGGCCACTCATTTCCATCCCGATCACTTTAACCGTGAAATATTGACTTGGAAAGAGCAACGCCCCGACATTCAATACATCTTCTCCAAAGATATTCTGAAGTCCCATCGTGCCAAAGCCGAAGATGCTTTCTATATTAAAAAAGGAGAAACCTACGAAGACGACACGATCCGCATCGACGCCTTCGGATCAACAGATGTCGGCAGTTCGCTCCTTCTTCACTTACAAGATTGGAGTATCTTCCATGCCGGCGACTTGAACAACTGGCACTGGAGTGAAGAATCGACCGAAGAAGAGATACGAAAAGCCAATGGTGATTTCCTTGCAGAAGTTAAATATTTAAAAGAAAAAGTGCCTAACATCGATCTAGTGCTATTCCCGGTGGATCGGAGAATGGGAAAAGATTATATGAAAGGGGCAAAACAGTTCATCGAACAAATAAAAACTACTATATTTGTGCCCATGCACTTCAGTGAAGATTATGAAGGAGGAAATGCGCTTCGTAGTTTTGCAGAAAATGCAGGATGCCGTTTTATCAGCATCACCCGTCGGGGCGAAAGTTTTGAGATTACCAAATAAACACATTATAATTATGAATAAATTTACGATTCTGTTTCTTACTATGTTTCTCGCATTGCCGATGGCAATGAAGGCAGATTCTGCAAAAGAGAAGAAAGATGACACCAGGTACCTTGTAGGAGCCGTTCCTGAAGTAGAAGGTAAAGTAGTATTTTCCAAAGAGTTCCAGATTCCCGGAATGAGTCAGGCACAAATCTACGACACAATGACAAAGTGGATGGATGAACGTCTGAAAGAGAATAAAAACATCGATAGCCGCATTGTTTTCTCCGACGAAGCAAAAGGAACAATTGCCGGTATTGGAGAAGAATGGATTGTTTTCAGCTCCAGTGCCCTGTCATTAGACCGTACATTAGTTAACTATCAGATTACCGTTACCTGCAACCCCGGAAACTGCCTGGTAGAGCTTGAAAAAATCCGTTTTACTTATCGTGAAACAGAAAAATATAAAGCCGAAGAATGGATTACTGATAAATATGCGCTCAATAAAGCTAAGACTAAATTAGTACGTGGCTTGGCTAAATGGCGTAGAAAAACCGTAGACTTCGCCGATGATATATTTATGGATGTAGCGGTAGCTTTCGGAGCACCTGATACCCGTCCGAAAACAGAGAAAAAGAAGAAAGAAGAAGAGCAAAAAACTCCATCAATCGTTGCAGCCGCAGGTCCGATTGTCATTGGTGGCGCAGATAAAAAGACTGATATAAAAGTGACAACTGGCGAACCTGCTCAAACCACTGTTCCTGCTGCAACTCTCACTCCTGCTACTCCTGCAGGCAAGGCTTCCGCTGATATGCCGGGTTATATAGAAATTGATTTGAAACAAATCCCGGGTGAAGTATATGCTTTGATGGGAAGCGGAAAATTAGTAATCAGCATCGGAAAAGATGAGTTCAACATGACCAATATGACTGCAAATGCTGGTGGCGCACTTGGTTATCAATCAGGAAAAGCAGTTGCCTATTGCACGCTTTCACCCGATCAAGCTTACGATGCAATAGAAAAGGCAGATAGCTATACATTAAAATTGTACGCTCCAAACCAAACAACACCTTCGGCTGTTATCGAATGTAAGAAAATGCCTTCACAGACAACTCCGCAAGCCGGACAACCGCGCACGTATGTTGGAGAAATCGTGAAGCTCTTAATGAAAAAATAAAGAAAATCGCAACAATGGAAATAAAAAGTAAATTTGACCATTTTAATATCAACGTCACTAATCTGGAGCGGAGTATCGCTTTTTATGAAAAAGCACTCGGCTTAAAAGAACATCATCGGAAGGAAGCATCCGACGGCTCGTTCACGTTAGTCTACCTGACTGATAACGAAACAGGTTTCTTGCTGGAATTGACGTGGTTGAAAGATCATACTGCTCCATACGAACTGGGGGAAAACGAAAGCCATCTCTGCTTTCGTGTAGCCGGCGATTACGATGCAATCAGAGCTTATCACAAAGAAATGAATTGTGTATGTTTTGAGAACACGGCCATGGGGCTTTATTTCATCAATGACCCGGACGATTACTGGATTGAGGTACTTCCACAAAAGTAAGAGAGGTCGTTCCAAAAGTCCCTAAAAAGAAAAATCACCCTTACTACAATTTGGAGTGGCCCAAAAAGCTAAACAGATTAAAAAGGGACATTTAATAAATAAAAAAGATAAGGCAACTAATTCACTGCGAGTTAGTTGCCTTTTTTTGTATTTCTAAGCAGGGATATTCAGTAAATGTTCCTCTTTCTAAAAAATCAAGAGAAAAGCTTTGCT
>ENA-UOJC01003156-UOJC01003156.1-human-gut-metagenome-genome-assembly--contig:-C104-NODE-3156-length-16072-cov-34.615346_pt1 | contig 16072 bp, 21 predicted proteins | sample MGYA00242339_ERZ723886 | MGnify/ENA metagenome assembly ERZ723886 | reverse complement strand
TTGAAGTTCAAATGATTACTCATGCAAGTTTGGATTTTATTTTAGTTCGGATAACTCAGCTCGTAACCGTGAGCATTGTTCTCAAAGCCGATGGCATAGTAGTCCTTGCCATGAAGCTGATAATCGATCTGCACACAGTATCGCTGGGCGATGTCTCTCGGAATACATCTATCTGCAAGATATTTCAGCAGCGCAGGTGAAGTAAGCCGCGACACCTTCACGTTCTCGAATGTGGGCTCCTCGATGAAAGACGTTGGCTTATAGGGCTTGGCGACCGGGAGACGCATCTTCTCCGCGATGTAATCGGCCTGCCTCAAAAAGTCCGCTTCACCGGACATTTCTCCGGCAAGCGAGAAGATGTCGCCTCCCGCGCCCGTTCCGAAGTCAAACCAAACCTGGCGGTTAGGATTGACATGGAACGATGGCTTTCTCTCACTGCGATACGGAGCATAAAACCACAGACCTTTGCTGTCGCGGCCGGTAGGCTGATAACCCAACTGATTCAGGAACTCCACGAGGGAGATTTTCTTGATCTCGTCTATATTCATAGGCGCATCTTCCGTTTGGGGCGGGCAACATCATCATTTTTCGGAGGCTCTTTGGGCTCCTGACGGATGCTTACCTTTTGGATATTCGACATTTCTCCGGCGATATACATGTTCAGCTCCCGTATATTGGCGGATCCTGTCATCTCGTATGCAAGGTCATATATGCCGCCGTAGGCTCCCGATTGGGTATCACGCCAGAGGTTTGTCTCGATGTTGATTACCATAGTCGGCTCGTGTTTGTCATCGTAAGGAGCATTGTATATCCTCAGATTGCCGTCGGCAGCCACCGGGTGTTCCTGACCGAGAGCCTTCATAAAGTCGGTGAGCTTCACCTTCTTTATGTCGAGGCTGATAACAACCGGCTCCTGCGGGCGACGAGTCATTGCCGAAAGTTCCTTGCCATGCTCATAGTCGTTCATGTACTTGATGATGAAGTCTCGTGGATCCGTGTAGAGGTTTGGATTCATCTTCAGAGCGGCAAGGTCGATGATGTCTCCGCTTTGGTCGGTGGCATGGTCATACCACCGGTTAGTGTTGGTATCGACCACCAGCATAGGCTCCGGGTCGTCCCGCTGCGGCACATAGTAGAGTTTCATGTCCTCGAAAGCCTTGACCGGTTTTTCGCCGAGAGCAGCCATGAACTCTGTCAGCGGAATGTGCTTGATGTCATTCTTCGTGTACCGCATAGCCTAAAACTGATATTTGAGGTGAATGCCGTAGGCGAACAGAAAATGTCCGGTATCATTACCGAATACAAACTTCTCCTTCAGATGGGCACCGAGTGCCACATGGTCCGAGAGGTAGAAATCAGCCGAGAGAGTGACGGCACCGCCATAGATGAAGGCATCCTTTGCCTGAATGGTCGAGCCGTCACGAAGGACGCTCTCGCCCCAGTTGACTGTCTCATATCCTGCGAGAGCCGACACACCGCCATAAAGGTGAAAAGTCTGAGAGTAGTCGCTGACGATACGGAGATTATAACCGACCTCGCCTGTAAACTGAGCCACAGGGATGCGACCCTTTTCTCCGTAAGGCTTGTAGGTCTGGAGGTATTCTCCGCCGAAAGACCATGTATTGGCATTGTTGCCCTTGATTACCGAGTAGAACACTCCGAGATTGTATCCGCAGTTGCGGGAGTTACCGGTGTAAAAACCGTTTACCATGTCGGCACGTACCTCGACCGCCGACATTCCGGGGAGATTTCGCTGGGCGAATGCCTTCCCCCCGCAGAGGGAAAGCACCGCCACAGCGAAGATTGAAAGAATCTTCTTCATGGGCTTGCGATTTACTGGATGGATAACTCGTCGATTACATTGGCTCTCACGATGTCCTCATTATCGACCACGAAAGACTGATGGCGACCGCCTTCCTTTTCGGCGACCTCGATAACGAGCTGCTTGTCGTCAGGGATGGTGAATTTCTCCAAGGCGAACACCATCCTTTCGGAAGACTTGCCATGCACCACCGTCACATAGTTCTGGGCGCGGAGCGGCTCAAGTACCTGCTCCTGCATGGCGGTTCGCTTTATGACCTTCTTGTCCACGATCTTGAAGCTCACATAATCGATGTCAAAGGCAATGTTGGAGGTATTCTTCAGTTCCGTGTGAAAGTAGAGAAGCCCATTGTTGGTATGGATGGATTTCAGAAGGAACTGCACTCCGAAACGCTTTGAGCCGATATGCTTAATCTCGCGCTTGTTCTGCTTGTAGATAGACTTCATGATCAGCTTCACCAGCACCGGCGACTCCTGACCCAGTTTCTCCAGATAGATTTCCTGGGCGTTGTTGGGACGGTTCACAGATTCCCCGTCGTGGAGAAAATCGGTCATTTCAATGCTCAGAAGCAGAGGCTCTTTGGCGAATTTGACATTGAAGGTGTAGTATGAGCCGTCATCGGTGATTACCGAGAGGTTGGTCTCCTGCTTGAACGACTTGAAGGCGGATTTCACACGCAGCACGTTCTTGGCACCGTCGGCGAGTCCTGCCACGAGGTTCTCGTTGCCGAGGTCCACATAAACGACTTCTGAGGGGAAGATGATGTGAGTAGTCTTCTCGAAACATACCTCTAAGGCGTGAGGAGGAATCATGCGGTCGAAACCAACTTTTCGGGTCAGACCGTCGAACTTGTCGCCGTCGGTGTAGGCGGGACCGTACACTTCGATGTCATGTTCCGCGACAGACGACACGTTGTTATCGGTGTTTTTGGGAGATTTGGCGTTGGCAGCAATGGCCACACCGAAGAGTGCCACTGCCGCAACGAAGATTTTTGTGATTGTTTTCATTCGTTGTTGTTGGGGTTGGTTGATTTACTGCTCGTTCTGTTTGGGCTTGCGCCCCAATCTTGGATGCACTCGGCATAAACTTGAGCAAGCTCAGTTTCTGCTCTCGTTTTCACAAGATTTGAGCATGATTTTGTAGCCGGATTTCAGATGTATCTTGGGCGTTCTCAACTTTTTATTGAGGTATTGCGACACGCCGTTGACAAGACCTTTTCCGACATCAGAGGCGAGCTGCGCACCGGCGTTGGTGGTCAGATTGATGGAACTGCCCATTGTACTGCCCATATTTGCGCTTATTTCATGGAGTGCGTCGCTCTCCATAGAGTTGGGAATATTGATACCTTCCTGACCGTCGGAATCATAGACCGACAGGTCAACCTCCATGATGCAGCCGAGAGCCTCGATAGACTCGATCTTGATTTCAAGACGCTCACCCTGCAACCGCGCCGCTCCCACTACTGTGGTATTCTTAGGCAAAAGAGAGTTGCCAATCCACATCGGTTCGAGCGTGCGGAGCCTGACGCTCTGCCCGTCGGTGATAGACTGGTCAGAAGCGACACAGGCTGATATGGTGTTTTTGAAATTCGTGCGTTTGGTTCCGACTGCGGTAGAGAACGAGCGGGCATTATCGGTTGAGGCACTGAGAGAAGACACGACATTGCGGTTTACCTGATTGACGGGCATCACCTTACGTTCTTTCTCCGGTTCATCGACAATCACCGCCTGCTGACCGCCGCCGGTGCCGAGATACTGCGCCGCGAGCTTGTAGGACTGTTCCATCAGTTCCATCTCATTGGGCTGCTGGACCTGCTGTTGAGCCATCTGGTTCTGCGCCTCCAGCTCGTCGATGCGGGCTTGAAGTTCCGCTACCTGTGTAGCCTCGGTGTTCTCCGTGATGTAGAAATCCTGAATGGATGCCTGTACCTGCTGGTAGGCTTCCGCTGACGACTGAATTTCATCGGGAACGCTGTCCTGAGCGGGAGGAACAGAATCCATGACGGCATCAAGCTGAGTAACCTGGGCATTACGCTGTTCTCGTTCCTCCAGATGGACCTGTGCCTCATACGCGGCAATCTTGTTGCCCTGTATGTCATCGTTGGATCCGTCCGGAAGCTCTGTATTGGCGCCGCCATTGTTCTTGCCGTCTCCACTTCCCGAACTGAAGATCAGCCAGATACAGGCGATGCAGGATATGAACATGAGAGGAAACACGATAACGTATTTCTTCATCTTCTCCTTCTCGGCAGCATTCTTCGGCTTGAACCGTTTCTTCAGATTATCGAGCCAATTCATGCGCGTCCGGCTTTGAGGGGTTAGACTTTGTTATATCGAGCTGGTGGATATGCTGGACATCGACCTTTGACCTGTGTCCCAGTCCGATGCGGTAACAGGCATGTCCGAATACAAAGAATGCAGTAAGGAGAAATACAGTCAACAGAACCGAGACCACCGTAATCCGGCGTTTGGGAGGCAGCTCCTCGCATTTCCGTTTTATGAGTCCGGAAAGGCGCGTTTTGGGTGCGTGCCACACATTATTATATATGGCACTTTTGATTTGAGATATTTTCACTTTCTTGGCTGTTAGCGTTTTATTGTCTGAATATCCTTGTTCTCCAGAATTGTCAGACCTTCGATTATGAAACCATTGGGATTATCATCCGACCGTGAAGCATTTGTCAGCCGACATGAGGTAATGAGACTGCGCTCGGTCACGTTGCTCTGGCGGATAATCATCTGCTTTGCGAATGTCTTTGCCGTGTAGGGATAATTGTTGAAGTCGCATACCACGCTGTCAACTTTGACCACCTGAGTGATATTTCCTGCGATGATGCGGTTGTAATAACCCTTCTCGACAAAGTCTGTGTAGTAGTTGTAGGCACTCTTGTCGGCGAGAATCAGCGCACGGTTGATATTGTGCTGGATTGCTGATTTGTCCGGTGAAAGAGTGAAGAACAGTTCATGGAATCGGCGGATGTGTTCGCGGGCCTCAGCCGGGCGGTTCTGGTTCATATCCTGCGACAAGGCAAGCATAAGAGACTTGCCGTTGTCGAGGACATAAATCTTTTCACGCTGTTTTTCTGCAAATCTCAGCGATACGCATACCGCTGAAATCGCCACTACCGCGCAAAGGCTCACAACCACTATGCCGAAGAGTCGTATCTGTCGAAACGACGTCTCGATGTTTTTAAGGGATTTGAATTCCACAGTCTAATCGTTATTTTAAGAGTTTGCCGATTCTTCCAGCCGCATTTCCTGCTACACCACCTGCAATACTTCCGGCCCACGAGCCTCCGGTCATGGCGGTGTTGTTGATTGAGCGGTTATAGCTGCCCATTCCACCTGCCTGAATGATCCATCCGGCTACCGTCGGAATCGTGAAATATCCGATAATGCCGATAATCATAAATATGGTGTATGCAGTATTACTTCCGTCGAGGTCAACATTCGGATTATTAGTCAGTTCCGAAATGTCGTTCTGCAACATCAGGACTTGAATCTTAGCGAGAATCGTAGAGAATAAATCCGCGACCGGTAGCCATAAGTAAGTCTGAATGTAGCGGCATATCCATTGGACAAGAGTGTTATGGAAACCGTCCCAGACGGAGATGGCGAAGGAAATCGGTCCCAGTATAGCCAGCACGACCAAAAAGAAAGTCCTAATCGTGTCTATCGTCAGGGAGGCAGCTTGAAAAAGCATCTCCAGTAATTCCCGGAAGAAATTCTGAATCGCTTTCTTCACCTTATACATTCCACGCTCGATATACATTCCGGCTGCTGTCCCGACCTCCGTCACTCCCAACTCATCAATCTGCCTGTCAAACTCGGCATCATCGACAAGATAGGCGGTTGACGGGTCACTCATCATCTGTTCATATTCCAACCGATCCTTTTCCTCACGATATTTCTGCATATCCAGTGTCTGACCTTCGAGCATTGAGGCTGTGCCTTGAACGATGGGAGACATCACGGAATTGATAGTGCCGAGAACGACCGTAGGGAAGAACATGATACAGAAACCTATGACGAAAGGACGAAGCAGTGGGAAGACATCGATGGGTTCGGCTCTTGCCAGTGACTGCCATATCCGATAGGCGACATAGAACAGGGCACCGAGTCCGGCGATTCCCTGAGCCACGCCAGCCATATCAGAACACAGCGGCATCATTTCGTCATAGAGGGAGCGCAGAATTGAGTGGAGATTTGTAAAATCTATCGCACACAACATAGGCTTCACCAGTATTTTTCAGAGCCGTCGCCGTAGAGATTGACAACCCTCTGGGTGTCGGCTTTCTTCTTAGCTCTGAGGTAAGACACGCTGATGTTTTTGTTGGTGAAGTATGCGGTAAGACTTTTCAGCCGCTTCATCTCCTTGTAGCAGTCATCCACCACATCCATTCGGTCCTTGTCCGTCATGGATAAAGTAGTGATATTAACCACCTGTTTCAGGTCATTCAGCACACCGCCGGCATCTTCGAGGATTCTGGTATATCCCGAAGCGATTGCCGATAGCTCTGCATTGGTGAAGTTCGGGTCGGTCAGCATCTTCTTGAAGTTGTTGACGTAATAACCGGAAATATCACCGAGCATCAGTACAGTCTGCTGAACCTTGCGGGCGTCGCGGACAAGGTTGTTGACCGCTTGGAGGGCATCGTAATATTTCTTTGCCTGCTGGTAAATTTTCACGGTTTCCTGAAAATTTTTCACCATGTTCGAGGCCGTCGTGGACTCCTGCACAAGTGATTTGGAGGAGTTTACGATACTCTGGGCGATGTTTGACGGGTCGATTACCGTCCATTGGGCGTTTGCTTTGCCAACTCCGAGGAGAAGGCAGAAAGCAAACAGTGTCAGAATTGTTTTCAGAGATTTCATTGTCTGGGATTAAAGGTGATTAGTCAACGATGATACTTATCGGCTCGTCGTCTGAATTGATTTCGGGAGTCTGGTTTCTGAGACTCTTTGCCTCTTGATAGCTGAAGAGCAGAATTCCCAGCGGAGAAAGGTAAAGCTCGGCGCCATTGTCAATGATGCCGATAGTGATGCGACCTTTCTGGGTATCGAAGCATACGATCTTGTCAGACTCCGTGCTTCGCAGGATATAAATCCTCGATTTACGAGGATAGCTGTTGAACTCTGTGATTTTGACTGCCGGGATTCCTTTCAGTTCCGTGAACTCGACCGACAGTTTGGTGTCCGAAGACCACCAACTGGAGTTTTTTAACTTATAGAAGTTGGGATACACTTGTTTGAAATTATTGGGTTATCGAATTTTGGAGGCAAAACCTCCGATTATTTTCACTCCGATGTAGAGCAGGAGCAGCGGAAAGGTTATCAGGGCGAGGAAACCTACAAGCAGTCCGGCGAGGATAAGCCAGAGGATATAGAGGATTCTCATAGCGGCAGCCATTGCGAGAGGTGGTTAAGAATATTTGTAATCACATCGGATACGAATGGCTTCGCATACCGTATAGCCTTGTAAGCCCCGACGAATACTGCTGAGAGTACCGCTATCCCGGCGAGAAAGAGGATTGTGCCAGTCAGCACTCCGAGTATCGGATGGAAGCATCTGGGTATCTTCATGTCGCACTCTCCCTTCTCTCATTGGCGAGCATTTTTATCGCCGCCTCGACGCTGCCGCCGAATTGGGCGGCTTTGTTGAGGACTTGAATCTTCTCCGTCTCCTCGGTGGTGTAGCATAGATATTCCTCGGGCGATACCTCCGTGGCATAGACGGCTGACTGTGTTCCGCCAAGTCCAATCCAAACCTCCTTGTAAAGTCGGGTGGGATTGTTAGCCATATTGATACTGAGTATCTGGCTTTTCTCCTTGTCGGTCAGACCGAGCAGTTCCTGAATCTGGTCGAAGCGGTTCATATACTTGCGCTGATCCAGAAGAATCTTGCAGTCGGAGTTATTGATGATGGTCTCCTTCACGATGGGGCTGGAGATTATATCATCTACTTCCTGCGTTACCACGACCGCCTCGCCAAAGTATTTACGCACAGTCTTATACAAATACTTCATATACCCCGCCATGTTAGCAGAAGACAGTGCCTTCCACGCCTCCTCACAGATAAGGACCTTTCGTATTCCCTTGAGTCTCCGCATCTTGTTGATGAAAGCCTCCATGATGATGATTGTCACCACCGGGAACAACTCCTTGTTGTCTTTAATCGAATCTATCTCGAAGACAATGAAGCGTTTACCGAGTAGGTCGATGTTCTCCTTTGAGTTCAGAAGGAAGTCAAAGCGACCGCCATGGTAATACTGGCGCAGGGTCGTCAGGAAGTTGTCGATGTCGAAGTCCTGTTTGTAGATGGGAATAGGACGTTGTGCCATTTCAGCACGGTATTCGTCACACATAAACTCGTAAAACGCATCGAAGCACGGGACGATATTTTTGTCCGCCCTCATCTTGTCAAGGAACATCGACAGAGCCGAGCCAAGCTCGCCACTCTCCGTTTTGGTCACTCTGTCGTCCTCTGACTTCCAGAGCGTCAGGAGCAGCGTCTTGATTGAGTCCTTTTTCTCCACATCGAAAATGCCGTCGTCCGTGTAGAACGGATTGAATGAAATCGGGTTATCATCGGTGTAGGTATAGTAGATACCATCCTCGCCGTGGGTACGGTTGTGGATGAAATTACTCAGACCTTCGTAGGAGTTACCGGTATCAATCAGCAGGATATGCGCCCCCTGTTCATAATACTGTCGGACAAGGTGGTTGGTGAAGAATGACTTGCCGGAGCCTGACGGACCAAGAATGAACTTGTTACGGTTGGTAGTGATACCGCGCTTCATCGGTTCATCAGAGATGTCAAGATGAATAGGCTTACCCGTGAGACGATCAACCATCTTGATGCCAAAAGGCGAAAGACTGCTCCGGTAGTTGGTTTCGGCAGTAAAGAAGCACGCTGCTGGTTCGATGAACGTATAGAACGATTCTTCCGCAGGGAAATCAGCCTCGTTGCCAGGCATTGCCGACCAGAACAGTGTCGGGCAGTCGATGGTGTTGTGCCGAGGCATACAGCCCATAGTCGCCAACTGACCGCCGACATCATTCTTGATGCGTCGCAGTTCCTCTGTGTCATCGCTCCACGCCATCACGTTGAAGTGGGCCCGGACTGAAGTCAATCCGTAGGAATGTGCCTCATTGAGATAGCGGTCTATCCACTCACGGTTAATGGCATTGCTTCGGCTATACCGCGAAAGAGAGTTCATGTTCCTTGCCGTTTTCTCGAACTTCGCCAAGTTCTCGTCGTGGTCATCAATCAGTATATACTGATTGTAGATGTGGTTGCAGGGTAAGAGCAACCCGACGGGACTTGCAAACGAAAGACGGCAGTCGCTCCGGTCAGTCGATAACCGCTCATAACGGTTGTCTGTGCTGACCTTCGCAGGAAGATCATCCGTGTCGGAGAGAGTATGCAGACATAACATCTTGTCGCCAATCCTCATTTGTTGCGCCGATAAGTCTATGTCCTCTAAGCAGGTTACATCCTCCATCGAAAGGGACATATACTTCTCGATAAGTCCGGAAGTTTTGTCAGTACCGACCAACTCATCGTCACTCATGCGACGCAGCCGGATATAACCGGTGTCATTGATGATGCGCTCGAACTGCTCCACCGATTCCATGAACTTGACAATCATCTCGTGATTGAGTTCCTTCGGCGTCAACCGTCCACGGCAGAGCGTCGAGAAGTTGCTTTGCTGACGCGCCCTTTCCTTTGTTGTCTTGGTAAGGAAGAGGTAACACCGGTGGGACAGGTACGGACGCTCGTTGAAGTGGCGTTCAAATGAACGGTCGAGAAAAGAGAGGTCATCCTTCTGGAGTTCCGGCTTGTACCGCTCAGACACGAACCAGTCCTGTTTATGTACTACCGAGTAGTGAGGCAGGACCTTGATTGCCTTGCACCATGCTCCATGCATGGCTTCATACTCCTGCGAGGTGACGGTGAATAGTTCCGGCAGAGCAACCTCGAAAGCGACTGTAATGTCGGCATCCTTACTGATTATGCAACCATGTTCGACTGCGAGAAGCGGCAGCTTCGACTCCAGTGTTGTGGCTTTAAGTGTATTTCTCATTTTCGTCCTTTAATCAGTTTGTTAAGGCGCAGGCGGTTGATTATGTAGCGTGGATGATATTTCACAGCGGCTAATTTCATCAGACCGTGTTCGCCGTACTTGGCATTGAGATGGAAGGTGAGCCAGACAAGGGCTGAGGCGGCAGTTACACCGAACCCGATGCAGATCCATTGGGAAACGCCCGCGATATACATGATGACGAACACCACGAACAGGGCGAGCAATCCTCCTGCGAAGATGAACAGGTACTGCGCCTTCAGACCCTTGTACTCCACCGACCGTCCTATGCCTTTGTTAATTGCATACTCGGCCATTGGCTCAGATGATTAGAGGAAGAATGAGCGGAGGATGGTGGCGGCGACAATCAGGAAGATACACGCGCCGAACCACGATGCGGCAGTCTTGCTTGTGTCGGGGTCGCCGCTCGACCACTTGGAATAGACCTTGATGCCTCCGATGAGACCCACCACGGCACCGATGGCATAAACCAGTTTGGTGCCCGGGTCAAAATATGAAGTCACCATAGAGGTCGCCTCGTTAATGCCGCTCAGACCGTTGCCGGCGGCGGAGGCACGAAAACCTCCGAGGATTGTTCCGAGTACCGCCAGGGTTATGCGGCACTTGAAACTGGATATTTTATTTTTGATAGAGGGATTCATTGTTTGGGGGTGAGATTAGTTTTTTTGATACTTGGGTAAGAAATCGGAAAGATCGAACTCTCCGAAAGCTTTTACGTTGACCGGCTCAGGCGTGGCAATCTTTGCGGTTTCCTTCGCCTCAGCCATTTCATCTACCTTGTGATGACATTCGTCAAGCCTGTCAAGAATGTAGCGGGGCAGATGATTCATCAGTTCTGTGTTCTTGAAGTCGGCGAAGACTCGTACCACATACTGATGTTCCTCAGATGTAGGCTTACTCTTGCGTCCAAGGATCAATTCTGCACGGGCAAGTTCATCGAATGTCGCTCCTTCCGCGATAGGCTCGGCTACAGAGTCATCGCTTGCGGCAATTTCTTCTGCGAGCCGTTCATCAGTCTCAAATGCAGCCTTTATTTCCTCAGGACTCAATGCCGGAGGAGTCGGAGTCTGGGTCTCTTTGGGTTCATCAAACTCGACATCTTCAAGTTCAATCTCCTCGTTGAAATACTCGACAACTACAGCTTCGGCGGCTTTTGCCACGAGCTTTCGCACATCGTCAACAGAATATTTGCTTCTGCCAATGCCGGCTTTTCGTCCGGGTGACGGGGAATTAGAGGATGGTGTCTGCTCTGGAAAGCTGCTTGGTGTTTCCGTCGGTTTTTCTTCGTTGGAGTCTTTCTTTCGCCTCATCACATCGAATGCGATAAAGGCCATCAGACCGATATTGAGAAGAAAGACCGCAGCCAACAATAAGTCCTTTGTCATGGCTGGCTGTTGTAAACATCCGACTTCATCTGTTCCAGAAGCTCGTCGTTCAGTCCCAGATGCACAAGGATGATGGATTCGGCAAATGAGCCGATGGTGGCTCCCGTATCGGCCCAGCTGACAATCTGTTTGAGAGCCTCGGCACATTCGACATCCACATGGATCCACGCTGAACCCCGTTTCTGAGAGTCCGGGCAGAGATACGTTTCGAGGTAATTGCCTCCGACTGTCTGGTAGATTGCCAAATCGCCCGGCATGAGTTTGTCGTACATTACCTTGCGCATTATCTCGTGGAGGAATTTATATTCCTTCAGATGTTCACGTAGAATAGCACTGACATACGACCGTACAGTCGTATTGTTCTGGGCGATAAGACGGACGACACTTTTTAGTTTGTCGAGCGTGCTTTCTGTGATACCTATGCACCTCTGGTGCTTTATCGGCACATGGGTCAGGTATATCTCGGCATAGTCCGCTTTTGTCTTGTCGGATATGCCTGTATCTGTTTTGTGAGAGGGTTTCATTCTTTGGTTTGAAAAGGGTTGGGAACTTTCTGCTGTCGCATCATTTCGCCGATAAGTTCGGAGAACTCATTGAAATGATAATCAAGCAGATTATGAATGAATACCGACAACGGAAATCTTTCCCATCCGTCGCCAAAGCACCGCATCAGGGCCTTGACCTTCTTGCAATCCACCTTCGAGACATAGTAAGTCTTGCCGTAGCGCATTGACTCACCGAAGTTCGGACGGAGAAATATCTCCTGATAATCCTTGGGCGTCTTTACCATACCATTTTGCCGGCACGGTAAAACGGTACCCGTATTTTCTCGATTCTTTTCTTTGGTTTCTTCCACCTTTGGGAGTTCGGATGTCGCCGGGGCATCTCCTTTATCAGTTCTTCGCTGAGGAGAGACAGGTTTGTAGGCGTCCAGAAAGTTGTCGGGTGTAATCTGTCCATCGTTCTTTTTCGCCATAGCGTTACTTGGTGGTTATTTCAAGAAATTCATCCACTAACTGCTCGATACCGCTTCCTTTGAGCTGGGTCTTGTCGGGGGGCATGAGTGTAGAGCGGAAGATGGCCCGCTTCATCTCGCTGCTTCCCTCACGACGGAATCTTACACTATTTGGGAGCGTGGACTTCATCACGTTGATGTTCAGTTCCGCCATGAACGAGTCATAGACCTTGTAGAGTTCCGTTCGTTCACGTGGGTCAACCATTGTCCAGAGGACATTGAGGTCCTTGATGGTGGATGCGCCGGTTGTCATGAGAACTTCACGGACGTAGTTGCAGAAGCTGATACCGCTTTCGAGAACATTTCTGTCAGCCGTCATAGGGCAGAAAACGTAATGCACATTGCGGATTACGTCAACCACGTTGAAGTTATTGATTGTGCCCGGCAGGTCGAAGAACAGGAAGTCGGGGATATACTGGTCCAGATAGTCCTGGGCTGTCTGCAATGCTTCGGAGAGTTCACACTCCAGCACGGGGTATGCCCGTTTCTGTGATTTCTGGAATGAATCGTACAGTTGCTTGCGTAGAAATTCACTCTGCTGGCAGTCGCGCAGTTCACGCTCGCGTTCACGGGCTATACTGTGCTGGGGAGGGTCGCAGTCGATAACCGCCACTTCATACCCTTTGAGGTAATGAAGGCAGCTGGCGAGGAGTACCGTTATGGTCGATTTGCCGACACCGCCTTTTTGCGATGATACGGCGACGAGAATAGGTTTCTTCATCTCGATTTATGGGATGGAGGGTTAATAATTCAGTTGTCTAATCGCTTGACAGCTTACTCAATTGAATGCATGACTGCTTAATCACTCAATCGATTGGACGCACAGACGATTGACTGATTGGTTGGAGTGCTGACTAATCAGTACGTCAACCAATCAACCGGATAATCGCGCAACTGCGCAGTCAGATGATTGGGTGGGCGATTGATTGGGTATGGCTTCAGTCAATCAGGCGAGCGATATTCTGATTGTTCAGTCAATTGGTCAGTTGCAGTTCTGCCACTTTGAGCATTAGCTATACTGAGGTTCTGACTAACCAATCAGTCACGCAATCGCTTGTTTGGCGAGGCAGGCTATCAACCAATCGGTTGATGCTTTACCCGGTCAATCAAACAGGTGCATAATCAGTTGGGTGAAGTGTCGATTGAAGTGCCGTGGGACCGCATGGGCGGCAGCAATCGACGGTCAAAGGGTCGGTAACATTTACCATCCACGCATAGAGCTGAGTCTATCGCGCTGAAAATCAATAGTGACTTGACGGAGATCCGGTTGCATGTCTGATTGGCTAATCAGTCAATCACCGTCCGATGTCATAGTATTATTAAGAGACGTCTCGTGTCATCGACTCGGATTCAGAGCCTTCCGTCGAAGGCATTCCGTGTCGTTGACGGTGCAAAGTAAGGGATTATTTCTCGTTCCGACCAAACTTTTTTGGCCGGATATAGCATAAGGTTGTACATGTATACTCCTATATACAATGGATATAGCACCAACCGGCTTGAAATCGCCGTAACTTTGCATCGTGCAACGGAAGCTGCATCCTCAGCATCCGAAAGGCCTCTTGTCAGGGACCGGACAAAGGCATTTTATTTCAGGTATTTCTTATTAGGAGGAGTGTTCATTGGAACACAGCAAGGTGTCCAAACCGTTACCGTTTGGATTTCGGGTAACTCCGTCGTTACCACGAAATAACCTTGCCGTGCCGGGGCTTTGGGACCGCTCCGAAGTCGCAATCCCCATTGAAAAACCTGCGGTGCTTGAAGAAAGACGTGCCGTTGAAAACCATTTTACCCAAGAAACAATGAAAACATCAGATAAGGCAGGGCGACCCAGGTCGTCCAACCCCTGCACGCATTGCGTCATGGTAAGGTTTGACGACCTTGAATATGACGCGCTGCTGCGCATGATGGAGAAAGCCGGAGAAACAGTAAAGGCAACCTTCATCAAACAAATCATAGCAGACAAGCCCTTCCGGGTGCTTGTCACCGACAAGACTCTCGCACTCTATACTGCGAAGCTGGGTGAGTTTTTCTCCCAGTTCCGCACATTGGGCGTGAACTACAACATCGTGGTAAGAGAACTTCGCGCCGGTTTCACTGAGAAAAAGGCTATGAGCCTGCTCTATGAACTGGAGAAAACAACACGTGAGATGATTGCAATCATGGGAGAAGTCAGGGAGCTTACCGAAAAATTAGATGAGCAATGGTCGCAAAAATCAGTATAGGTTCCTCGCTCTACGGCGCTCTTGCCTACAATGGCGAGAAAATCAATGAGGCCAGAGGGCGGATTCTCGGTTCCAACAAAATCGTGATACCCCCTGACGGTCAAGCAAGGATTGCCCGGATGGTCGAGGACTTCAAAAGTTTCATGCCCAAAATGGGAAGAACAAAGAAGCCCGTACTCCACATATCATTGAATCCTCATCCAGATGATAGACTGACGGACCAGGACTTTGAAATCCTCGCACGCGAGTATATGGAGAAACTCGGTTTCGGCGACCAGCCATTCGTAATCTACAAGCATGAGGACATCGACCGACACCATATCCATATCGTGACGGTCAATGTCAATGAGCAGGGCAAACGCTTGAATCAGGCTTTCCTGTTCCGGCGCAGTAAGGCAATCACGAATGAACTTGAAGAGAAATATGGTCTCCATAAGGCTCAACGAGAAAGAGTATCTCCCGATGCTCCAATCAAAAAGCTGGACCCTTCAGGAGACATCAAGCGTCAGGTTCAGAACACGGTCAAGCTCGTAGGTATGCGTTACAAATTCCAGACCCTTGGCGAATACAATGCCATCCTCTCCTTATATAATATAAGGTGTGAGCCGACCGACGGTAGAGTGAACGGCAGGGAATACCACGGGCTGGTTTACTTTGCGATGAACGATAACGGGGAAACTATTTCCACTCCGTTGAAGGCGTCACGCCTCGGAAAATTCGCAAGTAGAGCGGCTGTTGAAGGACGCTTCGAGAGAGCAAAGCAGAGTATTGAGGTGAAGCCGACAAAAAGAGTTGTCGCATCCGTCATTGCTGAATCATCCGGAAAGGATGACTTCATATCCCGTCTCAAAGACAAGGGTATTGACCTTGTGCTTCGCACTAATGAAAGCGGGCGTATCTACGGCGTGACTTTCGTTGACCATAACAGCCAGACTGTTCTCAACGGCTCCAGACTCGGACCGCAGTTCTCGGCAAATGCTTTCGAGCAATGGTTCAATGGTGATGGCGAGAAGCCGATAGTATCTGCCCCGAATACTCAGACTCCGATTCCGAACACTTCACAGAGTACCGGCGGAGCTTCAACACCTCCTCCGCCACCTCCGTCACCATCTTCGGCACAGACTCAGACCCGGCAGGCTGCATACGGTTCAAGTCAAGGCTACGACCAACCGACACTTCCCGGTCTCGACCTGTTCCAAGTCGGTCCAGGCTTCAATGCCGAGGAAGAAGCCTTTTACCGAGCCATGCAACGTAAGAAGAAAAAGCGTCGTGGACCAAAATTATAAACCCTTAACTTCAAAATACAATGTCGCAACTTTTAGATTTGTAGAATGATTCTATGGAGCAGAAAACAGACGTTTTTTGTTAACAATAGTTATAGAAGAAGGTCAGTGAACTAGTGTCACAACCAGATAATATCTATTTCTTGTAGTAGTCTGACCTCTTCTTTTGATTACATTCTCTATCTATGAACGCGAGTTCGGGATAAGAACCACCATAAAAAATTGAATCGGCAGCTTGGAA
>ENA-UOJC01003155-UOJC01003155.1-human-gut-metagenome-genome-assembly--contig:-C104-NODE-3155-length-16077-cov-10.674448_pt1 | contig 16077 bp, 23 predicted proteins | sample MGYA00242339_ERZ723886 | MGnify/ENA metagenome assembly ERZ723886 | reverse complement strand
TATAATCAGTAAGTGTGATTTGGAGTTCTGTGGACAGAACTGCGGAAACTCAAGCAATCTTTATATTGACACTGCCTTTAGCTATAGGCTATAATTTAAATTTAGTGATTATGAAACAGATATGATTTGGAGGTATTCCCTTGGCAAACTTAAAAGAAGAAATTAATAAACGAAGAACCTTTGCCATCATCTCCCATCCGGATGCGGGCAAAACCACTTTAACAGAGAAATTCCTTCTCTATGGCGGCGCCATTAACCTGGCCGGTTCGGTCAAAGGAAAGAAAACGGCAAAACATGCGGTTTCCGACTGGATGGAAATTGAAAAACAGAGAGGTATTTCCGTCACCTCTTCTGTACTGCAGTTTGAATATGACGGATACTGCATTAACATTCTGGATACCCCGGGACATCAGGACTTCTCCGAGGATACTTACCGGACACTGATGGCTGCCGACTCCGCTGTCATGGTCATCGACGCCTCCAAGGGTGTTGAGGCTCAGACAAAGAAATTGTTTAAAGTATGTCTGCTCAGGGATATCCCGATTTTTACTTTTATTAATAAAATGGACAGAGACGCCAATGACCCATTTGAACTGATGGACGAAATCGAATCCGTTCTTGGCATCAGTACCTGTCCAATGAACTGGCCGATTGGCTCCGGTAAAGAATTCCGCGGCGTTTATGACCGCCGTGCCAAACATGTAACTACCTTTACCGCTTTTGCCAACGGACAAAAGGAAGTAGCCTCTGAGAATCTTGCCATAGATTCCCCGGAACTTCTCGGCATGGTCGGTGACGAATTATTCCAAACGCTCCAGGACGATATTGAACTTCTGGACGGCGCCAGCTCCGAATTTGATATTGACAAGGTCAGCCATGGTAAACAGACACCTGTGTTCTTTGGTTCTGCACTGACCAACTTTGGTATCGAAATCTTTTTGAACTATTTCCTCGAGATGACAAGTTATCCGCTGCCTCGAAAATCCGATATCGGAGAAATCAGTCCTTTTGACAAAGATTTTTCTGCCTTTGTCTTTAAGATTCAGGCAAATATGAATAAAGCCCATCGTGACCGTATCGCCTTTATGCGTATTTGCTCCGGTAAATTTGAAGCCGGTATGGATGTTTACCACGTTCAGGGTAAAAAGAAATTAAAACTATCCCAGCCGCAGCAATTAATGGCCCAGGAACGAAAAATTCTGGATGAAGCCTATGCAGGGGATATTATCGGTGTCTTCGATCCGGGCATTTTTTCCATCGGCGATACTATCTCCGTTCCGGGAAAAACCTTTGCCTATGAAGGTATTCCAACCTTCGCACCGGAACATTTTGCAAAAGTGCGCCAGGTCGATACGATGAAACGTAAACAGTTCATTAAAGGTGTTACCCAGATTGCCCAGGAAGGTGCGATTCAGATTTTCCAGGAATATAATACAGGTATGGAGGAAATCATTGTCGGCGTTGTCGGCGTTCTCCAGTTTGATGTATTGAAGTTCCGTCTGGAAAATGAATACGGCGTTGAAATCCGTATGGATGCCATGCCGCATGAATATATCCGTTGGATAACAAATCCTGATACAGATGTTGCACGTATCAACGGAACCTCTGACATGAAACGAATCAAAGACCTGAAAGGTAATCCGCTCCTTCTCTTTATCCATGAGTGGGCAGTCAACACAGTGTTAGATAAAAATAAAGGGCTCGAACTGTCCGAGTTCGGCCGCTGGTAGACGGAGATTACACACATGATAAAAAAAGATATTTTAATTGCCGTTGTTGATGGACAGGGCGGCGGCATCGGCCGCCAGTACATTGAAAGCCTGACAAAACAGCTTCCGCAGGACCTGCCGGTCATTATCCGGGCCCTCGGGACCAATTCGGCAGCTACCTCCAATATGATGCGGGCCGGAGCCACCGATGGAGCTACCGGAGAAAATGCTATTGTAAAAAATGCCGGCAAGGCAGATATCATCGTCGGCGTTGTTGCCATTGTCGTACCGGACTCCATTCTCGGCGAATTATCCCCAAAGATGGCCAATGCTGTCGGTCAGAGCGATGCCCTGCGTATCCTCATCCCATTCGATAGCTGCAACACCCGGATTGCCATGCTTTCCACCGGACCGCTGCAGCAATTTATCGACAAGGCTGTCCAAATGACCATACAACGTATTAAAGAATTGAGTTAAGACTGTCTAATATGATCTAAAACGGCCGTGTCACATACTTATCTTTATGTAACACGGCCAGCATCCGATTTTCCATTTCTATTCCTTCTAGTTTAACTAAGCGCAAACTTTTTTGGCGCAATGAATCAATCAGTAAATTTTCCGGCAAAATAGCGATTCCCAGGCCTGCTGCTCAAGTTCTGCTACCGCATGGGATACTGCAGATTGGGTTAAATGCAGCTTTTTTGCAGCACCTGTAAAAGTTCCTGTTTCTTCAATCAATTCTAAAATCTCCAAATGTCTTATATTCATAATGGCTCTCCAAGGCATGAATTATATTAATGGATTTTATAAAATTATATCATTTTACAGATTTCAAGACAAAATATACAATAAATAGGACTGGGAGAGGGGGATTAATTAGCCGCATTGCCGCAATCATTCCGCCGCTTGTCATCCTTGGACTCATATTTACATTTTACACGCTTTTTATAACCAACGCTGTCGTCACCGCCGTATTAAAAGGGATGCAGGCCGGAGTAGCTGCCTTAATCGTAGATTTGATCATTGATATGTCTTCGATGATACTCAAATAACACTCTCCTTTTTTATCAGCTATGATACCAGCCGCCTTCCTCGCAAACTTTGTCGTTGGAATCAACGTGGCCCTCATACTGCTTGTCTGCTGTTTCTTACATTTCTTAAAATCGGACTTTTGAGCATTGGCAGCGGCTACGCCATCATACCATTGATTCAGGAACAGGTTGTCGATCGAGCCGAATGGATCAGTGAAAGAATGTTTACGGTCATCATAAGCGGAATCGTGGGTGCAGTTGCTTATTTATAAGGTTCCCTAGTTTTCAGATTCTAAAACAAGCCCTTCGGATCTATAAAAAATCCAAAGGCAATGTAACTAAGGTCTCGGCTACTAGCGGTCTTCATATCTCCAACTTATACAAAAATTCAAAAAAACTTAGTCTGAATCCGAAAGATTACCAAAAATAAATCGCTGCTAAATTTTCTCCAGCTTTTGAAAATTTGCAATAAAAAACTGCATTGTTTGATTTCTTTCCGACTATCAAACAGTGCAGCCTTCTACATAAAAACGAAAAACCAGGGCCGAGTCACACTCAGCCCATACAAAAACCTCTATGAATTTTTTAATTCGTAGTATCATTATACTCTACCCTGAATATAATTTTTCTTATATGATAAAAGTTTTTTATAATATGTATGATATGTCAAAAAATTTTCTGCCTCTTCCATTAATTCAATATTAAACTTTATCCCCCGTTCATCCATATGTTCAACTAACTGTTTTGGTGTCTTTAATTCTTTCATAATTACTTTTCCTTATGCTTAATTATACTATAAGGATACACCTTGTTAATATTCTTTCAATACAAGTTCTCCCTCTCCTATTATTTTACAATTTTCATATATGGATATACTTCTTCAACCATGGCATCCGGATACTGGTCATCCAGAAATTCACTGACAACACTCCGCGGTGGTATCGAAGCCTGCCGCTGTACATAGCGGGTAATGGCCAGCGATGAAACCAGCGCTGTAAGCACCATGATAACCATCAACACCCAGGTCAGAATCGTCCCTGATATTAATGGAATTTTCTCAACCCATCGGCTGACCACCGGATAAATCAGATAAATAAGTATCAGGGCTGCAATCCCCCAAAAGCCGCAGAATAACAGATTAATCCGCCCATTCAAGTTAAAAGGAATGTGACTGTAATCCCAGAATGTAGTCCCGAAGAGGAATTCAGCAAGCACTGAACATGAATATTCAAACACGCCGCCAAAAAAGAAACCGCCCAGAAAAACAAGAATCTTGCTCTTTCTCGCCGAATCCAACAGTCCGACCCCAAGAGCTCCTCCGGCGCCCCAGACAATGCTGAAAGGTATATAAAGAAAACTGCTTCGACTCATGACCCGCCCCGTCGTCGCCCACATAAAAACAGTTTCCACAATATCTCCCGCCACTCCGCTGATAAAAAACATCCAGATCAGCTTTTCCAGGCAAAGTCCTGGCGCAAATGTACGGCCGTGAACTCTTCCAAAACCATTTTCTTCCGAAGGTTTCTGACTTTTTAATTCGGGAAATGACGTGTACATACGGCGCTGAACTGCCATAAAAATCCGCCGTCCCATATTTCTTCGTACCTGGTTTGCCTGACTGGCCACATTCTCTGCCATGCCGCCTTTTAAGTTCAAATGAAGAGAAGCCGCCAGGGTAACACCAAGGTCAATGATAAATACAATTCCTATGCCCCACAGCACCAGCTTAACCGCCTGCTTTGGTATTAGAAGAAGTAAAATATGAATCGGCGGCTGAATAAGCCACAGGGCCACTGCAGCAAGAATTCCCCAAAAAATGGAATATCTGAGACAAATGTATCCATTCAAATTATAAGGCATATTCCGGTAATCCCAGAAACGGCGTCCGGTTATTTTTCTAAGAAGCGCCCCTGTCACATATTCAATCACTGTCACAATCCCTATAGCTCCGATAACCTGCCAAAAAGGCTGTAAACTGTAATCTGACAGCACATTCAATATGACAAACATACTGATTCCATATACCGGACACATAGGACCGTTCAGAAATCCCCGGTTGATAAAACGGCCATATTTAAAAGCCGCAAATATTTCTTCTGTCACCCACCCTAAAAAAGAATAGATAAAAAAGAAGGCAATGTGTAAGTAAAGTTCCTGATACATAATCCTTTTTCTCTCCCTCTTCGAAGCTTCATCTAATTGTATGTTACTCCTAGTTTAATTTATCCGCTATCGAATATCCAATGGTTTTCTCCGGCATAGAAACATTAAAATTGTCAGCAATGGTTGCCCCTATGACCGCAAAGCTATCTAACTCACCCATGGAACCAAAACCTACGAAAGATGATGAATAAACAAGTAAAGGCACCTTTTCTCGGGTATGGTCCGTGCCGCTGTAGGTTGGATCGTTGCCGTGGTCGGCCGTAATCATAAGTAAATCCTCTGGGCCGAGTTTCTCTAAAAGTTCCCCAAGCATTACATCAAACCTCTCCAGTTCCTCTCTATATCCCTGGGGATTTCTCCGATGTCCCCAAAGGGCATCAAAATCTACCAGATTGACAAAACAAAGACCCTTAAAATCCTCTCCGGCAATGTCAATCGTCTGTTCCATACCATGAACCGATGATTTTGAGCGTTCTGCCCGGGTAATGCCTTCACCGACAAAGATATCATTAATCTTTCCAACGGCAATGACATCCAGACCGGCATTCTTCAAGGCATTCAACGCCGTCGGTCCGAAGGGCTTTAACGCATAATCATGACGGTTGCTGGTCCGTTTAAATTCGCCCCGTTTTTTGCCTACATAGGGCCTGGCAATAACCCGACCGACCTTCCACTCTTCCCGCATGGTCAACTCTCTGGCAATCTCACAGCAACGGTACAATTCCTTCAAATCAAAGGTTTCTTCATTCCCGCAAATCTGAAGTACCGAATCGGCAGAAGTATAAACAATCATATGACCTGTGGCAATTTCCTCTTCACCCAATTCCTCCAAAATAACTGTTCCGCTGGCGCTCTTATTACCGATGACTTTATGTCCGGTACGCCGTTCTAGCTCGGCAATCAAATCCGGCGGGAATCCGTTTTCCGTGAAAGTCTTAAAGGGCGTCGTCACTTTCAAACCCATCATTTCCCAGTGCCCTGTCATCGTATCTTTGCTGGCACTGGCCTCCCGAAGTGTCGCATAATAGCCCATAGGTTCTTCCACCGATCCAACCTGCTTCAACTGTTTCAGATTTGCTATTCCAAGTTTCTGAAGAGTCGGAATATCGAAGGTATCGGCACACTCGGATATATGTCCCAGCGTATCCGCTCCGGCATCTCCGTAATCTGCCGCATCCGGCATCTCACCGATGCCCAGAGAATCGATAACAATTAAAAATACCCGGTTGAATTTTTTCATTACGGTTCCACCTCCAATGTTTTTGGCGAAAAAGCCCGCGGCAGCAACTCCGCCAGTGTACAAACTTGATAATCTTCCGGGCTTTTCGCAATAATAATCCGAAACTTCTCCGGCTCACAAAACTCCGCCATTACCTGACGGCAGACGCCGCAGGGTGCGCAATAATCCCGGATTTCTCCATGTTTTCCCCCGACAATGGCAATCGCCTTAAAATCCCGATAGCCTTCGCTGACTGCTTTAAAGATTGCTGTCCGCTCCGCACAATTTGACGGACCAAAAGCCGAATTTTCTATATTACATCCAGCGAATACCCGGCCATCCTTACACAAAAGAGCAGCACCTACCTTAAAATCTGAATAAGGCGCATAGGCATAGTCCAATTGGGCAATAGCCTTCCGAATAAGTTCTTCCCACATGCTACATTTCTCCTTTGATAATCTTTACAATCCGGCTGGTACCAAGTCTCGAAGCTCCTAACTCAATAAATTTTTCTGCATCCGCCATGGAAGAAATCCCCCCGGCGGCTTTAATCTTAACCCCCGGCCCAATATTTTCAGAAAAGATCTTCACATCTTCAAAGGTGGCGCCGCCTCCTCCAAATCCGGTGGAAGTCTTAATATAATCTGCTCCCGAATCAGTAACTACATGACAGAGCTGAATTTTCTCCGCCTCTGTCAAAAAACAGGTTTCAATAATCACTTTCAAAATATGACTGCCGCAGACGGATTTAATATCCCGGATTTCTTTAAACACCCAGTCGTATTTTCCCTCTTTGACCCAACCCATATTTATGACCATATCAAATTCATCGGCTCCATCAGACAACGCCTGCTCTGTCTCAAAAATTTTAACTTCTGAAGTCGAATAACCGTTAGGGAATCCGATGACCGTACAGATTTTCATTTGTTCACCCACATATTTCTTTGCCATTTTAACGAAATTCGGTGGTATACACACTGAAGCCGTCCTATAGGTCATCGCATCATCACACACTGTTTTAATCTCATCCCAGGTCGCTGTCTGTGTCAATAATGTATGGTCCACCTTGGATAAAATTTCTTCCTCCATTCGTCTGTATCCCTGACTCATTTAATTCATCCCTTTCCCTTCTTACGGTTTCTCACCGTCTCTGTCGTCAAATATTCAATCTATCCATTAATTGAGCAGAAGTCGTCACTGGCCCACTGAAAAACATCTTCCCAAAGTCCCTGAGACAGACGGAGAAACACCTGTTTCTTGACCCTCTCCATGGCTTCGTCTCCTCCCCTTTACCTAAAGTTTAATATATACTTCCGCTGTTGACAATAGGCTGTGTATCCTTACCCGAACAAGGGACATTTGTCCCGATAATAATCGAATTAACCATCTCGTCATTGACCTTCTGTTTTTCACTTTTCAGCGTATTGCTTTTTAAGGATACCCGTTTTCTGGTCGGTACAGATACGACTTCCATATCCGCTGTCTTGTTTCTTAACGCTTTTATGGCCGCGCTGTCTTTAATTCGCCAAAAGCAATACATATGGCTACCCTACCGATACATGAAACCATGATCAGAAACCCTGCTGCCACAGCCTGTTCTTCCACAGCCTGACGGATGCCAAGAGCAAGCAGGTAGCCCAATGCCAATAATAAAATCAGATTAATAATAAGTATCATGACGCCATTCGCCTGTAAATCATTGAAACGGGGATGGTAAAATCCGGATTCAGTGTTTCTATTGTCAATAGATACTCGCTAAAAAATATCCCATAGAAAAATCTGCAAGCCCCCCACAACGTACTGCCGCATATTTCCGAAAATTCACCGATGTCACTTAGTATATCACAGCTTTATGAATTTTGTGTAGAAAATCCCCCAAACCAAAGCCTTCTGCCAAAAATTCCTATATCAAAATGCAGCATTTTATTCTAATTTTGAAAATTTGCACAAAGTAAAATGATTTTGCAATTTGTGCAAAGATTTCGTCGATTCCAAACGAAAAACCTTTTATTATACAAATTATCATATACAAAACAAAACGGCGGCACTGCTTGATATGATACCTCTTAAGTCAATGTCATTAAGTTAATTGAAAAGAGAATTAAAATATCGCTCAAATGATATTTTAATTCTCTTTTTTGTGTCATAGACATGTAAAAAAGCTTGACAAGGGGCATATCAGCTTCCCGCAATGCCGTCTTAATATTTATTCTACATTAAGTTTTCCAAGAAATTCTTTCATTCGCTGATTTCGCGAATTAAACACTGTTTCCGGTGAACCTTCCTCAACAATGACACCCTTATCCATGAAAATGACATAATCCGACACATTTCTCGCAAAATTCATTTCATGGGTAACGATGACCATGGTCATTTTTTCTGCTGCCAGGTTTTTAATAATTTTTAAAATTTCTCCCGTCAACTCCGGGTCCAGAGCGGATGTCGGTTCATCAAAGAACAAAATCCTCGGATTCATTGCCAGAGCCCGCGCAATGGATACTCGCTGCTGCTGGCCGCCGGATAATTGGTACGGATAGGCATTGGCCTTATCCGAAAGTCCCATCTTACGAAGCAGCTCTTTGGCTTCCTCGAAAACTTCGTCTTTATTTCGATGCTGTACCCGAAGAGGAGCATCCGTAATATTTTTAATGACCGAGTAGTGTGGAAATAAATTAAAATTCTGGAACACCAAACCATAATAACCGTGAATCCTCTTTAAATCAAACGCTTTGGCATAAGCTGCTTTTCCGTCCTCGCTCTTTGCCGCCGCTTCTCCCAGGTAGATAATATCCCCATCGTCAATCTTCTCAAGCATGGTAGCACATCGGAGCAGCGTAGATTTTCCCGAACCGGACGGACCAATAATACTTAATACCTCTCCCTCATTTACCGTCAGGGAGATATCTTTTAAAACTTCAAGACCGTCGAAGCTCTTTTTTATATGATTCATTTCAAGTAAATTCATCCCTCATCCTCCTAACGATAATAATTTAGCTTCTTTTCTAAATAATCAAAGAACATGGCCACCAAAAGATTAAAAACATAATAAAATACAGCAGCTACCACAAACGGTATCATAGAAGACTGGGCTGCCACCAATTGCTTCGTCAGCGTAAACATTTCGGCTACTGCCAACGTGAAGGCCAGTGATGTATCTTTAACAAGGGTAATCGTTTCATTTGCCACTGCCGGGATAATCCGCTTAACGACCTGAGGCATGACAATATGTATAAAGGTCTGACTCTTGCTGTAACCAAGCAGTTTGGCCGCCTCATACTGGCCATCCGGAATGGCTAAGATACCGCCCCGGTAAATCTCCGCAAAATAAGCCGCATAGTTCAATGCAAACCCTATCAATACCGCATTCAAACGATAAGACCGGGTAATCGGAATCCCAAAAATAAAATAAGGGCCGAAATAAACGACCAGAAGCTGGAGCATCAGCGGTGTTCCGCGCATAATTGATATATATATTTTTGCAAGGATAGAAAGAATTTTAAATTTTGACATCCGGACAAGAGCCAGACCAAGACCGAGAATCAATGAAGACACCAACGTCACAAAAAATATCTCAATGGTCACACCCATACCGCTGGACAACTGTCTTATAATATCTGTAATCGTCATCAATTGACCTCCCCATAGCAATCAGGGGAGCGATATTGCTCGCTCCCCTGATGTCCGTATACTTTATTTGCCGATACAGATGTTGTCTTTATTCATATCGTATTTATCAGCAATTTCATCGATAGTGCCGTCAGCTTCCATCTCAAGTAATGTGGCCCATACCTGGTCACGAAGCTCTTCGTTGCCCAGTTTAAAACCAATACCATACTGCTCTGTGGAAATGACATCATCCAGGATAATAATATTTTCATTTTTGCTCATTTTTGCTCTTGCTACGCCTTCATCCATGGCTACAGCATCTGCAGAACCTGCTTCAAGTTCCATTAATGCAGATTCATATTCCTGTACTTCAATCAACTCACCAAAAGAATCGGCCAACGCCTTAATCTCGGCATTTTCTTCATCTTTTAAAGCTGCAAGTGCGGAAGAATCGACCTGGACTAATACGATCTTTCCGGCCAGATCTGCTGCAGAAGTAATATCTCCATCTTTCTTCACAACAAATACCTGCGTATTATCAACATATGGCTCAGTCCATGTATAGCTGTCTTCACGGCCATTCATTGTAAATCCGTTCCAGATACAATCAATCGCTCCGGAATTCAATTCCATATCTTTAGCATCCCAGTCAATCGGAGTTTTCACAAGTTCCCATCCATTGCGCTCACAGACTTCCTGAGCCAGATCCAGGTCAAAGCCGACATATTCGCCGTTTTCCTGATATCCATATGGAGGGAAGCTTGCATCGAAACCAACGGTAAATGTGGTTCTCTCACCGCCGGCCGCTATTATCTCTCCATCGGCCTTGCTCTCAACACCTGTTTCTGCTGTTGTTTCTACTGTTGTTTCCGCTTTTGTCTCAGCTTCTTTATTACCGCATCCTGTCGCCAGAACTCCTACTGCCAGAACTCCGGCCATAATCAATGCCATATTCTTTTTCATAATCCTTTCCTCCCAGATTCATAAATAAATTACTCTGTTATTCGTATAATACTTTATCATGGTAACACGAAAACGTAGCCCTGTCAATATAGAAAAATGCCGCCAATTGGCGGCATTTTTCAGTATTTACTTATATTAATCTTCCAGATATTCTCTATAGTCAGATTCGCTGGCAAATAACATATATTTACCTTCAACCAATCCCATATATCCCTCTGTCACTGCATATCCTTTCATGTTATCAACCACCTTTTCATTAAGATGGTCTCATAATAAAGGATTCAGTGTCCCATAAAACGGACTTACAGACGAATAGTTACAAAAATATCGTAAATTGCCTTAATAGCTGCTTCAAAATCTTTATCCTGAACACCAATGATGATGTTCAGCTCACTGGAACCCTGGTCAATCATTTTAACATTGACATTGGCATGGGCCAGTGCCGAAAAGATTCTTCCGGCTGTACCTCGGGTCGCTTTCATACCCCGTCCGACAACAGCGACCAGGGCCAAATCGCCCTCCATCTCTATGGAATCCGGATGAACCGCACGATGCAGATTGGCAAGAACAGCCTGTTCCTTCGCCTGGAACTCATCCTGATGCACAAAAACGGTCAAAGTGTCAATGCCGGACGGCATATGTTCAAAGGAAACGCCTTCCTGCTCAAATGCCTGAAGTACCCGACGTCCAAAACCAACCTGAGCATTCATCATATCTTTTTCAATCGTAATCGACACAAAACCTTTCTTTCCGGCAATACCTGTAATAGTATACTCCGGCTTCACACAGGTACTCTCAACAATAAAAGTACCAGGATCCTGCGGCGCATTCGTATTTCGGATATTAATCGGAATACCTTCCGTACGCACCGGAAAGATAGCATCTTCATGAAGCACACTGGCTCCCATATAAGAAAGTTCTCGTAATTCTTTATAAGTTACTGTATGAATCGGTTTCGGATTCTCAATAATCCGCGGATCTGCTACAAGCACACCGGATACATCAGTCCAGTTTTCATAAATATCAGCTAATACCGCTTTGGCTACAACAGAACCTGTGACATCTGAACCGCCTCGGGAAAATGTCTGAACTTTGCCATCAGCACCGCAGCCATAAAATCCCGGAATGACAGCTCTTTCAACCTTATTCAATTTCTTTCCCAACGTACTGTAAGTCTTTTCCTGATCTAAAAGTCCGTCTTTACGGAAGAAAATATATTTTACTGGATCAAGAAACTCATAATCCAAATATTTCGCCATAACAAGACCATTTAAATATTCTCCTCTGGAGGCTGCATAATCAATGCCTTCTTTATTTTTAAAGGCCGTTTCAATGGTCTTAAACTCATCTTCCAATGATAAATCCAGAGACAATCCCTGAATAATCTCGTTATACCGTGCTTTTATCTGCTCGAGAAGTTCTCCGAAATCCTCCCCGGTCACCGCCGTCTCATAACAACGGTAAAGCATATCGGTAACTTTAATATCCTTTGCAAAACGCTTTCCCGGAGCGGAAGGAATCACATATTTTCTATCCGGATCGCTTTTGATAATATTTCCTACCTTTTTAAACTGTTCGGCGCTGGCCAACGAGCTGCCGCCAAACTTCACAACCTTCTTCATCTGAATAGCCTCCAAATAATATTCTCCTGTTTTTAAAATTATATAACAGAATCCCCATTTGTCAACGTTTTCTTACAAAACTTATGGTAGCCACCGCCGCCAAAATAATATATAATATCTGTATGTTCAGCATCTGGACAAACAGATGCCGCAAAACCCCAAGGAGGTTTATCATCATGAGAAAACGTATACTTTTTATTGTCAATCCGAGTTCCGGCACCGTAAAAATTAAGGACAACCTTTTGGACATCTGTCAGATTTTCTGCGAGGCCGGCTATGAACTGACCTTAAAAGTCACAAAATATATTTCTGATGCCATCAAAGAATCCTTAAATGGAGATCTCCACTATAATCTAGTCATCTGCTGCGGCGGCGACGGCACGTTTAACGGAATGGTATCCACCCTTGTTCCCCTAGAAGATCACCCGGCCGTCGGCTATATACCATCCGGAAGTACCAATGATTTTGCCCGCAGCATCGGTCTGAACGGAAATTCCGTAGATATTGCCCGTCAGATTATGACCGGTTCTCCACGCAAAATTGATATCGGCAGCTTTAACCAACTGTATTTTTCCTACGTGGCATCTTTCGGAGCCTTTACGGAAGCTTCCTATAATACACCTCAATCTCTGAAAAACCGTCTTGGACATCTAGCCTATCTTTTGGAAGGTGTCAAGGATCTTTCTACCATTGAACCATGCCATATGAAGATCGTCCACGGTGATACCATCATGGAAGATAATTATATCTGGGGGGCAATCTGCAACTCCACATCCATTGGCGGTATGATTCGTCTGAACAAAGAACTTGTTGATTTCAATGACGGCCTTTTTGAAGTCATGCTCATCAAAATGCCAAAAAACCTGATTGCTCTGACAAAAATCGTCGTGTCTATCAACTCTCAGTCTTACGATCCGGATGTAATAACATTTTTTCAGGCAGACTCCGTAGACATTTATCCAGAAACGGAAATTCCCTGGACACTGGACGGCGAATATGCACCTGGAAGCAAAGAGATTCATATCCAGAATATACACGACGCACTTCAGATCATTATTTAATATTTTCACATTTCTTCTCGGTTTTCATACATTAATAGTAAAACAAGGAATTCTCCGAAAGGAACTTTTATGAATTATCGACAAAATATGGCTCCGTGCTGCCAACCGATGAATCGGCCTATGCCGTCTCCGACAGCACCCGCCTGTGAAAATATCAGCACCTTTCCCATCGCCATGGCTTATGTGCCCATGCAGACCTTCCAATCAACCTTTGACTTAAACCGAAGTTTGGAAGTCGGCACCATTTTCCCTGAACTTCACAAACCATTCTGCGGAAAGAGGTGTGTACGATGAGAAATTTATGTCAATTTTCCCAGTCCCAATTATTTGATTATATTAATAAAGTAAGCTTTGCTGTTAATGATATTACCCTGTTTCTCAACTCCCACCCAAGGAATCAGGAAGCATTGGCTTATTTTCACGAACACAGCGAACTTCGAAATGCGGCCCTGAAGGAATATGCCCGCCGTTTTGGTCCTTTAACCATTGACACCGCCAATGACACTGCCAGCAATTCCTGGGAGTGGATTCATCAGAAATGGCCTTGGGAAGGAGGTAGCTGCTCATGTGGAACTATGAGAAACGATTGCAATACCCGATAAATATTACACAACCAAATGCTCAGATTGCTCAGATAATCATGAGTCAATACGGAGGCCCGTATTGCAAGGACTGATAATAACAAGAAAAAAGTCTTGGAAATAATTTCTTACTTCCAAGACTTAATTTATTTTTCCATCTGTTCCATTGTGTGTCGCATATCAATAATATCATTTCTTCGCTCTACTATTCCTTGCTTCCAAAATACAAAAGTTACAACTAAAATAAGAATCAATACACCATTGACAAAATATGCACTCTTTCCAAATTTAATTTCCATGGTTTTGTATGTCATTCGAGCTATAAAGTTCAATAACAAGTATATAGAATTATACATCACAAGTCCCACAATAATCATTATGACTACAATCCGATATACAGATGCCTTATCGATATTTTCCAGTACAGAATTTGTAAAAATAATCCCACCGATAAACGCCAATAAAATAGCAGCAAATATCCCCAAAATAGATACATACTGAGCAGTATTTTTATCTATCTGAATTTGGAGTTCATCACTTCGATTCTTTAAATCTTCACTCGTACTAGTTATCTCTTCCTGAATCCTTTTTGTTTCTTCAACTTTTTCATTTATGGCTTCTTGTTTCTCTGACAATTCTTCGTTCTTTTTAGATAAGCCTTCCTGAACTTCTTGAATTTTTTTTACAACATCAGCTTCCTGTTCGATAAATTGAGTAAACTCCTTAACATCATCCTCATATTGCTTTAAATTTGCCTTCAGGCTTTCTTCCTTTCTATCAGCATATTGCATTCGAAACACTTCAAGATTAATATGATCTTTCAATTTAAACAAACTCTTTAAATACGGCTTACCGCCTCTTTTACAAGACTCATACAAAGAATCCATGTTCTCAACCAACTGATTTAAATCGATTTCCTTTTGCTGAAATAATTCATTGATTTTCCCTGAAATTGCTGCATATTCATGTCGAAATTGTTCATCTGGCTTGCCGTCCTTTAAATAAATATCTTCCAGCAAACTATATATTTCTTCGAAATCATCCGAGGATTTTGCATAACTTATTTTTTCAATTAGAATTCCTATTTCTTTTGTTTTACTGTTATAACACATATTATCCTAAAAATTCCGTCGTATCCCTAGCAATTAAAGTTTTATCTATAATCGAATACGCTCCTTCATTATGATATACACTATACCAAGGTGTTCCTTCTCTATGGGTTAAATTTACCAAATCCCACGGATTTCTAGCAGATAACTCATCTATAATCGGATTCATAAACTCGGCAGTCTCTCCATCTATGCCATGATCATAAGAATTATCAATCTTTCCGCCACCATACCCAAAGAAGACATCGTAGACTTCACGCACAACCGGTCCATATTGCCACGCTTCTATATCCTCGTTAAACAGCCAATGATTAAACTTCCTAAAATATGCCAATTGCAAAAAATACAAAATTTTCTGAACCTGTAAATTGCTTACCGGTCTGCCTATAGTCGAGCAATGTGTTATTATATATTTTGCTATATTTAATGCACTTTCCATAGTTCGCCCCCCTAATACATATAAAAGAAAAAACCGTCAACATTATGTCTACGGCTCTAAGTCTTATATATATTATAGCGTATTATTTTACGAAATCAATCTTTTTGATTTTTTTTAATAAAAATTAACAATTCCTTCAAAACTTCTTTTTCTTCCTATTTTATATTAATTGTGTTATAATTCTTTTGACGGGGAGCGGTGGCAAGCCCGCCCTCCTTGTCATACTCTGGCTGATTTATTCAGCCTTATTTTTCTTCTTTTCTATGATTATTTTTCCATTTTCAAAAGACACTGCGACGCTTTTATCTTCCGGCGTTACTCCCAACTCTTTTACCATTTCTGCTGGTAAACTTATCTTATAATTCACTGAATTTCTTCCGGCTGTTCCTCCAGCCTTTGCGATGATTATATTTCTTTCTACCATCTGCCCGCCTCCTTTTATTGGTTACCTATATCATACTATGATTGGTTGCCAAAATCAAGACAGACAAAAAAAATAAGGCTCCCGGAATACCGAGAGCCTCAGACTGTAGACAAAGTTGGTGCTGGAGATTTTCTCCAGCACCACTTTTCT
>ENA-UOJC01003153-UOJC01003153.1-human-gut-metagenome-genome-assembly--contig:-C104-NODE-3153-length-16089-cov-32.707808_pt1 | contig 16089 bp, 12 predicted proteins | sample MGYA00242339_ERZ723886 | MGnify/ENA metagenome assembly ERZ723886 | reverse complement strand
TCGAGCAGAGTTTTACACCTAATTGGGGATAAAACAGCTCATGGCGGGCGGCGGCGTTGCCCTTATCGGTATGACCCTTGTACCCCTGCTTTCCGGCTTGTTCGGTTAAGAAGCGCGGGTAACGGCTTATGCAGAGCATACTTGACGCGATTAACGAATGGATAAAGGAAATCCTTATCGGAGCCATAAACGGTAATCTGTCAACTATGTTCGGGGACGTAAACGAAAAAGTCGGCACTATCGCCGCAGAGGTAGGGCAGACCCCGCAAGGGTGGAACGCAAATATATTCTCCATGATACAGACCCTTAGTGAAAATGTAATCGTACCCATTGCGGGGCTTGTCATTACCTACGTCCTATGCTATGAGCTTATCAGCATGGTAACGGAAAAGAACAATATGCACGACGTTGACACTTCCATGTTCTTCAAGTGGGTGTTCAAGGCGTTTGTGGCAGTCTACCTTGTGACGCACACCTTTGACATTACTATGGCGGTGTTCGATATGGCGCAGCACGTTGTTTCCGGCGCGGCGGGGGTAATCGGCGGCAGCACAGAGATTGATGTTGCCGCCGCCCTTGCTTCCATGCAGAGCGGGCTTGACGCTATGGAAATCCCCGAACTGCTCTTACTTGTCATGGAAACAAGCCTTGTGAGCTTGTGCATGAAAATCATGTCCGTACTGATAACCGTTATCCTCTACGGCAGAATGATTGAGATTTACCTTTACTGTTCGGTATCGCCTATCCCATTTGCCACTATGACTAACCGGGAATGGGGACAGATCGGCAACAACTACCTAAAATCCCTGTTCGCTCTTGGTTTTCAAGGCTTCTTAATTATGATTTGCGTCGGAATTTATGCAGTCCTTGTAAACAGCCTTGTGGTAGCGGATAACCTGCACAGCGCGATTTTCTCTATCGCAGCCTATACCGTTATCCTCTGTTTCTCGCTGTTCAAGACGGGCGCACTTGCAAAATCCATATTTAACGCCCATTAAGGCAGAAAGGAGGTTTTCACTTGGCGTATGTACCCGTACCCAAAGACTTGACAAAGGTAAAAACAAAGGTAGCTTTCAACCTCACAAAACGGCAGCTTATTTTCTTTGCGGCGGCACTCGCAGCGGGCTTGCCGCTATTTTTTTTGCTCAAAGGCAGCGCAGGAACGAGCCTTGCCGCGTTCGTGATGATTGTTGTCATGCTCCCTTTCTTCCTCTTTGCCATGTACGAAAAACACGGGCAGCCCCTTGAAGTGGTGATTAAGAACATCATCAATACCAAATTCACCCGACCAAAGGAACGCCCCTATCAGACACAGAACTTTTACGCCGTTATCGAACGGCAGCGAAAACTTGAAAAGGAGGTAGCAGCCATTGCAAAAGGCAAAACAGGCAAAAAGCCCCGCAGCCGGGGCAAAGCGTAAACTGACCCGCGCCGAAAAGAAGCAGATCGCGGAAGTCATACAGAAAGCAAAGGGCGACGGGAAGCCCCACAGCGCACAGCAGACAATCCCCTATGTGCAGATGTACCCGGACGGTATCTGCCATGTGTCCGGCAAGCGGTACAGCAAGACCGTCGCCTTTGAGGATATTAACTATCAGCTTGCACAGGCAGACGACAAGACCGCCATTTTTGAAAATTGGTGCGATTTTCTCAATTACTTTGACGCTTCCGTTTCGGTGCAGCTTTCTTTCATCAATCAAGGCGGGCGCGGTGAGGAAGCGCAGAACGCTATCCAAATCCCGGCGCAGGACGACGCTTTCAACTCTATTCGTATCGAATACGGGGATATGCTGAAAAATCAGCTTGCAAAGGGTAACAACGGGCTTGTGAAGTCGAAGTACATCACCTTTTCCATTGAAGCGGATAATCTTGCGGCGGCAAAAGCCCGCCTTGCCCGTATCGAAACCGATATACTTAACAATTTCAAGGTGCTTGGCGTGACCGCCCGCCCCATGACAGGCTATGACCGCTTGGAAATGTTACACGGGGTATTCCACCCGGAGGGCGAGCCTTTCCACTTCTCTTGGGATTGGCTTACCCCGTCCGGGCTTACCACAAAGGACTTTATCGCCCCCTCCTCTTTCCGTTTCGGTGAGGGGCGCACATTCCGCATGGGGCGCAAAATGGGCGCGGTATCGTTCCTTGAAATCCTTGCGCCGGAACTGAACGACCGTATGCTTGCGGACATTCTGGACTTGGAAAACGGTATCATTGTCAATCTGCATATCCGCAGTATCGACCAGACCGAAGCAATCAAGACCATTAAGCGCAAGATCACCGACCTTGATAAAATGAAAATCGAGGAACAAAAGAAAGCTGTCCGCAGCGGCTACGACATGGATATTATTCCGAGCGACCTTGCCACGTTCGGCAGCGAAGCGAAAAATCTGTTGCAGGACTTACAGAGCCGCAACGAAAGAATGTTTTTGCTTACGTTCCTTGTAGTGAACACGGCAGACACAAAGCGCAAACTTGATAATGACATTTTCGCCACGGCGGGCATTGCACAGAAATACAACTGCGCCTTGACCCGTCTGGACTATATGCAGGAAGCAGGGCTTATGTCCTCTGTCCCTCTTGGAGAAAACCTTATCCCCATTCAAAGAGGACTTACCACATCAAGCACCGCTATTTTCATTCCCTTTATCACGCAGGAGCTTTTCCAGAGGGGCGCAGCCCTTTACTACGGGCTGAACGCTCTTTCCAACAACATGATACTCTGCGACCGAAAGCAACTGAAAAACCCCAACGGGCTTATCTTGGGAACACCGGGCAGCGGCAAATCCTTTGCGGCAAAACGGGAAATGACAAACGCCTTTCTCATTACCGACGACGATATTATCATCTGCGACCCGGAAGCCGAGTATTACCCCCTTGTGCAGCGGTTACACGGTCAAGTAATCCGTCTGTCCCCGACAGGCAGGGGCATTGACGGGAAGCCGCAGTACGTCAACCCTATGGATATTAACCTTAACTATTCCGAGGACGACAACCCCCTTGCGCTGAAATCCGACTTTATCCTTTCCTTGTGTGAATTGGTGATCGGCGGCAAAGAGGGCTTGCAGCCCGTGGAAAAGACGATCATTGACCGCGCCGTGAGAAACGTCTACCGCCCGTTCATGGCAGACCCCGACCCGGCAAAAATGCCTATCTTGGGCGACCTTTACAATGAGCTTTTGAAGCAGCCGGAGCCGGAAGCCGCCCGCGTCGCGGCGGCATTGGAGCTTTACGTTTCCGGCAGCTTAAATGTGTTCAACCACCGTACCAACGTGGAGCTTGAAAACCGCCTTGTCTGCTTTGACATTAAGCAGCTTGGAAAGCAGCTTAAAAAGTTAGGTATGCTGATTGTGCAAGATCAACTCTGGAACAGGGTAACGGAAAACAGGGGCAGGAAAACCACAAGATACTATTGCGACGAGTTCCATTTGCTTCTGAAAGAGGAACAGACCGCAGCCTATTCCGTGGAGATATGGAAAAGATTTAGAAAATGGGGCGGCATACCGACCGCCATAACGCAGAACGTCAAAGATTTGCTTGCGTCCCGCGAAGTGGAAAACATCTTTGAGAACAGCGATTTTGTCCTCATGCTCAATCAAGCTGCCGGCGATCAGGCTATCCTTGCAAAGCAGCTAAACATATCGCCGCAGCAGATGAAGTACGTCACCCACTCCGAAGCGGGTGAGGGGCTTATCTTCTACGGAAACGTGGTGCTTCCCTTTGTAGACCGCTTCCCGAAAGATACCGAGCTTTACCGTGTAATGACGACGAAGCCGGAGGAAGTCGAGGGCGCATAATGGGCGGCGCAGGAAACCGCGCCCCGCTTTGCGTCCGGGAGCTTGACCCGGAAACCGCGACCCGGTTTATCCGGGCATACCACTATTCAAAGGTGCTGCCCCGTCTGAATAAGCACTACTTGGGGCTTTACCGGGACGGGGAGCTTTTAGGCGTGGTGACGCTTGGGTGGGGTACGCAGCCCTTACAGACCATAAGAAAACTTTTCCCCGACCACCGCCTAAAGACAGCGGACTATTTGGAGATAGGAAAAATGTGCTTCCACCCGTCCGAGAACGGAAACGGGTATTTTGGCAGCCTTGCCCTGTCTGCCCTTATCAAGTGGGTACGGCAGGAAACGGGCTGCCTGTTCCTTTACACCCTTGCGGACGGGGTAATGGGAAAATGCGGCTATGTGTATCAAGCGGCAAATTTCCGTTACTTGGGGCATTTCCTAACGAGCGTCTACCGGGACGCAGCCACCGGGGAAAAGATACACCCCCGCAGCGCGGGATTGCTCTTGAAAGAAAACGCAGACCTTGACGGGGTACACAGGCGGCATTGGCTGACACATGAATTTTGCGCCATGAAAGGCATTGAGAAAATCGACGGGCGAATGTTCCGCTATATCTACCCTCTGTCCGGGGAAGCAAAGAACATCTTACAGCAGTACCCGCAGTATCAGAGCTTGCCCTACCCGAAAGATAAGGACTTGTTTTTCCGTGTCCGTACCGGGGATAGGCAGTATATGACAATCGCACCGCCCCGGTTTGACCGGAACGTGTGCCGCTATAACCCACAGAAATATGACCGATTGGAGGTGATGACCCATGAAAGACCCCTTGAAGCCCCGCGACAAGATAACGCAGAAAATGAGCCGCGACGGGCTGATTGAGGTAAACGAAACAAAAGAAACCACCGAGCGTATCAGCAAGCGCGAACAGGAAGCGGACTATACGAAGCAGCCGGAGCAGGCAGCGCAGGACGCGGCGCAGCAAATCAACCCGGTATCGCCGGAAGCTGCACCCCTTACCCCAACACCGGGCTTTTCCCGGAAACAGGACACAGGCACAGCGGAGCGCGTCATGGAGCGCGTCAATGCAGCACAGACCCGGCAAGCGTCCAAAAAGGCAGTCCGCAGGGCGCAGCAGGAAGCGACCGCAAGCGGTAGATCTTCCCGGCTGCAATTCACCGAGGAAGAATTAAACACCCCGGAGCTTGAAAATTATATCAAGAAATCCGACAAAGCCGCTGACCGTCTGGACGCGGCGCGGGCGGCTATCCCAAAGGAAAAGGTATTAGTCAAGGAACGTGTCTTTGACGAAGCCACAGGCAAGGGCAAGACCCGCCTACGCTTTGAAGAACGGGAAAAGCCCATGTACGGCGGTAAGCAGCACAAAACCCCCCTTTCCCGTCCGGCACAGGAAGCGGGCTTATACGTCCACAACAAAATACATGAGGTGGAAAAGGACAATTCCGGCGTGGAGGGCGCACACAAGACGGAGGAACTTGCCGAGCGCGGCGCAAAGTACGGGGCGCGGAAACTCCGGGAGGGCTACCGCAGCCATAAGCTGAAACCCTACCGGGCTGCAGCACAGGCAGAAAAGGCAGCGGCAAAGGCAAACGTGGAATTTCAGTATCAGAAGCTATTGCACGATAACCCGCAGCTTGCCGCGTCTAACCCTGTTTCCCGGTATTGGCAGAAACAGCAAATCAAAAAGCAGTACGCAAAGGCAGCCCGGACGGGCGGCGCGAAAACCGCAAAGACCGCAGCCGAGAACACCAATAAGGCGGCGAAAAAATCCGCAGAAGCGGCAAAAAAGACAGCGGAATTTGCAGCGAAGCATTGGAAAGGCATTTTGATAGCCATTGCCGCGCTGCTGCTGTTCATTATGATAGCCGCCGGGGTATCTTCCTGCGCTTCCATGTTCTCCGGGGTATTAAATGGCGTTCTTGGAACGTCCTACACGTCCGAGGACAGCGACCTTGTGGCGACGGAAAACAACTACGCTGCTATGGAAGCGGACTTGCAAAGGCAGATAGACAATATCGAACGGGATTATCCCGGCTACGACGAATACCGCTATGACCTTGACAATATCGGGCATAACCCCCATGAATTAGCGTCCTATCTGACCGCCCTTTTACAGAGCTACACCCCGCAAAGCGCACAGGCAGAGCTAAACCGTGTTTTTGATATGCAGTACACGCTGACCGTCACGGAGGAAATCGAGATACGCTACCGCACCGAAACCCGCACAGGCAGCTATACCGTCACCGACCCGGAAACGGGCGAAACCACCACGGAAACCTACGAATATGAGGTTGAAGTGCCTTATGAGTATTACATACTCAATGTATCGCTTACCAACCGGGACATTGCTTCATTTGCCCCACAAGTCCTAAACGCGGAGCAGCTTGAAATGTTCCGGGTGTACTTGGAAACAAGCGGCAACAAGCCCCTGCTGTTCGGCGGCGGCTCTGCGGACACGTCCGCGTCGGAGGATTTAAGCGGCGTACAGTTTGTGAACGGGACGCGCCCCGGCAATACCGAGCTTGTGGAGCTTGCAAAGGGGCAAGTCGGCAATGTGGGCGGTGCGCCCTATTGGAGTTGGTACGGCTTTGACTACCGCGTGGAATGGTGTGCCTGTTTTGTTTCTTGGTGCTACGGACAGGCGGGATTATCCGAGCCGCGTTTTGCAGCCTGTCAATCGCAGGGTATCCCGTGGTTTACCTCTCACGGGCAATGGGGAGCGCGGGGCTATGAGAATATCGCCCCCGGCGACGCTATCTTTTTCGATTGGGATTTGGACGGCAGCGCAGACCATGTAGGGCTTGTGATCGGCACAGACGGAAGCCGCGTTTACACCGTGGAGGGCAATTCCGGCGACGCCTGCAAAATCAAGAGCTATTCCCTTGACTATTCCTGTATCAAAGGCTACGGGCTGATGAATTGGGACTAAACACAAAAATTTGAAAGGAGTATTGAACTTATGGCAAACAACAAACTTGACCGTATCGACGCGGAGATTGCAAAGACCCGCGAGAAAATCAGCGAACAGCAAGCCCGGTTAAAGGAGCTTCTTTCCCAGAAAACCGAGCTTGAAAACCTGCAAATCGTACAGCTTGTGCGCTCTATGCGCCTTACCCCTGCCGAGCTTACCGCTATGCTCTCCGGCGGCGGTATTCCCGGCATGGCTGCTGTACCCGAAGAAACCTACGAACAGGAGGACACCGACCATGAAGAATAAAAGAATGTTCCGTACCTTTGCCGTACTGCTTGCCGCCCTTGTCTGCATGGGCGGCTTTTCTGTTACCGCCTACGCGGGCGGCGGTGAGGACATTCCCACCGACGACAGCGGCGTTATCGTGGAAACCGAGCCGCAGCCCCTTACCCCGGAGGGCAACATGAGCCTTGTGGATGACATTTCCGGCGAAGCCGCCGAGGATAAGCAGTTTATTACTGTCGTTTCCAAAAGCGACAACTATTTTTACATCATCATTGACAACGCAGCCGAGGGCGAAAACACCGTCCATTTCCTCAATCAAGTAGATGAAGCCGACCTAATGGCAATCATTGGCGAGGAAGAAACCGAGGAAGCCCCGGCAGTCTGCAACTGTACCGACAAATGCGCCACGGGTGCAATCAATACCGCCTGCCCGGTATGCTCTGTCAACATGGGCGCGTGTACGGGTGTTGAAGCCGAGCCGGAGCCGGAACAGCCCGACGAGCCGGAGGAAAAAAGCGGCGGCATGGGCGGCTTGATTATCTTCCTTGTGGTGGCACTTCTTGGCGGTGGCGGCGCGTTCTATTACTTTAAGATTTTGAAGCCGAAGCAGGACACAAAGGGCGGCACAGACCTTGACGACTTTGATTTTGACGAATACGACGAGGACGAGCCGGAAGCTGATGATCTGACCGCTGATGAAGCGGAGGACGAGGAAGTATGACCCTGTTCACCAACAGCCCCTATGAAAAAATGATGATACAAAAGCCGGGGTATCAGAAACGGGATAAGTCCCCACCTGCTGACATTCCCCCGCGCTGCCGGGGCTGCCCCTATATGGGGCAGTCCCCGTGTATCGGGTACTGTATCAGAAAGATAAAAGGCGAAAAAGAGCCGGAACGCTGAAAGGAGGAATTTTTTGAAATTAGTAATCGCAGAAAAACCGAGCGTGGCGCAGAGTATCGCCGCCGCGCTTGGCGTGAAAGGCAAAAAAGATGGATATATCGAGGGCGGCGGCTATCTCATTTCATGGTGCGTCGGGCATTTGGTACAGCTTGCGGAAGCTGCCGCCTATGGGGAGCAGTACAAGAAATGGAGCTATGACAGCTTACCGATTTTACCGCAGGAATGGCAGTACACCGTATCAGCGGACAAGGGAAAGCAATTCAAGACACTAAAAGAGCTTATGCACCGCCCCGACGTGACGGAGGTAATCAATGCTTGCGACGCAGGACGCGAGGGCGAACTGATTTTCCGTTTTGTCTATACGCAAGCCGGGTGTAACAAACCCATGCGCCGCCTTTGGATTTCCTCTATGGAGGACGCAGCAATCCGCAGCGGCTTTGACAACCTCAAAGACGGGCGGCATTATGACGCGCTCTATTCGTCTGCGCTATGCAGGGTAAAGGCAGATTGGATTATCGGTATCAATGCGACCCGCCTGTTTTCCTGTCTGTATAACAAGACCTTGAACGTGGGGCGCGTCCAGACCCCGACCTTAAAAATGCTTGCCGACCGGGACGCGGCTATCATGGGATTTAAGAAAGAAAAATACTACCATGTGCGCCTTGCCCTATCCGGCGCGGAAGCGGCAAGCGAAAAGCTCACCGATAAGACCGCAGCGGAAACGCTGAAAACTGCTTGTGAAACGTCACAGACCGTTTGCGTTTCCGTCACCCGCGAGAAAAAGACTGTATCACCCCCGAAACTCTTTGACCTTACGAGCTTGCAGCGGGAAGCAAACCGTATCTATGGCTATACGGCGAAGCAGACCCTTGACCTTGCACAGTCCCTTTATGAAAAGCGTCTTTTGACCTATCCGAGAACGGACAGCGCATTTCTCACCGACGACATGGGCGGCACGGCGGCGCAGATCACCGCGCTGCTCTCCGACAAGCTGCCCTTTATGCAGGGCGTGAGCTTCACCCCGGACGTTTCCCGTACCCTTGACAGCAAAAAGGTATCAGACCACCACGCAATCATTCCCACAATGGAGCTTGCAAAGACAGACCTTGCAGCACTCCCCGAAAGCGAAAGGAATATCCTTATCCTTGCCGGAGCGCGTCTGTTATTCGCTGCCGCCGAGCCGCACGTTTACGAAGCGGTCACGGCGGTATTTTCATGTGCAAATACAGAGTTTACGGCAAAAGGAAAAACGGTACTCTGCGCCGGGTGGAAAGACTTGGAACGCCGCTACCGTTCGACGCTGAAAGGCAAGCCCGAAGCTGACGACGGGGACAGCGACTTTGTTTCAGATGTGCCGGACTTTGCCGAGGGACAGGCTTTTTCTAATCCTGCCGCAAAGGTAACAGCCCACGACACGCAGCCCCCGAACCCCCACACGGAAGCGTCCCTGCTCTCTGCTATGGAACACGCCGGAAGCGAGGATACCACCGGGGACGCGGAGCGCAAAGGTTTAGGTACTCCCGCTACCCGCGCCGCAGTCATTGAAAAGTTGGTGAAATCCGGCTTTGCAGAAAGAAAGGGCAAGCAGCTTGTAGCCACCAAAAACGGTAACAACCTTGTGTGCGTCCTGCCGGATAGTCTTACTTCCCCGAAGCTGACCGCAGAATGGGAAAATACCTTGACCCTTATCGCAAAGGGACAGTCTGACCCGGACAGTTTCATGCAGGGCATTGAGGACATGGCGCGGGAACTTGTGAAAACCTATCCTTTCCTTTCCGGCAAGGACACGGAGCTTTTCAAGGACGAAAAGCCGGAAATCGGCAAATGCCCCCGCTGCGGCTCTCCCGTCTATGAGGGCAGGAAAAACTATTACTGCCACAACAAAGAATGTTCCTTTACCATGTGGAAGAATGACCGCTTTTTTGAGGAACGAAAAACCGCCTTTAGCCCGAAGATTGCTACCGCGCTGCTGAAATCCGGCAAGGCGAAAGTCAAGGGGCTGTACTCCCCGAAAACGGGCAAGACCTACGACGGGACGGTGCTTTTAGCCGACACAGGCGGGAAATACGTCAACTACCGTATTGAGGTAATGAAGAACTAAAAAACTATCACAGCAAGCATAGGAAAAGAGTACCCTTTTCCGTAAAATTCCTGCTTTTCTCTGCCGAGATTAGCGGGGATTTTGCATGTTGGGATAGTCCCAAACCCTTATAGAAACGCAAGAAAGGAGGATTGAGGAATGGCGAGTTTACGGGACAACGTAAAGCACTATCAAGACGAGTTAAGGGACGGTATCGCTTGGATTGCCTTTTGGCGCGAGGGACGTTCATGGAACGCTGATTACTTCTACCTTAATGCAGACGATAACCTTGACCCGGAGGACTTAAACCGCCTTGAAGAAATCCGGCGCACCGACCCCGCCGCTGTTGTTCTGAACAGCTACTATTGCGGCTATTTAGCCGAGGATATGACCGTTGACGAACTAACCGCAGGGGTACGCCGCCACTATGAAAATGGCTACAACAATATCACAGATTTTATTGACGCACACGACGATACCCTACCCCCGGAAGTGTTGGAGGAAGCGCGGACGTTAGCCCATGCCGCAGGGCTTCCATTCCATGAGAAACCCTATAACGGCGAAGAAATTGACCCGTATGTGTATGACGGGCGCATGAGCATTGAGGACTACGAGCTTATGCACAGAATGATTGCAGAGGAAAGGAGTAAAGAATTGAGCGAACAGTTTTCTATCTTGATTGACAGCCGCAGCCGCTTTGAAACCGGGCAACCGGGCGGCACTTGGCTATCCATGCCCGCAACGACGGAGCAGCTACACGAAGCCATGAAAAGCGTCGGAATTACCGCAGACAACCCGCAGGACTTTTTCATCAATGGTTTTGCAAATACCGAGCATTGCCCCTTTGATGTACCGCTTTCCGTTATCCAAAGCGGCAGCATGGACGAACTGAACTATTTAGGGAAGCTGCTTGAAATGCAGCGGGACGCAGACAGGGAAAAGTTTGCGGCGGCGGTGACGCTTGGCGAGTACGCCGGGAGCATGAAAGACCTTATCAACCTTGCACAAAATCTTGACTGCTATTGGATTTACCCCACCGTCCAGAGCGAAAAGGATTACGGCTATTACCTTATTGACGAGTTGGACGAATTGGAACTACCCGAAGCCGCAAAAAAGTATTTCATGTATGAGGAATACGGGCGGGACGCGGTCAAAAATGACCGGGGCATTTTTACTGAACAAGGCTATATCTACAACAACAAAAACACATTTTCGGAGTGGTACAACGGGCGGGAAACTGATATACCGGGCGAATACCGCATTATGAGCTATCCGCAGCCGGAACACCCCGACCCGGAAAAGGCAGACTTTGACGCAATCACCACAAGACAGGCGGCGACACTGACCGCAGAGCCGCCAGAGCCGCGCCCGGTTATCCCTATCGTGCTGACGAGCGAAAAGCCCGCCGAGAAATTGAAAGAAATCACCGACCGCTTGGAGCAGGGTATCAAGGAACTGTTTGACAGCGAACGCTACAAGGAATATCTGCGCGTCATGTCAAAATTCCATAATTACAGCTTCAACAATACGCTACTTATCGCCATGCAAAAGCCGGACGCTTCCCTTGTGGCGGGCTTTTCCGCATGGAAAAACAACTTTCAGCGCAACGTGGTAAAGGGTGAAAAGGGTATCAAAATCATTGCCCCGTCCCCGTTCAAAATCAAGCAGGAAATGGATAAAATCGACCCGGCGACCAATAAGCCCGTTATGGGCGCGGACGGTAAGCCGGTTAAGGAAGAAAAGGAAATCACTATCCCCGCCTTTAAGGTGGTATCTGTCTTTGACGTATCACAGACCGAGGGTAAGGAGCTTCCCGACATTGCCGTTGATACGCTGACCGGGGACGTGGAGCGTTTCAAGGACGTTTTCGCTGCCCTTGAAAAGACTTCCCCTGTCCCTATCGGCTTTGAGAAAATCGAGGGCGGCGCACACGGCTATTACCACTTGGAGGACAAGCGCATTGCCATTGACGAGGGAATGAGCGAGCTTCAGACCTTGAAAACCGCTATCCATGAAATCGCCCATGCGAAGCTGCACGACATTGACCTAAACGCACCGAAAGAGGAACAGCCGGACAGACCCGACCGCCGCACCCGCGAGGTACAAGCGGAAAGCGTCGCCTATGCTGTCTGCCAACACTACGGGCTTGACACGTCGGACTATTCCTTTGGGTATGTTGCCGGGTGGAGCAGCGGACGGGAGCTTGACGAACTGAAAAGCTCCCTTGAAACTATCCGCGCTACCGCAGCGGAGATCATCAACAGCATTGACGGACATTTGAAAGAAATCCAAAAGGAGCGCGAAGCACAGCAGACCGCCGAGCAGGAAACGCCCGTGTTCGATAAGCTGACCCCGGAAAAGCAGACCGAGCTTTCCGACAGCGTAAAGGCTATGCTGCAAACGCTGATTAGCGCGGATATGCAAGCTCACGGCGAAGTTACGGACGCAACACTTGAAGCAATCAGCACACAAGGCTATTTCTACCATGACGGGGAGCTTACAAAGGCTGACCCTGCCGCCGAGCCGACCGTTACGGTGGTTTGGAGCGAAAGTAACAAGCTGCGGGACGGTCAAACTATGAGCCTGTCCGAAGCGGATAAACTGTTTGCTTCCCTTGATGAAGCCAACAAGGATATTCCCGTCTATGACAAGACCGCGTTCCGCATTGATTTTGTGATGAACGGCAAAGTAGACAGCTACGAGGGGCGACAGGATTTTGGGGACGGGGACGGTGGACTGATTGCACATATCGAAAGCTATCATGCCTACTATGCCGATAACCCCGATTGGGATAATTACCTTTTGCGGAATAAGGGCAAGGAAGCGTTGGACGCGGACAAGGCACAGCGGGAAATGCTGCTGCATGAATTTGTCCCGTATCTGAAACTGCATACCAACCTTTCCGAAATGGAACGGGCGGCAAACGCTGCCATGCGGCGCGGCGAAGATCTGACGCAGACAGAAACCGCCTACTATACCGCCATGCAGCAATATGTTTCTGACTGCCGGGGTGCGCTCAATCAAGGCAGCTATGAGCTGCCGCCCGTCCCGCAGCTTGCAGACTTTGATGCGGAGCTTCAAGCCTATAAGCAGCAAGTCCGGGAGGAAATCGCACAGGAAGCGGCAAGCGCGGGTATGACCGTAGAGGAATACGCCGCAAACGGCTATGAGCCATACGCAGCCGCCCCGGAAGCTGCCGAGCCGGACAAAGACACCTTTTCCATTTATCAGCTAAAGCGCGGCGACGAAACGCGTGATTTGCGTTTTGAGCCTTACGACCGCTTGATTGCCACCGGGCATATCGTGGACGCTGCAAACTATGACCTTATCTATACCGCCGAACTTACCCCGGACATGACCCTTGGGAGCATTTGGGAAACCTTTAATATCGACCACCCGAAAGATTTTAAGGGACACAGCCTTTCCGTTTCCGATATTGTGGTGCTTCATCAGAACGGGCAGGACACCGCCCACTATGTTGACAGTATCGGCTACAAGGAAGTGCCGGAGTTTTTACAGCCCGCACAGGAAAAGACCCTTACCCCGGACGATTTGGTGACGGGCGAGCAGATCAGCACACCACGGGGGAGCTTCCATGTTACCGCCATGAGCCGCGAACAAATGGAAGCTGCCGGGTACGGCTTTCATCATCAATCCGAGGACGGAAAACACCTTATCATGGGGAATGGGACACGGGCTTTTGCCGTGGCAGCCGAGCAGCCCGAAAAGACTAATCCCCTAAAGCACGTTGAGGACACAATCGAGCAGAACGACAACAAGTTTGACGGTATCATCAACAACACACCACAGGCCCCTACCGTGGACGCTCTGGAGCAGAAAGCAAAATCCGGCGAGCCGATTTCCCTTACCGAGCTTGCGGACGCTATCAAGGCTGACAAGCAGCGCAGCGGCAAGGAGGAAAAGCCCTCTATCCGGGCGCAGCTTAAAGCGGGCAAAGAAAAGACCGCCCCGAAAAAGGCGGCAAAAGCTAAAAATCACGATTTGGAGGTATGAGCATGAACAGATTTACCGTTGAGGAAACCAACCTTTTGAGCATTTATGCAGACGATAGCAAGCGGGCATTGCTTGAAAATATCAATGCCGCGCTGCCGTTCATGGATGCGGATATGCGGGAGCTTGCACAGCGCACCATGCAGAAAGTGGACGCGCTGACCGAAGCGGAATACGCCGAGCTTGCCGTTTACGCGGCTGACGAGGTATGACCGGGATTAGGCGGCTTGCGCCGCCCCAGAGCCGGAGGGTAAACGCCCTTGTAAAGAAAGAGTGCTGCAACTGCGACGGTGGCAACTGCATTTTACTTGACGACGGGGACGAGTGCGTATGTCCGCAGCTTATTTCCTATTCGCTGCTCTGCAAATGGTTTAAGATTGCCGTACTCCCCCTTGACAAAGAACTGTACGCGGAGCTATTCAAAGCCGAGGATATGCGACGGTGTTCCGTGTGCGGTGCTGCCTTTGCGTCAAGCTCAAACAGCGTCAAATACTGCCCGGACTGCCGGAAGCGTATCACCCGGAAACAAGCCGCCGAGCGCATGAGAAAAAGACGTGCCCTTGTTACGCAGTAGGGGTGAAAAAGGGCTTGATTTACAAGGCTTTCCGGGCGCGTTTTTCACGGGGTAAGGGATTTATACCTACCCCCGCAAAATCGGCGTTCTACTGCGTAACACACATACAAAACTGCACCCACGAAAAGACGGGGCGCGGTGGCTATTCGTTAGCTGCCGCGTCCCGTCTTTTTTTGCGCCCATTTATCCGCGCTCTGTTTCCTTGCCCCGTTCCGGCTCTTTGTCCTGCCGTAAGATACTGTCAATGTTCCTTTTGATAACGTCGTATTCCTTGATCTGTTTTTTCAGCTTCCCATAGTCTGCATAAAGGGCTTCTTTTTGGGCTTGGAGCTTTTCATATTCCCCCTGCAGAACGGTGACGCTTGGGAGCTTGCCGCCGATCTGCGCGGCTTGGAGTGCCTTTGCTGCCGCTTCATGGAGGATAATTGTCCGTTCATGGTCTGCCCGGTAGCTGCCCTTATTCTTTGCCTTGCGGTATGCATCATAGACAGGCTTTGTCTTTTGATAAGTGGTGACGTTTTTAATCAATACCGCCATATCCGCAAGCCGCTTTTCGACCGCCTTTAGGCTGTCCGCTGCCTGTTCGCTTGCCGCCGTGATTTCCGCTATCTTGGCGGTCAATTCTGCGTACTGTTCAATCTTGTGTTCCGTGAGGAAATTCAGCGTCTTTGCCGCCTGTTTCAGATTATGGATTTTCGCCCATTGCTCATAGCCCCGGCTTTCCTGCGCTTTGATACTGTTCTGAATATCAATAAGCAGATTGATACCGCCGCGCTGCTGCTTGGGAGCTTTGGCGGCGCGGGTGCGCGTCCCCTTGATACGTTCCCGTAATGCTTCCTCTGTATAGTCCGCACCGAGAGTTTTTAAGCGGGTAAACCGTTCCTGTCCCGGAGCGCGGCATGACACATATTTTCCCGGTTTTATCTCATAACCCGCAGCTTGCAGCCGGGATAGCAATTCTTCAAAATCGGACACTTGGGGAACGAGTGCGTCCACAGCGATTTTTAACTTGCCTTTCCAACTTGTCCCGGTCTTTTCGGCTTGATATTCCGCGTAGCTCTTGCCCTTGCTCCCTTTGCCCGGAGTAACAACAGACAAGCCATTTTCCCGGCACAGCTTATCGCTCATGTTCCGTATGCCGTAGTAGCTTCTTTTGTTGGAATTGTACTTGTGGTGATCTACGAAGTTGACCGCGCAAAAAATGATGTGGTTATGGATATGCCCCTTGTCTATATGCGTCGTCAAAACATACTCATGCTGTCCCTTTGTTACCGCGTCGGCAAGCTGCCGCCCGATTTCATGCGCCTTTTCACAATCCACTTCCCCCGGCTCAAAGGACTGTATCAAATGGTGGGCTAAATTGTTCCCCTTATCCAACGCTTGGGATATTGTAAATCCAAATTCAATGTCTGCCGTTTCATAGCTGCACCCGAAAGAGGACACAAGCATTTTCCCGTCCGTCTTGTCCGGGTTTTGGATATAGTCAAGGGCTTTGCTCAACGTGCTTTTAATAGGCTTAA